>Ga0209777_10003933_pt1 | contig 17905 bp, 21 predicted proteins | sample FrelakmetHBP12HB_FD_187147 | JGI IMG/M metagenome (GOLD analysis project Ga0209777, IMG submission 187147) | Freshwater lake sediment microbial communities from the University of Notre Dame, USA, for methane emissions studies -HBP12 HB (SPAdes)... | ecosystem: Environmental > Aquatic >...
GGTTCAGCTCAGCAAAAATGGAACTTCGCACACTTAATGAATCTTTAGGATTAATGGGAGTCAATGAGGGTGCTAACTTTAGGATATATGATATATCCGACGAGTCAAAAATAAACGATTTGTTCAATATGGATAAAAATGAATTTGTAACAAAAGAACAGATGGAAAAGTACTCGAATTATTTAACGGAAGAAATCACTAAAACAAAAAACGAAATTAGTGACACTGTAAAAAGTGGAAATTTTGATCCTAAAAGATTAAATGATTTGTATGAAAAGTACGAAACCTTCAACGAGGGGTTTAAAAAGATAGCCTCTTATCTTGATTACTTAGCAGAAACAATGCAAGTATTGGTTCAAGAAAACAAAAAGATTAAAAAAACAAACGAAAAGTTAGAAGACAGATTAGAAAAAACTAAAACAAAAACTAACAAAATTTTAGAAAAAACTAAAACAAAAACTAACAAAATTATTCAACACAACGATTATCTAGCAGAAAGTCTAGAAAAAGCTATTAGTTATTCAGAATATGTAGCAGAATCAGTTGATAAATCAATTGATTATCAAAATTACATCGCTGAAACATTAGACAAATCTATAGATTTTGCTGAATATATTGCAGAAAACGTTGATAACACTATCAAATATTCAGAATATGTAGCTGAAAACCTCGATAAATCTATCGATTATTCACAATATATCGCTGAAAATCTTGATAAGAATATTGCTTACGCTGAATACATCGCAGAACATGTTGATAACAACATTAAATATGCCGAATATATTGCAGAGCATGTTGATAACAACATTAAATATGCCGAATATATTGCAGAGCATGTTGATAACAGTATTAAATATTCAGAATATATCGGTGAACAACTCGATAATAGTATCAAATACGCTGAATATATCGCAGAAAATTTAACTGATGCAATTGCTTACGAAAACTATATAGCCGAAGCATTAGATAAAAACATCGAATACGGTAAGTATGTCGCTGAAAAACTAAATTCAAAAGGAAATATGATAAAAGAAGCTATTGCAACACCAGAAGAGAAAATGGGCGATTTTAAAACAGATTCTGTAGCTAAATATTATGATGCAGATGAAAATGGAGCAGGTGCACAACCAGTCCAAGGTCAAGCTCAACCGGGCGCTCAACCAGTTCAAGGTCAAGCTCAACCAGGCGCTCAAGCTCAACCAGGCGCTCAAGCTCAAGGAGCTCAAGGCGAAGGTGAAGAAGCTGAAGATGTTGATATCGAAGGCGTTAACGCTGAAGAAATTCAAGATGAAGAAGACAAGACTGAATTGACGCCAGGGCAAGTTGTTAAGATTGATGATGACAAAACAGGTGAAATTTTAGCTATGAACGCTGATAATGGAATCGCTGTTGTTAAATTATCTGACACTGGTGAAGTTCAAGAAATTCAAGAATCTAGATTATCAGTTATTGGTGATAAGATTTATGAATCAGAAAATACACTTAAAAAATTAATATTAAAGCAAATCAATGAGTCTAAAAAACGTGAGGCCTCAAAAGATAACGAACCTCATTTCTTAAACTTCTTAACTGAAAAGAAAAAGGCAGCTTATTATAGCCTTTCTAAATCAGATAAAGAAAAGGTAATAGTTGCAATGAACGAAAGCAAATATTATACATCAGAAAATGAAGTTTTGACTATTATGGCTAAAGCCTTAACAGTAAATGAAAGAAGCTTTAATGATAAGTTGATCGACAACATCCCAGGCGATCTTAGACCAATTTGGGAAAGTTTACGTCCAGAAGTTCAAGGAAGTATTGTAAGTAGTGCGCAATTCTATACTAACCTTACTGAGGATAAAATGGAAAGTTTCTGGAATTCTAGAAACCTTCATGAATATGCAAAAAAGAGCACAGGTAAAGTGACACTGTTAACAGAAAAAAATAACGGTTTTGACAACACTAAATTATCTGACAATCAATTAGATGCGTATTTAAAAAGATTAAACCAAAGGTAACATTATATAAGTGGTTGATAGTCAAAATGGAAAAAAATGACTTTTTAAACCAAATATATAATTAAAAAAAAATTAAAAACAAATGAATTTTATAGTAGACGGTGTGAAAGCACAAAAAAAGTGGGCTCCTATCTTAGACGCTCTCAAGGTCGTTGATGATGACAAAAGAGCATGGATGTCCGAGTATGCAGAAATGCATCAAATGAATGAAAATGTTGGTTATGCAACATTGAATCAAAATGGTATGGGTAATGTACTCGCTCCAGTTATCTCCACAATTCCAGGTTCAACTTGGCAAGGAGGTGGTACTATTGGTAGTGGTGATGTTGCACAAAACCTTCTTCCAGTAGCTATGAAGATTGCTGCTCAAACGATTGGTTTGGATTTAGTAGCTGTTAAACCAACTGCTTCTCCAAGAATCGAATTACTCTTCGTTGACTTCAAGTATGACAATGCTTATGCAGACGGAATTCGTGAAGACGCTGACGCAAAACAAAGACCATTAGTTTTCAAAGTAAAGACATCTAGTACAACTACTGATGCTCTTTTGAAAGCTGCTATCCAAGCTCAATTAGTACTTTTAAGTATTCAAGAAAGAGTTGGTGGTTTAACAAAAAGATGCTGGGTTCATATTGGGGCTGGTGGTGTTGCTACTTATTTTGCAGTTCCTCCAACAACCTATACAAACTGGATGGAATTCTTAGGATTCTCCAGAATTGATGGTTGTCCAATGTTTAGAATCTATCGTCAAGCTGGCTTCTCAGTAGGTTCATTAGTACCACAAGATGCTCAAGGAACAAACGGTCCTTGGGATCCTGCTTTAAATACCTTCCCACAAACTGGGGCTATTACAGGTTATTTAGCAGCTGGTATCGATACTTTAAGTGGTAACACTTCAGCAACTGGTCTTACTGCATCAGGTGCTACATTCTCAATTGAATTAGTATCATTACTTGAAGATCATATCCCAGGTTTCTCAGCTGGTTGGACTTCTAATATGGAAAATGGTTGGGGTCAATACAACTCAAACACTCAAAAATGGGAAGGTGGTCCTATGACCAGATTCCAAGATGAAAAAACCTATCCAGGTGTCATCGGTCCTGACGTATTTACTAAGTCAGTCCAAGTTGGTGATGTTGAAATTTCTTCAACATTAAAGAGAACTCAAATTGAAGATATCAAAGCCTCAACAGGTATGGATATCGTTCAAAAACTTGAAGGCGTTTTAATTAACGAACTTACCCAAGTTATTTCTAAGGAAATCGTTGGTAAGATCAGACATCTCGCTCTTAAGAACAGAGTTTCTTACACAGCTCCAAAATCTCCAGACGGAGTAACATCTAAATTCGACCTCGATGTTGATACATATATTGCAACATTAGGTGGTGCAGGTTTTGGTGGAGCAATGGGTGAAACAACCCACTCAATCCAAAGAAAGCTTATTGCTAAGATCAATAACGCTTCTAACTTCATCGCAACTGATGGTAGAATTGGACCAGCTCAATATATCGTAACTAACGGTAACTTAGCTTCCGTTATTCAAGATATCGCTGGTTATACAATCAACCCAGTTAACGCTGGCAAATTGAATACAAACGGTCAACTTTATCCAATGGGTAATGTTGGTAACATCGCAATCTATGTAGATCCTTACATGAGATGGGATGATAATTATATGTATTTAGGTAGAAAGAATAGTGTTGACCAACCAGGTCTTCTCTTTATCCCATACTTAATGGCACAAAGTATCTCCTTAATCTCTGAAGCTACCTGGGCACCCAGGATGTTAATAAGATCAAGATATGCAGTTGCTGATATCGGATTCTTTCCCGAAAAGCAGTTCATGGCCATTAAAGTCACTGATTCAAACGGTGTTCTTATCTAATCGTAAACTAAACGAGATTTTTATAATCAAGTTAGTAAATCAAGAAAATCCGGCAATGTGTCCGGATTTTCTTTTTTTATGCTTTGTTGTTTTAATATATAATTATATGAAAAAATTAACTGAAAAGGAATTAATCAATAGATTTAATATTATACATGATTATAAGTTTGATTATTCTTTGATGGATTATAAAGATATAAATAGTAAGATTATAATTAAATGTCCAATTCATGGTCCTTTTGAACAAACTGTAAAAAATCATTTAAATGGCAATGATTGTTTTGAGTGTTCTAAAAGAAAAAAATCAAAAACTACTAAAATATTCGTTGATTTAGCAAATAAAATACATGATAATTTTTATAGTTATCCTAATACTAAATATAAAAATAATCTAACTAGAGTTGAAATTGAATGCCCAATTCATGGACCTTTCGAACAATTACCAAAATCTCATCTCAAAGGTTCTGGTTGTAAAAAATGCGGCATAGACAAAACTAAAAGCTTTACTCTTATGAGTTTAGATGATTTTAAGAGAATAGCAAATAAAATACATGATAATTTTTATAATTACGATAGAGTAAAATACGTCAACTCTTACACTAAAGTAGAAATAGTTTGTCCAAATCACGGTCCTTTCTTCCAAAAACCTCAGGATCACATACATTCAAAATGTGGCTGTCCAATCTGCTCAGAGTCCAAAGGAGAAAAAAGCATCAGAATGTTTCTCAAAAAATTAAATATGGATTTTACTCCACAAAAAACATTTTGTGATCTGAAACATAAAAATTGTCTATCTTTTGATTTTTATCTTCCAGAGTATAATTGTTGTATAGAGTTTGATGGTGAGCAACATTTTGCTCCGTTTGATATATTTGGTGGTGAAGAAGCTTTTGATATAATAAAAATGAGAGATAAATTAAAGAAACTATATTGTGAGAAAAATAACATTAGATTATTAAGAATAACTTATAAGGATAAAGATAATATAGAAAAAATCATAAAGGATTTTCTTTCTGTTAAAGAACATAGAGTCGCCAGATTCAAAGATTTAATTTAAACTTTTTCTAAAAAATGTATATAAGGGTTCGAACAAAAAAATCTGAACTTATTGATCGTTGAAAAAAGGATTGATGATGTTTTTGTTTGGTCAAGTGAGAATGGTAGTTTAACAATTGAAATTCCTTATGGTTGGAGAGCAAGGGATAAATATTTTAAATTCGCACCAAACTGTGAATTGGCTAAATGGAAAAGAAAACATCGCGCAGAACTTAATGAGCTTAGAAAAATGTCTGGTGATAAATCTACTTTAAAACAGTGGAGAGAAGAACAGCAAGTTGAGCTCGAAAGAATGAAAAAATTAAAAATGGATTTATTATTTGTTTTATTATCAGTTTGGCCTGATCATTAATGAATAAATCTATTTAATTTTTTCTTAAAACGGCGATAACTACGCTCAGATTACTCTAAAAGTTTTTGTTTCCATTACAGGCCAAAAATATTTTCCATCATTAAATCCTTTATCTTCTGGGAATAAAGGCGCATAATGTTCTGGTAATTTTTCTATCAATCTACTTCTCATTGCTCGATGAAAATTTTCATTGCCCATCCACCAAGGCATTTCAGAACCGCGATCAATATCGTATAATTCTTTTAAAGTTTTGATTTTATGTTTAGTTAGACTAACAATTAAAAAAGCGTTATAATATTCCATTAGTGCGGGTATATATCCAGACTCTACCCAAAGGTTTTCTAAATCTTTTCAATTTTTCTAGCAACTCTTTATACTTTGCTAATTTTTCAGCTTTCGTTAAAAATCACATTTTGACGGCTGGATGATTAGACCATCCTTTTCCTTTGGTACCCTCTAAAGACTTGATAATATAATCCGCCTCTAGTGTTTGTTTCCAACATCTTTTCTTGTCTATACAATCTGCTGATAAAAAAAAGTCTGCGTAAGGTAAGAATGTTTGCATTTTAAATAGATTTTAAGCAATTCATTTTCCAATTTTCATCAAATTGTATAGCTTTTACTTTTGTATGATAATTTATTTCAGTTGTTTCTATATTATCATCGTCTAAATGAAATAAAAAATCACTATGTTCAAAAAACATATACTTAGGTTTAAAATTTGTAAAGTGAATAGAATTTTTATTTATTCCAAGTTTATTTGCGACTTCAAATAGATCCGAATTATCCCATTTCCAATCAGGATCAGTTTCTGGTGGGCGTGAAGTAACTATATGAACATCATACCCTTCACTTATCATCTGTAAAGCAAAGTCTTGTATGTGTTTATTATCTAGAGTTGAATCGAAATCAAAAGATATTTTTTTCATACAGCTTTTAATCTTACAAAGTTAATCATTTTCCCTGTTAATAACAAATAAAAGGATGTCAATATTATTATTGCACCTACTGTATAATATTTAAGTAATCCTATTAAAGTTATTTTACTAAACATACTCATTAAGAAAATGCTCACTCCTGGAACAAATATACTTATAAGAATTAAGAATATTGGTATAGCAACCAAAGATAATCTTCTCAATCTCAATTTTCTAGTTGCTCTTAATGTTTCGTATTCATAACAGCAACTCATTACATTATTAACAAAAGCATCAGAAGGATAACATTCGTCAATCCCTCCAATGTTTTTTCTAATAAAACTATCAATTTGTTCGTCTTTCATAATTAATCTTCAATTGGTGCTTCAGTTGGTATTACTGGTCTTAAATTATTCACATTAATAGTATCATCTTCAAATGTTGCCTCGTCTGGTGTTACTGGTCTCAATAAATCTATTAAAGTTGATGTTGATGTTGATGAGTTAACAACTGTCGTATTAGTTGTATTATCATTTCCAGTATAAGCTATAAAACTTATTAAAATTAAACCTAAAATTAAAATTACTTTTTTCATATATTTCCTTTCTATTTTTTCTTTCTATATTAGACACACGTATACTATAAAGGTTACAATAATCGTGCCGTAAATCAGTAAATAATTGAAATTCAATATATAATTATAGATTGTGGATAAAGTTTTTAAATTTGATGATAATTTTTTCTTTCAGTCCAAATTGTTGCTCGTTTTCACTTATTCTTTTTATCATCATCATTAGATCTCTAATATCTTTAATTTGTCCATTTTTTATATTAGCATATATTATATCTTCGTAGTATTTTAAATCTACTTTATTAATATATTCTAATTGTTTATGAATTGGGATGATTTTTTCTTTAACTTCTTTAGAGTAACAATATATTGAATATACTTCTTCCGGATTTTCTTCGTAGTGAGTATAGAAAGCGTAAGTTTTAAACACGTCAGAATTATATTTTTCTTTAAGAAATTCTTTTATTTTTTCTTTTGTTCCACCGTAAACGTAACTATCATCCAAGAAAATGTAACTAGTGTCTGCCAAATCCTTTGTTCTATATTCTAATATTTTTATTGGATTTAGGGCAACGTCTTTATCTTTTCTAATTTTACCGCTAAGAACGAGTATATTGCCCGGAAATCTTATTTTCCCTTCTTGAACCAATTTATATACCCAAAGACCAAATTCGCCAGATGTGACTATATCAAAACCAGATTCTTCCTTTTTCATAATAGAAAACATTTTTCTTATCAAGTCTATGTTCTCTGGTTTAATAATATAATTTTCTATATTTTCTAAAAATGGAAATGTGAATATAGCGATGTCTTCACCTTTATATATTTGATCAATAAAATTAATGAATATATCAAAATTTTCTTTATTGACTAAATTCTCTAACTTATCAGAGAAAATATCATCGCCGATTTTAACCTTGCTATTTACAAGAGATTGTATATATTTTTTTAATTTATTCATTTTTCTTTTTAATTCTAAATTTATGTAATATCAATTGCCATTTTTCTGCTATTTTCCCATTATCAAGTAAATAATGATTATCTACTTTATTAACTATTTCTCCACAATACATATTATTCCAATCATATACTCTATCACCAATATCAATAATAGTATCATCTTTTACTATTAAATCATCATTCCAATCCTCTTCGTTATATGGATCTAACTCATTAAAATTTTCGAAAGTTTTAATCATTTATTCCTTGATCTTTTTTATCATATAATTCACTATGATTTCAGGAATATTTACACCAGATACTATAGCGAATGTTGGAAAATGTGAAGCGGCATTTGTTTCCATGATATAATATTCACCATTATCTTTATTTTGAATGATGTCAAAACCAATAATATCACTATCTAAATGACGGGATACATCCTCACACATATTTATAATATCTTTAGGAAGAGTGGCTCTTATTGCTTTTCCGCCACGGGCAACGTTAGATCTGAATTCTTTTTCATCAATTCTTTTCTTCTTAATAATTAATCTTACTTTATTCTTTATAGTAATTACTCTAAAGTCTCCGTCATTTGGAATATATTTTTGAATCAACATCAATCTTCCATTCATAGAGAAAGTTTTGATTAAATGTTTCATATCTTCCACTTTATATACTCCTGTTCCTCTATTGGCAGTGACGTCTTTTACAATAACTGGAAAACCAAATTCTTGCTCAACTATTTTTATCACTTTACTAGATAATTTAGTAGCCATAACAGATGGAATATAAGGATAACCAAGAGATTCTAATAAATGAAATTCATACGCTTTATTATCAAATTCATGATAAGTTCCGTATTTCAAATAAGGAACCTCGTTACGCTCTAAATAATTAACTATTAATTTACAAAGAGATGTGAAACTGGATACATGACCGAAGAAAACAAAATCAAAATTCTTCAACATAATACCATTTACATAATAATCATTTCTTATTTTATAAACGTCGTCATAATTACTAAAATCAACTAAAACTTCATCTTTTAATTTTTCGTGGAATAATTTAGTGAATACTCCAGACATAGTTTTAGCTCCTCTGAACATATTCTCTTTATCTTTCTCGCCATGAACGTCAACTGGTAAATCGAATTGTAAAAATAATACTTTATATTTTGTATCAGTTTTGTCAATCTTTTTAAATCTAGACATTTTAAATGGAGATTTATATCCAATTTCTACGTGTGGTTCACCAACATCATATGGAGCACCTCTACTATCAACTACATTTCTAACATAAAAAAATGGTCTACTTCTTAAATATTCTTTCTGATCTTTGTTTAATTTATTACCGAAATCTACACATTTAACATAATCACCACTTTCTATTGGAGTTTCCCAACGAATAAGATCTTCTGGTTTAACTTCTTTCTTTTTCTTTAAAATTTTTAAAAGTTCCTCAGGATCTTTATATTTTTTTGCGTAATCTTTCCAAGAATGAGTAGACCAATCTTCACCACCTTCTCCGCCAGCATAATAAGCTGGATCTGATCCAGGAGCTTCATTTTCTTCTGATGGTGGTGGCAAATCTACTTCCGCACTCACTGGAACTTCATCAACTGGAGCTGGAACAGCTGGTTGATCTAAATTTTCCTCTTCTTTCTTAGGAGTTTCCTCCTTTTTCTTCGAAGGTTTCTTCTTCGTTTCGTTCAAAAAATTAAAATATCTTAACACTTCCATAAAACTATATATTAAATAAAAAAAGAGAAAAATTATATATTTTATCTAATTTTCAAATAAAAGACCGAATTTAATGATTATAAATTAATAGACCACTATAATTTTATATATATTTTTATGGAAAATGGTGGTGGATATACAAAAGAGGAAAAATTATTTTGTTTATTTATTTTTGTAGTTATTTTAGTTATAACTTTTATTTTTATATACCTTTTACATAAAATATTTTAATCAGTGATTTCAGCTAATATATCTTCTTCTGCTAATTTCAAATCTCTCTTAGTAGCTTCAAGTTCATCATGTTCTTTCATCATAAATCCTTTGAATTTCTTTCTATCCGCAAAGATATCAGTCATTACTTGATTTACAACTCCAGTTTCATTTTTAAATACTGTTCCATTTAATAATATAATATCATCTGCCTCAAGTTCTACTCTATGCCCATTAAACACAGCGAAATCTTTAGTCGGTGATAATATTCCTTTATAAGAATCTGCTGATATATTGAACATTCTCATACAAGTAGGATAAAGTGAAGAAAAGTCGTAACAAGCTACCCATACCGCCATTCCCTTTACTGGATCTTTTACCCAACCACCTTTAACGGCTTTTTCTGCTTCAGCAATTACATTATCAGGAAACTCACGATCTAACTTACAAAGAATAACATTTCTTTCTTTCTTTAATTTTCTTCTTAATATACCTTCTGTAACTGGAAGTGTGGAATAAGCATCCAATACTTTAATTCTTGAAAGAGTAGATATGCCATAAAGAATGTCAATCCATTTAGTCTTTTCATGAATCTTTTGAACTAGTATGGAGTCAACTGCGTTATAAAATATAAATTTCTTATAATCAGATGTAGCTAGTGTTTTCAATGATCCTTCATAATTAACCTTTTTAACCCCCAGGATACCATCGGATACAAAGTCTAAGGAGTTGGCTTCCTTTACTTTAATAGTTGAATTCCACTTATCGTAGAGCTCCATATAGTCAATTACAGACCTATGTGCTGGCTGCTCACAATAAGATTCCTTATTTCTTCCACTTTTATTATCTCTTTTGAAAGGCTGACGCAAAACTCTTGTCAGTGATGCTGAAGAAGGATCCACTCCAATCTTTCTAGCTCTATTTACAAGATAAACCCAGTCATATTCTGTGAAATTCCATCCTGTGACTACTGGCATTTTAGGAACATATTTTTCAAAGAAATTCAGCAGCATCTCATATTCATTCTTATATCGAATGAATTTAAAATCGTAATCAGCGTTGAATTTAATAAAATAATTATTAATGTCTTCTCTGATAGATTTCTCTTGTTCTGGCGACAAGGCATCTACACCCATAACCAATACTTTATTTCTAACAACAATAGATATAGATTGAATCATGCCTTGAGCTAAATGTGGCTGAGGTTTACCAGTTTCTAAAATTTCATTTTCTATATCAATAAAGAAAATTTCTGGTTCTACATATTTAAATAATACATCTTGTTCTTCCTGTGGAAGATTATCTAAATAATCATAAACGCTGTAACGATCTGGATTTCTAGTATATACTTTCTTTACAGAACATCCATCCCAAGTTACATATTTCCCATCTTTGTCTCTATCATCATCCGGGCAAACGACATACTTTTGAGGAGCAGGCCATCTATAATGTTTTACTTTAATGTGCCCATTATCCCCAATATAAGATACAATAAGATTATTTGATTTATATTCGTAATCAACAATCATAATCAGTTGTCATTTTTTCATTTTATTTATTTAATATATAAGATTAAAAAGATAAAGTTTATGAATACAGAAATTTTTATAAAAAGAGCCAATATTATCCATAATCATAAATATGATTATAGTTTAGTGGATTATAAAAAAAATTATTTAAAAATAAAAATTATTTGCCCACAACATGGAATATTCGAACAAGATCCGTCTTGTCATGTTTCTAAAAAACAAGGATGCCCTTTATGTGCCGGCGTTAAAAAAATGAATAACGAATCATTTATAGATAAAGCAAATGATGTTCATCATTTTTTATACGATTATTCTTTAGTTGAATATATTAATAATAAAACTAAAATAAAAATAATATGCAAAGAACATGGAATTTTTGAAGCCAGACCTGATAATCATTTAAATAAAAAAAGTGGTTGTCCTAAATGTGCCAATAATATTCTTTATGATAAAAATATTTTTGTAAAGAAATGTAATGTCATTCATCATAACAAATATGATTATAGTCTAGTTGATTATAAAAATGCTCATCAAAAAATAAAAATTATTTGTCCTACACACGGATTATTTGAACAAATGCCTCATTCCCATATAAATGGTGTAGGTTGTCCTATTTGCTCAGAAAGTAAAGGCGAAAAAAAGATTTCTTTCATATTGGATACTTTAAAAATAAAGTATGAAAGAGAGAAAAGTTTTGAAAATTGTAGATATAAATATCCATTACCATTTGATTTCTATCTTCTTGATTATAATATATGTATAGAATATGATGGTCCTCAACATTTTGAATCTATAGATGGTTGGGGCGGAGAAGAAAAATTTAAAGACATTAAGATAAGAGATTCTATAAAAAATGAATATTGTGAAAATAATAATATTACTTTAATAAGAATAAAATATGATGAGAACATAAATTCTGAAATAATGAATATTATAATAAAAAAACTCGGAGAGTAGCGAATTCTCCGAGTTTAAGATAGCCGAAGCTATAACGATCCTAATAATCGTATATTATGCAAAATATTTCTTCATCATAGATTTAGCTTTATAATCACCCACACTAGGTTTACAATTATGTTTATTATATAGATGTCCTATCTTATAGTTTATAGAATCACAAACTTCTTCACCACATTCTAAACATTTGATTTTTTTATAAGGACGTGGAAGCATATTTTCATTAGCTGTTTGTGGCAATACTTTTGTATCCCCTTTGCTTATAGATTGTAACATGACGCCATGATGAGATCTAGCGTCTTTTTTCCACAATTTTCCATTTGGATCATACATATCACATATGATATCGTTTTCATCTTTTGGATTATAACCCGTAACTTTTCTAGTATATTCACCATTTGGAGCTTTTGTTTTAAATGTAGTTCCAACTGGATATTTTTTCATGAAATCTTCAATTGGTGTTTTATTAGAATTTCTTAATGAATTATCATGATCTTTCCAAGGGGTTAGTTCCTCATTTATAAATTCATCTCTTGATTTTACGTTTTTCATATTTCTTATTATTATTTTTCAAATTGATCGAATCTATCATCAACGTCTTCATCTTCAAAATCAGTTTTAGCCACGTCATTTGGAAGAGGTTCTGGATTTTCTTCAGAATAGTCTTCTATTTTAGTTCTTTTTCTAGCTTCAATTGGATTAGATTCATTACCAATATATGGAATTTCATCTTCAATTTCAACATCTTCTTCGTCTATTGGTCCTTCTTCAATATCTTCTTCTTCAATTAAATGACGTTGATTTTCGTTGAATCTTTCCCAATACTTTACCCAACTTTCATTTGGCATTTCTCTTTTATTTCCTTTATTTGGACGCCCTTCTGGATTATCTTCAGTTCCTCTTAAACGATCATTTAAATTATTTGGAATTGGGGCAGATTTTTCATCTTCTTCATAATTTTCTTCTTCACCAGCTTCCCAAGGCACCTTTCCTTCTTCTTTATAATCCTCTTGAACATCTTCTTGATCTTCTTCAGTAGCCATTCTTTTTGGTTCTGTTTCTGGATTATAAGTTTCGCCAACTAGAGTTCCGTCTTCAACGAATCCTTTATCTTCTTCGATTCTATGAACTTTAGGAGTTGTTGCCCAAGCTGGAATTCCTTTAAATCCTTCAACTGGAATATCTTTAATTGGAGTTTCTTTAGTCTTAGCAATTTCTTTCAATATTTCTTTTAAAGTATATTTTTGAATCTCGCCAGATATTCTATCAGCTATGAAAATGTTTTCATTTTGAACACTATCGATAAATCCGTCAATTTTATTAGTTAGAATATGTTTACCAATTCTAAGAAAATCCATCGTTGGAATAGCCCTATTGATAGTTTGTTTTTTTGGAGCAGAAGGAAAAAGACCTTTATTTCCTGGTCCAACTCCCTTATTTTCAACACTCTCTCTTACAAAGTTTTTAAAATCTTTTATCATTTTATTTTGTTTATTTTTTATATCGTTTTATTACCATACTTGGAAGCCAACTCATTAAATTCTTCAATAGTTTCATCGTAGTGTATCATATTTCCATATTGTTTATCTTTTAATAATTCATCTAGATCTATATGAGCCGATAATTCTTCTACAAGATTATGCATCTCTTTTTCATCATAACCTCTTTTGTCCAATTCTTGTAGAATATCTAAAGATTTTAATATGGATGAATTGTAATCTTCGAAATGAATATGACTATAACGTAATTTAAATATTTTCAATTTACTATCAATCGCTCTTAAATGTGCGTCAAAATGATCCAAAAGAAATGGTATATCCTTTTTAAAAATAGATTCATTTATAAATTCATCTCTTGATTTCACGTTTTTCATATTCATATATTATTTTATGGGTCTTCCTATTCTTGGTGATGGGGATGTTGAGCTATATCTAGGCTCGTTCGCTATCCTTGTAGATGGAGTATAAGTTTTATCATATCTACTAGTTTTCATAAGACCAGATGATCTACCACTATTTCTATTTGTTTCTGTTCTAGTTGGTTCTGTATATGGTGTAGAATCTGGAGAATTTACAAACCCATATGATTTAAGTTTATCTACATAGATTATATAATCATCAGCTTTTAAATGATTTTTAAGATAAGTATTAAGATCTTTTCTTAGAGACCACGTTAATTGAGAATTTTTATTTCTCTTATATTCTTCTATGAAATTTGTCATAACATCGTAGATATATTCATCTTTTACCATACTACCTTCACCACATTTATCTAAGGCTTTCTTTAATTTAGATTTAAGAAAAATACCATCAAAAAGTCCTTCGTTGATAATATCTAAACCAACTTCGGTATGTTTTGTTGATTTTTGATCTTTAGCTTTCCAACTTTTTTCAAAATCTTCAAAACCTAAAAGATTATTTAATTTCTTATCGATGCCTTTTTCATCGAAGACATCTTTTCCTGGTTTATTTTCCATTTCATTTATATTATTTTTTTCTAAAACGTTTTTTCCTGTTATGTTTTTTCCAGTCATATGACGCTTTTGATCTGGCACATCACTTTCTGGTCTATTGGGTATATCTGTGCCTTTATGTGTAGATGGATCACCATCTTTTGTATACCCTAAACTATCTTTATTATCCGTTCTTACCCATTGCTCATAAGAATCTATATGTCTGTCTAAAGGATTGTCCCACCAAAATAAATTATTCATTTCTTGTTTGCCTTTATGACTAACAAGATCAGCGATAACTCTATCACCAACATCACCACTCATATAAGTATGTTCTGGTCCAACTTTTATATCTTGAGATTTATTAATTTCATCTCTAATACGTTTAAGTTGATCCACCGTTGTTTGACGTGGTAGACTTTCGTATAATTTTTCACTATGTCTATTATATCTTGGCATTAATGTCTTTTTCTCTTTTTATCCATTGGAATTTCTACAGGTCGAGCATCTCTTTCATGCTCAATAAAATTCCAAACATATTCATCATCTCCTTTTAAATAATCATCTTTTAATAATTCTTTATATTTTATTACCATTTCTTTATACACTTTAAATCTATCATTACTTTCATCTAACTCTACACTTCTAGCATTTCTAGGATGATCGTGAATTATCATCTTATGATGCCAGTTGAAATTAACATATCTTTTGTTTCCATTAGAATATTTCATTTCAAATTCGCACGCGTGTTCGCTAATGATTTTACTTAATCTTAGCTCCCCAGCGTTATATGATTTTTGAAATAGTCTCAAATAATCATCACTTTCGTCGTCGTCATGAGTCATAATAGATCTCCTAAATAGTTCAAAAGTCATATATTCCACAGTATATATAAATTATTTTTTCTTTAATTTCATATAACTCTGAAGTTCTTCCATTTCTCTTTCAACATCTTCTATCATATCTTTCACGTTAGGAAATCCATCTAATAATAAATCGTTTATTTTATCTACTGAATCATGCACTTTTTCATCATATTCATTAAGATCATTTAAAAATTCATCAATATATAATGGTAATGTCTTTTTAACTTCCCCACAAACATGATCTATTGTATTGGCTAACATAGATATCATAACTTTCTTTTCTAGAAGTTTATTTAACACAACATCTATTTTAGCTTCGACATCTTCATCTGTTCCAATAGGAATAGTATCATTTTTATTTTTATAAGATTTTGGTTTAGTTACCAAGCCAAGACCATTACATAATTCGCATTCACTGCCACCAGTCTCCTCTCCAGTGCCGTCACATTTTGGGCATTTGATGGTATTAAGCCCACCTTCAAATATTTTATAAGTTTTTAATTTTTTCATATTTTTTCTAAATAATTTTGAGGTATAGGACCAATTGCGCCAATAAAATATTTTCCATTTTTAACTTCTGTTATATTACCAGAATTCCCCTTTAATGCCCCAGATATAATTTTTACAACATCTCCTTTTTTGAATAAAGATTGTTTTTTTGTTGATGGAGCACTCTGTGTTTGTTTTTTCTTATTTTGTCTCCTTGTTGGTCTATGTTGAGAAGTAGAAAATTTTGGAGCCTTTGTAGCTAGAACTTCTCCTGTACCACCACACAACTCACAAGAATCTTCATCGTCCTCACCAGTTCCTAAACAAATTGGACATTTAATCATGTCTTTCTTTTTAGCCACAACTGGTTTAATTTCAGTTATATCCATTTCATCAGCGTCTTTATCATCTTCGAAATATTCTATATCGTCATAATCATCTTCTTCTAAAATATCATTTTCTTGATTTAATAAAACATCAAGATTATCTTCTGTATATTCTTCCATTTCGTTAATAGTTCGTATGATTTCTTCTAGCTCAGCAAGAGCTTCTGAATCATGAACATTATCGTAAATAGTTTCTACCATTTCGGCTAATATATCGTCTCTACTTTCTAATTCACCTATAAAACCTTGAGTAGATTTTGGAAATTGTTTCATCATTAATTCATGAACGTGCTCGGTAGTATCTTTGAGCATTTTGAACTGAGTTTTAACTTTGATTATATTATTTATAATCACTTTAATCTTCTCATTGATCTCTTCTTTATTTGGATCAGCTGGATGACTAGGACCTGAAGGACCGGCGTTTTCGTAATTCTCGAAAGTTTTTAATATTTTCATGCCCTTATATATTAATTAAAAAAAATGATTTTTATGAAATCACGAATATTCTTCTAACAGATCCGAGACTAATATCGAATGAACTATTAACAAAAGGATTTCTTAAAACTATATTAAACATACATTTTTATTATTTTTTATCCAGCTGTTCCATTTATACTTCTGCCAGCGTGAGTCGCGTCTTGATAAGCCGCTGCGTATAGAGTATCAGTATTATCTATCCAAGTGCCAGTAAAAGTTCCTCCAGCTATAGTGGTCAAATTCAAAATAATTTCATCAGATTTTGAAGAAACTACTCTGTATATGTCAACAGGTATTGCACTGCCATCACTAGCAAAACCACTACAAGTGCCTGATACTACATAAGTTATAGCATTATAAGTATACCATATTCCCATAGATCCAGTCCATAGTGGACCAGTATCTAATCTATATCTTCTAGCTGTTAAAAGATTCATTCTATTTGGATCAGGATCACCATTCCATCTTGTGAAGTTATCACGAGCCGCGGCGTAAATATGACCATTGATGTTTTCACTATCAGATCTCGCTTGTCCGTTATACAATGTTTCCCACCCTGAAGCATTTTGCATTGGATCTCCAGGCATAACTTGCGCTTGTACAGTAATGTTAGTATCTAATGTTCCACCAGTGCCATTTCCTAACGGGCTGTAATTAGCCCAAAATAAAAATCCTACCAAATAATAGTATGTTTCTGGGATAGGAATACTTATTAGCGCCGGTGACGATGAAACACGAGATCCTGTTGCTGTTACATTATCAGAAACGTGTTGATAAACCGTATGAGAGTGAACACTCGATCCACTAGTATGTTTACCAGATACGTAATTTAAAAGTAAGAATCCTGATAAATTCCAACCAGATTGCGCTGTTCCAGATTGAAATCTAACTCTATATAAATTTTTACCTCTTTTAAGCGAAATTCCAGCAAAATTAGCTGCGCCGTTAGCAGCCTGCCCGTCTTTATCTATTCTATGAACTGATGAATATGCTCCGCATTGTACAGTTCCAGCTGTCATTACATATGTTGTTAAACCAGATTGTGCTGCAGTATCACCAGATACTGCTATGTAAAAA
>Ga0209777_10003934_pt1 | contig 17900 bp, 10 predicted proteins | sample FrelakmetHBP12HB_FD_187147 | JGI IMG/M metagenome (GOLD analysis project Ga0209777, IMG submission 187147) | Freshwater lake sediment microbial communities from the University of Notre Dame, USA, for methane emissions studies -HBP12 HB (SPAdes)... | ecosystem: Environmental > Aquatic >...
ATCAGACGGTAGCGGATATGGCTATAGAGGCGGCTACTGGCGATCCCCGTTTCCAGAAGCTATCGCCGGGCGAGATAGATAAGATCGGACTGGAGATATCAGTGCTGTCGCCGTTAAAGAGAGTGAAAAGCGCCGATGAGATACAGATCCCGGGTCAGGGGGTCATCGTGAAGAGCGGGTTCAGTAGCGGCGTATATCTGCCGCAGGTGGCAACGGAAACCGGATGGAGCAAGGAAGAATTTTTATCGAGCCTCTGCGCCCATAAAGCTGGCCTTAAACCGGACGCATGGAAAGATCCGGCAACAGAACTTTATACATTTACGGCCGAAGTCTTCGGCGAAGGAGAAGAATAAGATGAAGAATAAAAAGCTTATTGTGGGCATAATTATTCTGATCGCATTCATAGGGCTTATTCTATTCATTAAAACCAACGCGCAGAAAACAAAGGCCGGGAAGATGATGGCCCCGGCGGCTCAAGCCAGGAAAGGTATGAAGAAAGCGCCCGCGCAAAAAGTTATTTCCAAAGGCAAGGGCGGCCTTACGATAAGGATCGCCAGTTCAAAGAATATGGAAATACCGATGAGGATAAAGGCATTCAAGGCCATTGACGGAAGGTCCAGCGTCTATGAGACTTCGTCCGTGGGCGGCAGGATGCAGGAAGTCACTCCCGGGACCTACGATATCGAATTGGATACTGTTCCGCAGAAGATATTCAAGAATATCAAGGTTTCCGAAGGGAGAGAGACCGTTGAGGACCTGGGCTGCGTTATGGGCGCGATCACGGTCAGGACCATAAACGCGAAGAAAGCGGCGACCTATTACCCGATGAGGATACTCTATTCCAATACCAATGACATGGTCACCGCATACATGACTAACAAGACTATGGATATAGTGCCGGGATCCTATGATATAGAGATAGGCACTTCCCCCAGGCTGTACAAGAAGGATGTTAAGGTGGCGGCCGGCAAGGAAGTGATCATAGATATGGGCTGTGTAGCGGGCTCTCTTTTAGTGAAGACTGTGGATGAAAATGGTAAGAATGTGCATTTGAGCGTAAGGATAACGAGAGCGGATACGAATGAGATCGTGAGCTCCGCCACGTCCAATAAGCCGGTCGATCTTGGCAAAGGAGCATATAATATAGAGGTCTTTTCAAACCCAAGACAGTCGAAGAAGGGCGTTACTGTGAACCTGGGAGAAGAGTCGGTGGCGGAATTCACTGTAAGCGCTCCCGTTGTACCGCAGAAGCCGGCTAAGCCTACCGCCAGCGCAAAAAAGTAGTAATTGATGTCGCGTTTTTTCGTACCAAAAGAATTTATAAAAGGCAACAGCATATATATCACTGGAGTTGAGGCGCACCACATCCTCGATGTGATGCGCCTCAAAGTTTCGGATGAAGTTGTAGTATTTGACGGGACCGGAACAGAGTATGCCGGCATAGTGAAAGCGGCAGACCGTAGATCATTAGAGGTCCTGATAAAGAGTAGGCGCGTCTCCTCTGCCGGAAGAACCCCATCGATCACCCTCGTGCAGGCGATAACCAAAAAGGATAAGATGGATTATATAGCCGAGAAGGCGACGGAGCTCGGCGTATCACGGATAGTTCCTGTTACCACAGAACGCACGATACCTGAATGGAGCGACGCTAAGAAGGCTGGTATAGTTGAGCGGTGGCGGAAAATAGCCCAGGAAGCGGCAAAGCAGTGTGGCAGAAGCGACATTCCGGAGATAAGTCCGATAACTGAATTTAGAGATGCGATTGACCCCACCGCGGCGGTGGGTGAGCTGAAGCTCATAGCTGTCTTAAGCGACAAAGCTATTAAGCTCAAGGATGTTCTGAAAAATAACAATTGTAAGAATATAGTTATCGCCATAGGGCCTGAGGGGGACTTTACCCAGGGAGAGGCCGAAGATGCCTTAAAGGCAGGTTTCAAAATAGTCAATCTGGGGCCGCTCACTCTTAAGAGCGACACGGCGGGCTTGGCGGCATTATCGATGATAAATTATGAGTATAAAAGTTAACGCACACCGCAGATTCTTTATAAAGACGCTAGGTTGCAAAGTTAACCAGTATGAGACGCAGGCGATGCGGGAGCTTCTGCTCGGCGCCGGATTTAAAGAATGCCTTGCGAAAGAGACCGCGGATATCTATATACTGAATACGTGTACAGTTACGCACAAGGCGGATAGCGAATCGCGTTACTGGGCCGGAATGTTCCATAAGACTAACCCGAAGGCTAAGATAGTTCTGACGGGATGCGCGGTAGAAAAAGACGCCGAAGCCTTCTCATTCTTGCCGGGCGTGGCATATATAATAAAGAACTGCGACAAGATCGACATCGCCGACATACTCAGGGATCACAAGCGCAATGTACCGGATAATAGACCGCACCGCTTCCTCCGCGTCACCGACTTTAAAGGCCATACAAAAGCCTTCGTGAAGATACAGGACGGATGCGTGAACGCCTGCTCCTACTGCAAGGTCCCTTCGGTAAGAGGAGAGTCTATATCTAAGCCTCTCCAGGATATCGTCGAAGAGGTGACGACGCTTGTTTTAAAAGGTTTTGAGGAGATAGTGCTTACAGGCATATGCCTGGGAGCATGGGGCAGCGACCTTGCCCAGAAAAGCAGCCTCGTAGATGCGTTGAAAGCGCTTGACGCCGTGCCCGGCGCCTTCAGGATACGCTTGAGCTCGATCGAGCCGAAATATGTTACGGATGAGCTTATAGACTACATGTCCCGGAACAGGAAGATCTGCAGGCATATTCATATACCGATACAGTCCGGGGACGATGAAGTGTTGGCCAGGATGAACAGGCCCTATATGGCTGATAGCATAAGAGCGCTCGTTGCTAAGGCAAAAAAAAGAATAGAGGGTGTAGGCATCACTACGGATGTGCTGATAGGTTTCCCGGGAGAGACGGATAAAAATTTCAGGAATACTGTCAACCTTATCAAGGAGATCCTGCCGGTGAAGACCCATATCTTCCCTTTCAGCAAAAGAGAGAGAACCATAGCCTGCGACATGGCCGGCGAAGTCCCGGAGAATGAAATCAAGAAGAGATTCCAGGTCATGAGGGTGGCCGCCATGGCGGCATCTTACCTATATAGAGAAGGGTTTTCCGGCCGGATGCTCGATGTGCTTGTTGAATCCAGAAAAGAGAAGTATTCGGGGAGGCTCAAAGGTTATTCCGATAACTATATAAAGGTAATGTTTGACGGGCCGGACAGCCTGATGAAGAGAATAATCCCTATCAGGATAGACGAACTGAATCTATCCTATACTATCGGCACATATGTGGGATCAGGGTCAGGTGCTGAGCTTTTGTCGAAAGCGCTTGACAAAGTCTGAGTTGTGGCTAAAATAATTCAACAATAGTTCAGATCGTAGGGCAGGTTGAAACCTGCCCTACGATTGGTGATTATATTACGGTCCGAAAGGATAATATGATATTAAAAGATAAGGTAGCGATCATCACGGGCGGCGCCAGAGGCATAGGCAGGGAGATAGCCCTGGTCTTTGCCAGAGAGGGGTCTTCGCTGAGCATATGCGATGTCAACCCCGATCTTCTTGCCGCGACCCAAAAAGATATAGAAGCGCTTGGCCGTCAGTGTATGACAGGGGTGGTTGATGTAACAAAATCCGATCAGGTAGATTCTTTCGTCCAAAAAACCCTTGACAAATTCGGCAAAATCGATATACTTGTAAACAATGCTGGCATAACAAAGGACACGCTTCTAGTCAGAATGTCTGAAACGGACTGGGATGCGGTCCTGGGCGTTAATCTTAAGGGCGCCTTTCTGTGCGCCAAGGCCGTTTCGAAGGTCATGATGAAGCAGAGGGATGGCAGGATAGTTAACATGGCTTCGATAATCGGCATAGTAGGTAACGCGGGCCAGGCGAATTATGCCGCTTCCAAAGGCGGCCTGATAGCCTTGACGAAATCTATCGCTAAAGAGCTTGCATCCAGGAACGTAAGGGTAAACGCTATAGCGCCGGGCTTTATACAGACAGATATGACAGCAAAATTACCGGAAAATGTGAAGAGCGAGATGCTTAAAGCTATCCCGATGGCGAAGCTCGGGACCGCTAATGACGTAGCGAATCTCGCTTTATTTTTGGTCAGCGAAGATTCCGCCTATATAACCGGGCAGGTTATCACGGTTGACGGCGGGATGGTAATGTAGACAAAGGAATAGGGCAACAGTACAAAAAGAAGGGGGTAAAATGGCAGTATCTCAGGAAAAAGTCAGGCAGATCATTGCGGAGCAGCTTGGAGTTAAGAAAGAAGAGGTGACGGATAACGCGAAGTTCGTAGATGATTTAGGGGCAGACTCATTGGACACGGTTGAGCTCGTAATGGCGTTGGAAGAGGAGTTCGGCGTAGAGATACCGGACGAAGACGCCGAGAAGCTCGCGACTGTCGGAGATGCTCTGAGATATATCGAAGAGAAGGCCAGCAAGTAAAGCTCTATAATGCTTAAGAAAAGACGTGTCGTCGTTACGGGGCTTGGAACAGTAAGCCCGATCGGCTGCACCATCGATAAGTTCTGGAACTCCCTCCTCGAAGGCAAAAGCGGCGTAAGGCGGTTAACTAGTTTCGATCCCACCCATTATACCTGTAAGATAGGGGCCGAGGTTATCGATTTTGACCCATCTGCTTACCTTTCCGCCAAGGATCTAAAGCGCATGGACAGGTTCGTCCAGTTCGCTGTCGTCAGCGCCAAGATGGCCATCCACGATTCAAGGATAGACCTTCATAAGGCGGACAAGGAGAGGATCGGCGTGCTTGTAGGTTCCGGCATAGGCGGGCTACATACTGTCGAGGCCGAACATAAGCAATATCTGGCCTTAGGCCCTGAGAAGGGCCCCGCCAGGATATCTCCGTTCCTCATACCGATGTTGATAATAAATATGGCTTCCGGGCAGATATCCATTACCATGGGCCTTAAGGGGCCGAATACCGCTGTCGGAACGGCTTGCGCCACCGGCAACCATTCCATAGGCGACGCTTTCAGGATCATCCAAAGAGATGAGGCGGACGTTATGGTATGCGGCGGAAGCGAGGCCGCCATCACGGTGATGGGTTTCGGAGGCTTCTGCGCTCTCAAGGCGGTATCGCTCAGGAATGACGACCCCGCGGGAGCATCACGGCCTTTTGATAAGAATAGAGACGGATTTGTCATGGGGGAAGGCTGCGGCGTAGTGATCCTGGAGGAATTGGAGCACGCGCTTAAGAGGAACGCCAATATATATTGCGAAATGGCAGGATACGGGATGAGCGGAGACGCCTATCACATGACCGCCCCGGACCCGCAAGGGGACGGCGGCATACGATGCATGAGAGCGTCGCTTAAAGATGCCGGCGTAAAGCCGGAAGATGTTGATTACATAAATGCGCATGGAACATCAACGCTATATAATGACAAGATAGAGACCCTTGCCATAAAGAAGGTCTTCGGAGCCCATGCCAAAAAGCTGGCCGTGAGCTCCACGAAGAGCGTGATGGGGCATCTCTTAGGCGCCGCCGGGGGCGTGGAGATGATAGTATGCGCATTGGCCATAAAACATTCAATAATACCCCCTACCATCAATTATGAAACCCCCGATCCCGATTGCGATCTCGACTATGTTCCGAATGAACCGAGGCATCATAAGATAAGGGTGGCGGCATCCAATGCCCTTGGTTTTGGCGGACACAACGCGACATTGGTCGTAAAAAGATACACTTAAAACCCGCCTCATATATTATAAAAAAGGAGAAGATCGATGGATTATCTATTCAACGAACAACAGGTAATGGTCCGCGACCTTGCGCGCAAGATAGCGCAGGAGAAGATAAAGCCTGTCGCGGCGCATTACGACGAAACGGAAGAGTTCGCGTGGCCGATAATGAAGATCCTGGCGGATAGCGATCTATTTGGAGTCTATATCCCCGAAGTGTACGGCGGTCTTGGCGGCGGCGTAACCGAGATGTGCCTGGTCACCGAAGAGCTTTCGAAGGCCTGCGGCGGCATAGCGCTCGGTTTTGCCGGAACCGGCCTCGGCACATTCCCGATACTTTTGTACGGAAGCGAAGAGCAGAAGAAGAAGTACCTGCCCGATATAGCCAAAGGCAAAAAGCTGGCCGCATTCTGTATCACGGAAGCGGAAGCGGGATCCGACGCCGGCAGTATAAAGACTACGGCGAAGAAAGACGGCGACCACTATATATTGAACGGTACCAAGCAGTGGATCACTAACGCCGGCGAGGCGGAGGTCTACACCGTCATAGCTATGACAGATAAGACCAAGGGCGCCAGAGGAGCGAGCGCCTTTATAGTGGAGAAGGGCACAAAGGGCATGGAGTTCGGCCAGAAAGAGAAGAAGCTGGGCATCAGGGCCTCTGCGACGAGAGAGGTCATATTCACCGATTGCAGGATACCCAGAGAGAATCTCATATCGAAAGAGGGTATGGGATTCATAGTGGCGATGAAGACATTCGATAATTCGCGCCCGGGAGTGGCGGCTCAGGCTGTGGGAATAGCGGCAGGCGCTTTGGACGTCGCGATCGATTACGCAAGAAAGAGGATACAGTTCGGCCAGCCGATATCGAGCTTCCAGGCCATACAGCATATGCTCGCTGATATGGCAACCCAGGTAGAGGCGGCAAGGGCGCTTGTGTACGCGACAGCTAAAATGGTAGACGCGGGAATAAAAGATGTCGCCAAGGAGTCGGCGATGGCAAAGTTATTTGCCGGCGATATCTCCATGAAAGTGACGACTGACGCGGTTCAGGTGCTGGGAGGTTATGGTTACATGAGGGAATATCCGGCAGAAAAATATATGAGAGACGCCAAGATAACGCAGATATATGAGGGCACGAATCAGATACAGCGCAACGTCATCGCGGCGCATCTAATCAAGGAATCGTTAAAAGCTTCAAAATAAATATGAACATAATCGTCTGCATAAAACAAGTTCCCAACACGACCGATGTGAAGATAGACCCGGTCAAGAATACGCTCATCCGTGAAGGCGTAGAGAGCATCATCAATCCTTTTGACACTTACGCTATAGAGGAAGCGGTCCGCCTGAAGGAGCGTTTCACCGGCAAGGTCACTGTGATCACTATGGGGCCGCCGCAGGCTGAATCCGCGTTGAAAGAGGCGATCTCGCTCGGATGCGATGAGGGGATATTGGTGAGCGACAGGAAATTTGCCGGCAGCGATACCTGGGCGACGAGCTACACTCTTTCATGCGCCATAAAGAAAATAGGCGCATTCGATATCATTCTGTGCGGCAAGCAGGCTTCGGATGGGGATACGGCACAGGTTGGTCCTGGGATCTCCACCCATTTAAATATACCCCAGGTGACATATGTGAAGAAGATAGAAGAGATCAAGGACGGCAAGGCCAGGGTTGAGAGGATGATGGAAGAGGGGTATGATGTCGTAGAGACACCCATACCGTGTCTATTCACTATCGTGAAGGAGATAAATACGCCGAGGCTTCCTTCACTGAAAGGTATGATGAGAGCGAAATCCGCGAAGATAGTCCAGTGGACCGCCGCCGACATAAATTGCACACCTGGGAATATCGGCCTCGACGGTTCTCCGACCAGGGTCGTCAAGATATTCACGCCTGCCCCAAGAAAAGGCGGCCAAATCCTGAAAGGCGACACGACAGAACTGGCCCAAAAGATAGGTGACCTTCTTAAGGATATTCTGATATAGTACAGCCCCGACCTGTACATGTAGTTCACTGCCATTTCAGGCCGGGGCTGAAAGTAAGGTTCTAATGGATGATTCAAAGATAAAGATAATATTGGAAAAATGCACGGGCTGCACGCTCTGCGTGCGCGTATGCCCGTTCGGCGCAATCAAGATAGAGAACAAGAAGGCCATAATAGACCTTTCAAATTGCAATCTCTGCGGTGCATGCGTGGATTCATGCAAATTTGCGGCTATAGTGCTCGACAAGGGGGCCGTCACCAAGAAAAACTTAAGCGCCTATAAGGACGTATGGGTATTCTGCGAGCAGAAGAAAGGCGTCATACAGACGATCTCTTTTGAACTGCTCGGCGAAGGTAAAAAATTGGCGAATAAGCTGAGCGGCAAACTCTGCGCGGTGCTTTTGGGAGATCAAATAAGGGCGAAGGCAGATGAGTTAGCATGGCGCGGTGCCGACAAGATATATTTGGTAGATGATCCGCAATTGAAGAACTACCAGGACGACTCTTATACGAAAGTGCTCGTTGAGCTGATAAAGGAATATAAGCCGGAAGTCGTCCTCTGCGGCGCGACAACGATAGGGAGAAGCCTCATATCGAGGGTGGCCGTCCTGATAGACGCTGGCCTGACCGCTGACTGCACCGGACTCGATATAGACGAAAAAGAGAGGCTGCTTCTCCAGACGCGTCCGGCATTCGGCGGGAATATAATGGCGACGATAATAACTCCGAATCACAGGCCGCAGATGTCGACCGTGCGCCACAAGGTCATGAAAGAGCCGGAACTCGATAAGTCGCACAAGGCAGAGGTGATAAAGAAGGGCTATGCGGCTAATATATTAAGTTCCAGGACCAGTATAGTAGATATAGTCGAAGAGCTCGAAGAAACGGTCAACCTGGCTGAAGCGGATATAATAGTTTCCGGCGGGCGCGGCCTGGGCGGGCCCGAGAATTTTTCCATAATAAAAGAGCTTGCCAAGGTTGTAGGCGGTGCGGTGGGCTCTTCAAGGGCCGCTGTTGACGCCGGCTGGATGCCTTATTCGCACCAGGTGGGCCAGACGGGTAAGACGGTCTGCCCGAAATTATATATAGCCTGCGGCATATCCGGCCAGATCCAGCACCTCATCGGTATGCAGTCATCGAAAGTCATCCTCGCCATAAACAAGGACCCCGACGCACCCATCTTCAAAGTCGCCACATACGGCATCGTCGGCGACATCTTCGATATCATCCCTGCATTAACGAAAGAATTCCGGAAGATCCTCAAGAAGTAAGCCACGTATACAGATATTGTACATAAAACACTCATGTTAGATATAAAAAAGGAAGCTATCTTTCTATTGATTTAACAAAATCCCATGCTATAATTATATCCAGTATGTTCGAATATAAAATTAGACATAGCGTATTATTTAAGGCCATAGCATTAGCCGTAATGTGCCTATTTTTGGCTAATGGAATCACTTTTGCAAGTTCAAATAGCTTATCTCCTATTGTTGGCAATCGGAAAACATACTCAACAATGCAGCAGGAGATGCAGAGAATATATGATCTTCATAATGACAAAGACATAGATCCCTTCATATTATCTCACCTGGATAGGTTGTATTCACTCACAGGAAAAATTGACCCAAATCATGAGTTTGCGCAGGAAAGAATGGCTATAAGAAAGGCCTTAGAGAAAGCGATTATAGATAGCGGCGCCAATGGACTGCTGGCTCGGTTAGAAAACGAAACAGAGGTATTTGATAGATCAACAAGAATATTAAAAAAAGGGATCCGGATCCAACTTCTCATATTGAAGAATGATGAAAAACCCCTCATATTTCAGGGTGAGGAAGTCAAGGGCCACGCCTCAAATAAATATATAACGATATTTGTGAAAGAAAATGAGTTGTCCAATATTCCAAATATAGTAGGGAAGATATTTCATGAGATAAGGGCGAGATCCCACAGACCCGACCAGGAATTGAAAGAATTTGAAGATATTAATAAGAGGATAGAGGCTGAGATAGAGAATAATGGACATATTATAGATTTAGCGTTCGGGAAGGAATTTGCGTCTCTTGAATTTCCCAAAGACCTTGATATTATGCACAGGGATTATACCGCGCTAGAATTACGCAAGTCCAAAGGCCCACAGTATTTTGCAGTGATGCAAGAAGCAACGCGGCAGTTAATAACAGGAGAAGAGACCGGCCGAGAATGTATCAATGTTTATAGTTACCTGCTAGCGATTGCGAAAAAAGAGATACGCGATTTTGATGCCCAGGCCGCGGATGAAGCTATTCTGGAAATAAAGAAATGGCTGATAGAAACTAAATTTGAGCCCGATGCAAGAGAAAAGATAGTACAGCTTATGCTTAATCAATCTGCGGAATATTTTAATCTGGTAAATGGTTTTGGCACAATATCCTATAGTGCGGATACCGATCATATGGAAGACCTGAATGCGCGTGAGGAGATGCATGAGGAAGCTTTTTCTGCCAGCATGCAGGCGGTGGATACTCTTGAAAAGATGGGTGAAATAAGCGCTCTTTCTGAGCTATCTATGCTTGCCAAGAGAGGATTAGCGGCGCATAAAGAAAAAGTTGACCTGGAAGTAATGCAGAAGCGTGTGGATAACGCCAGAAAACAGCAGAATAAAGATGACGAGCGTAAATATAATATTATCTTATCGAGTAATTTTGAAGCGGTCCGCAGATGGATGGCAATGGAGAATATGCTTTTGAAATCTATAAGCAACCTGGGATTGCTCGCGGGCAGCGCCAGGGCGGAATTCGCGCAGGCCAATGACTTTTTAAACGCGGTGATGTTGGATTATAAGGCCACGGGAGAGGCTTATTATTGGGTAAGACAGCAGGCCGCTTATCGCCTGCGCGATTATTCTACTGAAAAGACTATAGCGGCTTTCAATCTTGCGACGAATAAAAATTGCCCTGAGGGCCGGGCGCCGCATCCGGCTACTATGTTTGTGGCGATGAATCTGGAAGCAGCTAACCCCAATGCTTTGACTATAGGTTTAGCCGCAGGCATGAGCATGCTGCATATTCAGCGCGTAAAAGCGAAAGAAGGGGTGATTGTAGATCCTCAAAAGTTTGATTTTGAGCAAAAACGGTATCGATTTGTCCGCTTATTAGGCGCGTTGGATGCCTTGAGACGCGATGATATAAATAACGATCTGAGAATAAAGATTATGGAAAATATTGCCAATATAAAGAGCGACGATGCGGCTTTTGCCGCTAATTTTTTCCTGGATGCTATGGAGGAGATGATAAAGGGTCAGCGTAATAAATATGCCAGAATATTTACAAGCGACAAGACCGCAAAAGAATTAGAAGACCCGCTAATACGCCAAGCTGCCATGAAGGTGGTCTCCAGAATAGCCAGCGCTATCCTGCCGAGACTTGAAGCGAAGAACTTGCTGCTAGCAAGAGAATTATCCGATGATATTGTATTTCTGAACAGGGTTATCCAGGGGGAATGCGCATATGATATGGAAAAGTTCAGGAAGATCGGCCGGAAATTACACGTGGCTTTAGGAAATCTACACCGTCTCGAGAAGCTGGAGAGCTTTGATCAAGGAGAGGAATATCTGAATTTTAACCGCAGTGTAGTTATCGGTTCGGGCGGCGGCGCCTCGGTATCCATGTCCGGAGTAATTGACCGCATAACTACCGATCCGGCTTTAGCTATTATCGGAGCTACGGATAACGGTGGAGCGACATTATTGGTGAGGTCGTTCGAGGCAATCCAGAACGGTATCTTTGTAGGCGGGTTCGGCGACCATATCCGTTTTATGTATGAGGCGGCTGTCTTAGAGGGGGTTCCAGGAGCGTTGATGATCAGGGACGTTTTGAATCACCGTTTCGGCCATGGGACCAAAACTTTAGTGGAGGAAGTAAAGGCCCAGTATCCCGACAAGCTCAAGAAGGCCAGGCAATCAGGCCCGAAAGAAGAAGAGAGGTTTGAGGAAGTTTATAAGAAGCTATTAGAGGTCGCCGCCAAGGTAGACGCTGCAGGGTTGAAGGGTGATTTTAACAGCATCAAAAATATGGTTCTAGAAGGCCTGATGTACCAGACCGAAGGGGTTGGCGAAGAGCTTATGAACCCGGATGGTATTTACGCCGCATTTGAGGCCTTTCGGCGCATGCTCGGCGCTAAGTCGATGGCCATCCCGGATAATCCAATAGGGAACGAGATCGTCGTCAGGTCAGCCGACGGCGAAGAGTATATTGGCCAGTCATATTATTCGCATACCCCCAGAGGATTCAGCAGGGGCCGGCAGCGCCCGACTTTAAGAATCACCGAGATAGATAATTATTATCCGGAAGTAGCTATCCGCAGCCGCATTATGGGAGTCATAAGCCGGGCGAAATTATTGCTCATCGGCCTGGGGAGTTGGGCGACAAGCGTGGGAATATTGTTCAAGAATAGATCTATGGTAAGCGCCGTCGCGGATAATACAAACGCCGATAAATTACTGATTACCAATCCTGTATGCGATGATGAAACACGGGGCATGAGTTGGCGGGAATCTACAGTGAATTTCCTGGAGAAATTAATGGGACGCCGTCTCGGCGAAGTATTTAACCGCGTTCTGGCGAATGCTAATATTAATCTGAATAGGCCGATCTTAACCGCCAGACCTCATCTCGGCACGGTAAAGCAGGTTTATGATGGATATTTTGGCGGGTATGCGGGAGAAAACACGCCGCAGCCCGATGATATCGATTATATGAAACGTAATAAGATAAAAATGGTCTCCAACCTTGACATGGTATCTGTGAAACTTTCTCCGATGCGGATGAATCCGGATCTCTATAATGCGACTATCCAATATGTGCCTGAACTCTTTGCCGAAGGCTTGTGGAGCTCGATGAGCGATATGGCAAAGGCTTCACTTGGCACTAAGAGGGAAGTGGATCTGATAAAGAGAAAAGATGAGATAGAAAAATTATTACATGGTAAAGGGCTTACTCTGCTGGACCTTGGCATGGAGCAGATCCACGAGGTCATCTTTAATCCTGCATTAGTTAAAGAACTAAGTGAATGGTTAAATTATGGCAAGGTTCCCGACTGGATCGAAGACAAAGATCCGCGAGAAACTATTTTCCAATTTATCATTAAAAAAGCCGTGGAACGTTCTACAGGATATCTTCCGGCAAACGTTTCGGCAGGTATAAAATTAGGAGAGGAGATAACTGTTTCAAAAATTCAGGGTAAAGATGTTAAGATCAAGTTCCTTAGCTCGCAAGAAACGGATAATACTTTCCCTGCGTCGCGTCTTTTGTTGGAGGGTGACATAAACGCATTGCGCAATGAGGAGCTGCATCGCTTAGGTATTATCCGCGGCCCTCCGGACGGACAAAATTGCATATCGATACTCCTGCCTTACGATCTATTGGAAACCGGTGACTCGCCAAAAGACAGAATAAAGCGTATTGAAACCGCGCTTTCGTTCCAATTGGAGAAAACCAAGCATCTTTTAGATAATAATTTTAATGATGAATTGCTTGCGCATCAGAAAACTCTCGGATATTTCGGCAGTACTGCGACGGAAGAGCGCAGGGATTATAGCGCTATACTCGCGGAATTATCCGCCTCCATTCCTTACTTAAGATTTTTACGCTTAGCGATCTCTGAAGGGAAAACTCCCAATACTATCTTCGATATGGACGGTACATTTACCGCCGCCGGCACTCCTCTTACGCCGGATATGGCTTATAATGCATGGAAATTCTTCAAAAATTCAGGAAGCCTGAAGACGGTAATGACAGCTCAGCAATTTGAGGGGCCGTTTAAACAGATAGTGGAGGAGGTCGAGCAGATTATTCGCCGCTTAAGATGGATGGCGGTTCGCGCCGGGGTAGAATTAAAGGAAGGGACTGCGGAGAAAGATTGCATGGCTTCGGTGCCTATAGCTGTTTCTTCAGGCGGAGCGGTCTTTCTCCAGGACAATAGTAAAGATAGGCAAGGTTATGTGAAAGTATGTCAGGAATCGATGGATGATTTTACAGTCTCATTTATTGAATTGGCGGCGCGCCTTACCATGCCAAACGTAGGTTATCCTGTGGACGGACATCAGATTGAGCCCCGTGAGCCGCATCGCCAGCCGGATGGCAGCATCCTATTTGCCGCCATGGCGGTAATTCCGTCCGGCAGATATGACACACGCCGCAATTGGGATCCGCGCCCCGCGTGCGCTCAGAGGATCCTGCAAGGTAACCGCATGACAGAATTGTTAAAGGATCCCGCGAATTTATTGAAACAAGTCGAAGGTTTCCTTGCCGCGCAGAATAAAGCCGGAGGCTGGGAATTGATCATAGGCAGCGGCGACAGCAGGGAAGTGATAAATGTTTTGCCCGAACAGTATGAAGCTATCAGAGTTGTTTATGAACAGATCCAGCGTTTTTTTGTTAAGAATCCGGCATTAAGGGAGAAGCTGAATAAATCAATCGATATCTCGCATCAACCCGGCGGCGATACTACTATTGACTTCTCGCCTGTAGGTAAGGGCCCCCGTATTCCGCTTGTAGTGGGAGCAATTGGCCTGACGGCTAATGGCAAGGTTGGCGATATAATAGATTTTGTACCTACCGTTCCCGGTGCTTCGCCTACAGATAAAGGTCCGCGTATTCCTATAGTAGAACAGGCTATTCAGCATTATGAAGGCGTGGGAAGAGATAGCATGGCAGATGCTTTCTTCGGAGATGAGATGCATAAGGCAACGATTCAGCATGAGGGTAAGGCCATGAAGGCCGCAGGTAATGATTTCTCTGTTGCCCAGGAAACTGCCCGCGGCACCATTCACCCGCGCCTTTTAGTTCATGTAGGGCCAACCGGAAAAAATATAGAAACATTGCCTAATACATCTACCTTATATGGTGAATCCGGCTTAATGCCTCATGATGTAGATTATCTCTTTGCCTATAGCGCGGCCAATACGCATAGGGGTAAGGCCTGTGAGCAGATAGAGAAAAATGCAGCCATCAGGAAGGATATAGAGGAGGCTCTGGCATTGCGTGGCCGCTCATTAGAGGAATTTGGTATAGAAAGTTTTCAGAAGATGAATGAGCGCCAAGCACAAGAGCTGCTTTTATGGCTTAAAGGCAACAAAGAAGAGCAAGCATCAGTTATTTCAGTGCGACATTTACTTGAATCTGCCTGGGCTATTATTGAGCAATTATTTATCAATAACAATACTAATATAGGCCTGTTTGTGAAGGCGATAAATGAGCATAAAGGATATCAGGCAATAATCGACGATAATATAAAAGACGAAAAGGCAGGGTTCATATTCTCAGAGAAGACGACATTCGGAGATAAGAATGATGGTGAAGACGCTAAGGGGTTAGGGATAATACTGCCGAAGCTTGCGAATGCCGGCATTAAAGTCGCCGTTCTCTTGAGTAACGATCCTGATGAGCGAGCGAGACAGGAAGATTTGATACAAGAGCTCAACCAAAAAATAGATAAAGATAAAGCAGAAAGAAGAATACGATATGGAAGAAGCGTTGGAGAGATAAGCAGCCAATTTACAGATCTAAAGAGCGAAAGGCCCGCAAGATTTTACTACTTGAAGACCGGAGGAGAAGCTAATATAACGGGCGTTGTAGACTCAATTGATATAGTAGTTAACCAGATATTGAAGATCTTAGGCAGGCTTTGCGGCATTATCCAGGGAAGCCAGGATCTGGATAAGTTATACGAAGCTGCGAGAAAATTCGCTCAAGCCGCGTAATTCTTAAAAAAGATAATAATGGGTCAGGCGCTTTTTATGGTAAGGCCTGCCCCTTATTGCATTTTCTCACCTAACTATCTTGCCATTACCCTAATTCTATGATATACTTTTATACGCTTTCTACTATATTAAGGTATTTTGCCTAAAATTATATATCTAAACGGAATATTACATGCATTTTAAATCCTTGGAGCTTATCGGCTTCAAATCTTTTGCCGAGAAGACGAGACTCAATTTCGAACCGGGCGTCACCGCTATCGTCGGCCCGAATGGCTGCGGAAAATCGAATATAGCCGACGCGATACGATGGGTGCTCGGAGAGCAATCCGCAAAGAGTCTTCGCGCTTCCAACATGCAGGACGTCATCTTTAACGGCACCGATACAAAAGAACCCATCAACTTCGCCGAAGTCTCCCTGATATTTTCCAACGATAAGAGGCTCCTCCCGATAGATTACGACGAGGTTACTATCACCCGCCGCGTCTTCCGCTCGGGTGAAACGGAATATCTCCTTAACAATACCCCCGTCAGATTAAAAGATATCTCCGAGCTGTTGATGGGCACCGGCATAGGCACGGAGAGCTATTCCATAATCGAGCAGGGGAAGATGGACCTCATCTTAAGTTCTCATCCTGAAGACAGGCGCTTTGTTTTTGAAGAAGCGAGCGGCATCACCAAATATAAGTCAAAGAAGAAAGAGGCGCTGCGTAAACTGGAACAGACCGAACAGAACCTTCTGCGTATAAATGATATAATTCTTGAGGTTAAGAGGCAGATAGGTTCAATAGAGCGGCAGGCGCGCAAGGCGGAACGGTATAAAGATGATTTCGATAAGTTGAAGGATATTGAAATAAAGCTCGCCTTCTTCGATTACAAGAACCTGAGAACGCAGAATAAGACATATGCGATCGAGAGCGAGGACCTTAAGGCGCGCGAAAAGGATATGTCGGCCGAACTTGGTGAAATAGCGTCAAAGATATCAAGGTTCAGGCAGTCCCTGGATGAGATAAACCAGAGGATATCCGAATTCAGGAATAAACATACCACCATATCCAGCTCCCTGGAGATGAATAATCATAAGATAGAGATAAACGGCGAGAGGATAAGAGAGCTTGCGGAATCTCAAGGTTCGCTGAAGAAGGAGATGGAGCTTATAGGCGCGAAGGCCGCAGAGACGGAAGAATCGGCGAGAGCGCTTAAGGCCAGCCTTGAGAAGACGCTCGTTCTGAAAGCCGAAAGGCTTAAGCTTCTGGAAGAGAAGAATATGCTTATCGCCGCTATCACTAAAGAGATAGAAGAGTCTGACGAGAAGATCAGGATATCCAGGATACAGTCCGTAGAATACCTCTCCAATGAGACCAAGATAAAGAACGAGTTGATAAAGCTCGGAGCGGATCTTCAGAACAGGAAGGCCCGCGAAAGAAGGCTTATTATAGAGAAGGAGACCGTAGAGAAGGACCTGGAGAGCACGGACGCTGTACTCGCGTCCATGATAAAGGAATTTGATGAGGCCCAGACAAAGATCTCCGGTATGCGGTCGGATCTCGACGCAAAGAAAGCCCTGAAGAACGCCGCGGTTTCGGAATTTGAGTCTATCCAGTCTGAGATATCCAAGGAAGAGAATAGGCGCGCCGCCACAACTTCCAAAATAGAGCTTCTGGAAGACGTCATAAAAAAGCACGAGGGATTCTACCAGGGCGTCAAGAGCCTGCTCGTTAAGATGGATGAAAAGGACGCTTCATTCTCAGGGATCATCGGTGTGGTCGCGGATATGATAAAAGTTGAGAAAGGTTATGAGGAAGCCGTGAATGCGTTTCTCGGGGACGGCGCCCAGGCCCTAGTTACGAAAAAAGAGAGCGATATAACGTCCGCCATAGAATATCTTAAGGCTAACAGGCTAGGCAAGGCGAGCTTTCTTGCCCTGGAAACGCTTAAGGATATCAAAGGATCCAGGATAAATATCGATGCGCCGAATCTCTCGGGCCTTGAGCCGTTTAAAAATTTTGTCAATATAGACCCGCAGTACAGCGATGTCCTGGAACATCTATTTTCGAACGCCTATCTTGCGCAATCTTTCGAAAGCGCCATGGTAGATTTCAGGCGCTCAAATGCCGTCATTATAACGAAGTCCGGCCTTATGTATAATAACGGAACGGTTTCAGGCGGCAGCGTATCCGATGGCGAGGAGACGCTCCTGATCGGCAGGAAGAATAAATTCGAAAGCCTGAAGGCCGGGCTCCTATCTATCGAAGAAAAGCTATCGTCACTTAACGCAATGGCTGCCCGGAAAAGCGACATATCGCGCTCGCTCGACAACGAAATATCCTCACTCGAAGCTACGCTTCGGGATGAGGAGATAAACGCATCCGGCATAGCGACAAGGCAAAGCTCCCAGGCCGAGAGCGCCAAGAAGCTTAAGGAAGAGTACAGCGTGGCCTCTC
>Ga0209777_10003936_pt1 | contig 17895 bp, 22 predicted proteins | sample FrelakmetHBP12HB_FD_187147 | JGI IMG/M metagenome (GOLD analysis project Ga0209777, IMG submission 187147) | Freshwater lake sediment microbial communities from the University of Notre Dame, USA, for methane emissions studies -HBP12 HB (SPAdes)... | ecosystem: Environmental > Aquatic >...
CGTATGGTCTGCTGGCGTCAAGACACGTCAACCCTGATCCTGTAAATTCGTAGTTCCCTGTCAACCCCGTCACGAAACTCTGGTCAGAACCATACGCCGTCCCGTACATATTCTGCGCCACCAGACTGTAATGAACACGACTGCCTGCTGTTGCCCCACTGATGACGCCTGTCGCCACCTGATTTGTCAGACCCGCCTCGATGACTGTTGCGGCTGTAATCCCGCCTGCATACGCCGTATCGTAGCCCCATCGGAACCAGTACGTTGTCACGCCACCGCCGGAACTCACTGTCCCGACCACTGTACCACCCGAAGATGTCGAATTGGTTGCAAGTCCAGTTACCACCGTTGGAGGACCAACCCCGCCCAGTGCCGTCGTGAACGCCACGTCCGATCCATTTACCGTGATCGTGTTGTTGCTCGCTACGCACCTGCAATGATACCCCGTCGCCTGCGTCAGGTTCGTCAGGTATTGAGTAACCGATACATTGGTAATTCCCGCTCCAATATTCTGGTTTGACGTTGCCGCCCCATAACTGACCGTCGGTCCCCACTCGAACCATGATACGGTATTGCTCCCTACACAGTTCACCGTCCCGTTCAACATCACATGTGTCGTCGCAATTGCCGTTGCCGCCAGCGTCGTCACAATCGGCGTTGCCGCCGCGCTTGCCGCAAAACTCGCCACTGGGAAATTCAGTTGACCGTAATACTGGTCAAAAACGTAGCCCTGGTAGTAGTACGTCACACCCGGAGCCGGGACATAGATCGGCCACGCAGCCGTCTTTGGTTGTGTACCGCCGTAAAAATTGAAGTAACCACTTATGTTCGTCACGTACCCAGACGGCCCCCACATGAACCAACCGTAGATCGGCGAGTGTTCCTTCGTGTCTACGACCTCGTATAACACCGCGCTTGTCGAAGTCACACTCCCTACATATTGCGTCGTCAACGTCGGTTCGTACACGATTCCCCACGCCGTCCCACTTGCCACCAGAATCAGCAAGGCAATCATTCCAAAAGTTTTTGTTCTCATTGTGTTTCCTTCGCTATTGACATTTCAACTGTATCGCCCCGCCCGACAACGTGATCGAGCCGCCTGACAATGCAGTTTTCATGGGGTCAGTTTCAGGACGTTGGTTGACTGCACCTGGCGAACCAGCCATGCAACACTGCGTTTGTCGATGTTACTGTCGGATTCCACCATTCGTTGCCTGAACCTTCGCATTCCCCAAACGCCGTCCCCGCCGCGCCTATCAGTAGTAATACCGCCGAAATTAGTCCGTAAATCCTCATATTTTTCATCCAACCAACCCTGCAAGATGTTTAGTATGTTTTGCATTTGGAATCCCTGCCCTTTAGGGCAGGGAGGATGTCAATGCGGGTTTCCTCCTATATTGGTAGCGCCAGCGACAACGCCGCCACCACTGAAGTTGGTAGTCGGCTGAGCAGGCACCGGCGTCATCAACGCCGTCTGAATGGCTTGTTGCGCCTTGCCATGCTGCCAGATGCTCAACCAACAGCTTACGACTCCCAATACAGCGCCGGTTATCACGTCGGCATTGGCCGCTACCCACGCGCCCTGCTGTTGCGTCGTCATTGCATGATGCGCAATGAGCCAAACCGCCGCAGCCGTGACAGCTTTCGTTACCAGCCGACCCGTGAACGCATTGGCAAGTTTTCCTATCAGTCCTGCGATTATGCTTTTGAACATTTCAGTTCTCCTTCTGTTTCTTTGTTACTTTACACCCTCGCAGTTTCGGCAGCAAGTCCATTCGACACGGCAACCTGCTGATTGATTCCTGCAATTCAGCCCGCGCAAGTTTCGCTTCCAAGTTGGCTGCAACCGCCACGCTGTTTGCCGCTTGCGCTTCGAGATGACTTCTGTCTGAGCCTTCGCGGATCGAAACGAGTTTGTCGTCAACGGATTTGACGTACCGGGAGATTTTCCAAATACCTCGTCCGAGAACCCCGGCAGCTATCACGAACGCTGAGAATATCACCCATACCATCGAAAGCGGTAAAGTTGTGCGCTCGTCAACGGCAACCACGCCGAGCGACAAGGCCGAGCCGCCGCAGACGACGGTTGCAAACGCCAATATCATCATACCGAGTTTGAATCTTAGTTTCATTGGAACAGCAATGCCGCCGGATAGTATTCCGTCCAAGACAATCGCACTTTGCCGGGCTGGCCGACAGTGGACGGCGCACAGGTCTTCCAGCCGCCACCGCCGCCGCCACCGGGAGCTTTGGCTACTGTTGGAGGAGGATTGCAACCTTGAGCATTATTCGCTCCATTGCCACCGTCTCCGCCGTCACCATCTGCCACCGCGCCGCCAATCTGACCGTAGGTTCCGCTTGCTGCGCCGCCATCTATAGAACTACCGGCTCCACCTCCACCTCCGCCCCCATAAGCTGCATAGATGTTTCCAGTACCGCTCTTCCCGCCCTTAAACGTGACCTGACCAGTGCCGTTTGTGCCGCCGTTGGCCGCCGGTGCGCCGCCGATTGACCCGACGCCGCCTGCGCCGCCGCCATTGGCAACAACTGTCGTGCTGTCGAATGTCGTGTTGGTGCCTGCCTTGCCAAGCCAGCCGCCACCACCGACCACGATGACATAGACCTTACCCGGCACCAGACTCAGCACACTACGCGAATATCCGCCCCCCCCGCCGCCACTGGCAACTTGAGTAACCGAGTTCGAGCCGCCGCCGCCACCGCTGCCCCAACACTCGACTGTCACGCTGTTGCTCAGCACCCCAGCCGGACATTGCCAAATGAACGTGCCAGCCGTCGAATAGGTGTTCGTCACCACCCGGCCTTGACAGGTCGCAGCCAGCAATACCAAGCCGAGTATGGTAAATAGTCGCCTCATCGCAGTCCCAGCAAATCATCCCACCATGCTTTCACGACGCACAGGAAATGCCATGTCTTGAACGGGTCGTGTGTCCAGAATCGTAACCCGCAATACACGCACTTATTATTGTATCGCGTTCTCACTGGTTGAACCCTCCCGGATACGCCAAGAACACACTGGCATTGGTGGCTATGAATCCGAAAGTGTCGGCCTTGTTCGCGTTGGTTGACAGGGTTGGCGTAGTGCCGCCCGGCCACAGGAACACGGTTGCAGCAGGCCACACGCACGTCCGGCTGCCGGTCGCGTCCTGTATCGTGACCAGCATGAACCGGCTACCCTCGACTGCGTTTGTTGGCGTGGCTATGGTGATGTTGCCGGCTGGCATACGAATCCAGTGCTGCGATGCAGCCGACACGTTTGCCGTGTACGTGCCTGAAATTGCCGGTGTGACATTGGTGATGGTAGCATTGATTGGCGCGTAAGTGGCCGTAACGTAGTTGGAGTAGGTGGTTTGCACTCCAGCCAAAGTGTTGCTGGTGCTCGTTACGAGATTGGTCAGAGCAAATGTGTTGGTGATGGTCGCATCCGGCAACCCGTTCGTGATAGTCAGACTGGCGTTGTTCGTGTTGGCTGTGCTCGCCAGTTGTAGGCCATTGGTTAGGGTAGTAGTTGGCAACCCGTTTGTAATCGCTAGCGTAGCAGCGGCGAGCGTATTACTGGCATTATTCGCAACCGTATAGAGTGTGTTGCTCGCGTTCACCAATGCCGTATTCAGCGTATTGCTGGCATTGTTCGCAACTGTATAGAGCGTGTTGCTGGTCGCTGTTACAAGGTTCGTGGTGGCCGTCCACAGCAGATTGCTTCCGTTATTCCATGCTGTATAAATTGCATTGCTGGTACTCCCTACAAGATTCGTGGTGGCGTAGGGCGGGTCATTCGGGAATAAACTTACGTTCTGGTTCGTAGCGGCGTAGCCAGCAAGACCAGTTGTGAGCACAACCGGGATCCCGTCAATCGTTAGAATCGCATTATCAAATCGCGCTGTATGAACACCACCGACACCAATGATCTCGAACAGCAAACAGTTCGACCACACCACCGATCCCGATGGAAAATTTGTGCCGTTCTGTGCGGAACACGACAGGCACACCGACCAAAGCAAAATGATTGTCAAGAGCCGTTTCATGGGTTAAGTCTCAGATACAAAAGATTGGCCGCGCTCTCCGTCAAGTATCCCTGCTCGGCATGGTTGCCCCATCCGTAGGCCGCATCCCAGTTGGCGATGTTGCCACTCGTTATGCCGAAGGCTGCTGATGCCGCCCAGACTGACGTATCCAATTTCGCCGCCAAACCTACATCCACATAAGTCTTCACCGCCAACTGCGACGGCACTTTAGAGTCCGACGCTTCGCCTTGACCAAGTAAAACATCGGTGTCAATCTGAAAGGACGTTGAACCACCACCACTTGCTACAGCCTGTGATACTGCCGGATTATTGCCCAGTGACCGGAACGCGGATTCAAGTTCCTTTTGGAACTCGCCAATCCATCGCTTGATTAGATCGGCCTGATCCTTTGGCGGGATCGGTGTCTTGAAAAGTTTCTTCATTCGTTCACTGACCCAATTCGCGGATGTCTATGACTGTTGCAGCTCCGCCAATGCCTATACCGTACCAGTCGGCAATATCTTTTGCCGGGGGCGCGACCACCACCCACCCGTTTGTAGGCTTGAGCAGATATGATACAGCAGAGTTTGTCGGCCACACCACGCAGTACCACGAACTGGTATTCTGGATCAGATGATAACTGGTCGCATTCGTCCCCGTCACGATCAGCGTGGGTGTCGTCGCGCTCAATGTCACGTTCGTTGGCGATGGCGACGTGAACACCCGTTGACCCATGGCCAGTCCTGTTACCAACATCCCCGCAATCATCAGCCCGAAAATCTTTTTCATTATCGTCTCCCAAATCGTTCGCGTTCCGGCCATACACCGTCTGCCGTGCCGCCTTGTGATAGTCTGTCGTCCACGTCTTTCAGTTGTCCCACCAACATACCATACCGGGCTTTCGCACTATCCTCACCGTCTTTGCCTGCAAACCACCAGAGCGCCATTCCAGCGAGCAATGCCGACCAACCGTTCAACGTGAACCAGTTTTCTACGGCATTGTCAGGCACACCCAAGAAAGCGTAGTAGTCCAACCAGAATATCGTTGTTTCATGCGGCCACGGGTCAAAACGCAGTTTGCCTGCTTCGATCCACCACCGGATACGTCCACGCTCACGATCATCTGGCCGACCGTCCGCCCAGAATCGTAATCCCTGAAATGGTCTGTGTCCTCGTTTACCCACAAACACTGTCTCAGCACCTTGCGCCTCCAACGGCACGTCAACCTTTGACCCATCAATTCGTGTCGGCCACAAAAACCGTGGCCGTTTCAGGTCGGCTGGTAACGTAACCCCATCAACCCTGTCCAAAACCGCTACCGTTACCGCCACGGATTTTTCTTGTGCCTGCCAATCTTTCTCAGATTCCAATGACTGAAACGCGAACACTAAAGCGTCTGTCAGACTCTCAACATCAGATGGTATCTGGTCGCCCAGATACCGTCTCACGAAGTAATCTTTGATCGCGCCCGGTGTCATTACGCCCCCGTCGTAGCCGGGGCAGTCGCCGCTGCCTTCGCTTTAGACTGCATCGGCTGCAACTCGTCCGCTCCGGCGTTCTTAATCGCCACGTCAGCCGCATACGCCGAGGCCAGCATTTCCGTGTACTGCGCCTTGAACATCCCAGCACGTTCATCCTGCCAGAGTGAACTTGACCCCCTTGCGGCAGCACCCAACAACAGCACGTCATTCAGGAAATCAGAGAAATAATCGTGGTCAGTGTTCTCAGCGTAGTCCGGCAGGTAACGGTAGTAATCCACCCACAACGGCGTTGCGACCGTAGGCGCGTCCACGATAACAACCTTGCACTGTTTCTCGTACCATCTCGGTCCAAACCCGCCAGCCCCAAGTGTCGCCGCGCCCCGCGTAACGTAAATCGTTTGGAGCTTCCGTTGGACATCATCTTCCGTGGCAGGGATTACGGGCACAAACACGCCCGCCGTGTTTTTCGACTTCACAAACCGTATGCACTTTCCATCAGCTTTACCCGCAGCCGACTCCACTACAGCACCGTCCATGCTGTTCGCGGGATAATTCACTAATACACCCGATTCCATGCACCGCCAGTTGGCGTCCCTCTGCATCTGCAAGTGCGACCAGTTGATTGCCAGAAGCAGCAATTCAGGATCATCGTTGAGAAGCGATTCCCGGCGCATCACGCGCAAGGCCAATTCCTGTTGTAGTTCGCCGGAGTTCATCAAAAACTCCACCCGATCCCCGCCGATACCGTCAGCCGTTTCATGTGCAGGTTGTCTGGATGTCCCCATTCATCAAGTGGAAGTCCGGCATATACAAACCCGTTGACCTCGCTCAGATTCAACGATGCCACATGATTCAACCATGCCACCTTAGTCAGTTTCCAAGATGCCGACCAGCCTAACTGTTCCTCGGTCTTGTTGTAGATGAATGTGGCGGCTGCCGGGCCGTTCTTGAGTTCAAAGGAGTTGGTGTTGCCGAAGTTGAACAGGGTCAACTGTTGCGATACGACCGTGCCGAAATCGCCATGCAAGTTCAAGCCAGCGCCAGCGTGCAACTCACCACGCTGAATCAGAAACCCAAACACTGTTTCCGGTACGCTGCCCATGATATTGCCGGTGATACCGTTGGTGCTTACCACTGGCACAGGTATGGCATTGGTGCTCGGTGATTGCGCGAATAATGGAAGCGCGATAGCCAACATTCCGGCCAAGATTAGACAACTTTTGACAAGACGGTTCATGGCTTTCCTCCGATTGTTGTGTTCCCTGCTCCTACATAAAGCCTTTCATCACGGCGTGTACGTCGTGCCGTAATAATCTTGGGTGCTATTCCCGCTGATCATCCGCAACCGATTCGTCAACGTCGTGAAGTAAATCGCGCCCACATGACTGACCACTGTGTTGCTCGCGTTGTTCGCCACGGTGTAAAGGGTGTTGCTTGCGTTATTGAACGTCGTGTAGAGCGTGTTGCTGGCGTTCACCATCGCGTTACTTGTGCCCGAATTGGCCGTGGCAAGCACATTACTGGCGTTGTTGCCCACCGTGTACAACGTGTTGCTCGCATTGCTCATCGCCGTCCACACAGTTCCACTGGCGTTGTTGGCCGTTGTGTAGAGCGTGTTCGAGGCATTCCCCAAAACTGTGAGAGTTGCCGCATTTGTGCTACCCACAATCGCGTTCACGTCGTTGCTGCTTGCAAACTTCGCGTCATTACTGAGTTGCGATGTCGGAAAGTTCGTGCCTCCGCCAAAGAAATACAACGTGAACGAGCCGGGATTAACAACATTGACACCGCCACCGTTCACCAAGAACGATAATCCCAAAAACACCACCAACGCCCACAAGATCATTGCAAAGATTTTTTTCATCGTGTCCTCGTTACTGGTTGGTCGAATTGGTCAGGTTGGCTGATATTGTGTTGGCAAGACCGCCAATGTAGATGGTTCTCGCAAACGTGACATAACTCACACCCCCAAGTCCTTGCCCGTACCAGCTAACATTGTCCCTCGCCGGTTCACTCACATTCACGCTACCGCCCGGCGCGAGGTAATATACCTCGGTCGAGTTGGTCGCCCCGCGCAGTACCGCGCACGCCACACCACCTGTGCACTGTATTGTAGTGGAAACGATGTTAAGTCCGTTTGTTGCCAGACAGATCGCTATCACGCCGCCATTGGTGCAGACCACCCCGCCGCCGTACCCGGTGACGGTGAGTTGAATACCTGAACCGTTTTGTTGCGCCAGAACCACTGCCGTGACGAAGATTGCGACCAGACCCGCCAAGAGAATTGGCTTTTTCATAGTCCTCCAAGAAAGTGAGAATCCCGCCACCCGACGGGATTCAAGTTGTTAGTGGCCGGGTCCGCCCGTTACTGACGCTGTGCCCTTGCGAACTGCGCCTTTGATCCAGTACCAGATCGTGGCCGTAGTTACTGCACCTGTTTCTGTATACGGCGTGATTCCAGTGCCAGCACTGTACCCATACACCTGGTCGTATCCACGCACCGGCCATGTGCTATCTGTTACCCATCCTTGGGCAGCAGCAAACGTGATCGTGCCGCCATACACAAACAGATTCGTGGCCCGACCAATCGGCGTGTTGTTCGTCGTTGACGCCACGGAATTACCCAAGAACGTCGCCGTACCACTGGATACAAGAAACCGTTTCTGCAACGGTTCTATACCAGACGGCACCGGCAAACATTCCTGAATGTTCGTCGAGGTCAAAGTGACCACGCCGAATATGTTCGTGAACCCATCCACTGGCGTTTGTGCTTGCGCAACGAGCACACCAACGCTGAGGGCGAGCGCGACTGCAACTGCTACTTTGATCGACTTCTTCATGTTCTTATCTCCTACTGCGGGGAACTAAGTTGCTTGGTGAAAACCGCGTGCCCGATTGTGATTAGGCAGTATGGCAAGCAACATCGTTCCCAAGTTTTTTTGTTTGTTGGCAAAACTACCGAGTCTGAATGCCACGTTTAATAACGCTCGGTTGCGCTTGCACAGGTTCGGCTGCTATCGCATCGGGAAGGTCTTTGCTGCCTGTCATCGCTTTGTACAACAGATCAGCAAGTTCCTTCTGATCAGCACCGACCGGATACCCGACTTTCCGTTCCTGCAATTCTTTCCGCAACAGATCAATCGGATACTCGTCTAACGCCTTGCGAATCGAAGCCTGAGCCGCGTTCACCTGACCGTCCAGCCGTTGTTCTTTCAACCAGATACCGGCCTTGCCCGGCTGTCGGCCAATGAACTCCGGTGTTGACTCGATGATCTCAACCGCTTCCGACTCAGTCAACCCCGCCGCTTTCAGCGTGGCCGCATCCAGTACCAACACGCCCAGATGAAACTTTGATCCAGCCTCGAACCGGAGCAGATTGCAGCCTTTGCCGTCTTTCCGTGGCACCGGTATCAACTGCCGTGCCGCTCTTGACTCGTACACTTTTGCCATTGTCGTTTTCCTTGTTCAGTTGTTTGCAGGGAGAGCCGGTATAGTCCGACTCTCCCCCGTGTAATTGGTTATCCCGCGTTCGTGATGCCGGTCATCATCCACGCGCCTTCTTCGTTCTCGACTTTGACGCCGAGTTCGCTCAGGACGCAACCAGTGCTGCCGTCAACACCAGTAATGTCCATGCCACGCATCGTCTCGATCATCCATCGGAGACTGCCCGACTTCTGATCTTTCGTTGACCGCAACGTGAGATGTTTCATGTCAATGGCGAGGATGTGCTGGCCGAGACCGTATGCCCAGTGGTCAACAATGACGCACTTGTAGCTCTTGTTGCCGAGCACCAGTTTCTTGACGTGCACGCCGAACTCATCTCCGACTGCTTGGAAATTGTTCGGGGACGTTTTCTGGAACGCAACAATGTCCAGAATCGCGCCCGTCGCACGACTCATAAACATGTACGGATTGGCCGAGTCCATCAGCCGGTCGTATTCCTGAGCAACAGTCGTCAACTGTTCCCAAGTCAAGTTCCCGTTCGTGCAAATCGCACGGTTCGTGACAACCTGTTCTAGAATACCAGATGTCCAGTTGATGTTGCCGCTGTTCTGAGTGAACTGCGTAGCCGTGGCCTTTGAGTTCCACGCTTCGATGTCGAGCTTGATCTTGTGTTCAAGCAGGCATGTGTCCCGGTTCTCGGTCTGGCGCGGTTTGCCGGCAATCATCTTGTCGGTATCAACCCAGTTCGATTGACCCCAAGCATCGCGGATCGTAGCGACCTGATTCGTAATCTTGGCAGGGAGCCGGGTGCGCGGGGTAGGTTCGGCCGAACTTTCCTCGACAACACCAGCACCGACCTGCACTTTGTCGCCTACCACAAACGTCGCAGCGGAATCAACGGTGATACTCGCTAAATCGGTTGTCCGCGTAACAGACGTGATGTGGCCGACCTGAGTGATGTTCTTGCGAATCGTCATGCCAAGCTCGACCAGCTTGCAATCATCATTCGACAACGCGATTGTCCATGCCGTAGTACTGCCGCCGATGACGCCGCACGTTATCCATTTCGGATCGAGGTCTTGCTCGTACCACTCGAAGATTCGGTTATCCTCGACGATACGCTGACTGCCCATCATAATCTGCATGAGCACAGCCTTTGGCGGAGATTTCTTGAAAATTTCTTTCGCCACAGACCGGGTCAGCAGACCAAGTGTGTTCGCATAATCACGAGTCTGGGATGCTCTCGTAATCGTGACTTCGTTAGCTGCCATTGTAGTTCGTCCTTCTCCAACACACTGTCACATGGTCAGTCAGCACAATGCTATTCCAGCAGGTTCGGACCGTGCTCGTAATCTTCTTCGCCCTCAGGGAACACCGACACAGGCTTTTTCGGCGCCACCACAACCTTTGTAGGCTCGGTGTTGTACTCAGATTCAGGTATGCCCAACCGTTTCAGGACGGCTTTCCGCTCGGCCTGACGTACCGCCTCAAACAGTTTCGGCAACCGGCTCCCAAGCGTCTGGCCTTCCGCGGCAAGATGCAACACCTTCGTCAAGTCTGAATTGCTCGGTTGACCTGCCTTGAAGTATTGCTGGTAGAGCTTCGTCATTACCGGCTCAAGCGTGGCGAAATGTGGCACGGTCGCTGCCAGTTGGTCGAGCGTTTCCCTGACCGCCTGCACGTCCGCTTCCCGTTTCGCTGCCACTTCTGCCGTCTGACGGTCGCCTTGCTGGACTCGCTCGGCTTCGAGTCGTGCCAAGCGCCGGGTAAATGCCGCGCGCGCTTTCGGGTCGGCATCAATCATGTTCCGAACTTCTTCCGGTGACAGATTTTCAGTCTCGATCCCGTACTGCTTGGCGATTTCCCCGACAACCTGATTCTCGGCTGTCGCATCGGCATCATCAGTTGAAGCTGGCTGGAAATTCACCGGCACGATTTTCAGGCCGATGGTAGCCAGCTGTTTCAAGACTTCATCTTTGCCGAACTTGTCGGTTGCCATTTTCAGCAGTTTGAGTCCGTTGAACCCTACAGGTTTACCCTGTTCATCCACGTCAACCACTTCTCTGAGCACACTGGCGTTCTGGATTACTGATTCACGTTCCTTGCGTAGCTGGCCTAGTTCAGCACTGTGCTGACCGACCATCTTGTGATAGTTGTTGAATTGCTCCACTGCTGTATCGTCCAAGCCCGATTGACGTAACGCGGAAATAATCTTCTCGCGGTTGGCGTCAATAGCCTTGAACGCATCAACAGTTTGAGCGGTTTCGGGTTGCTGTTCCGTGCCGGTCTGTTCCGCCTCGCCCAGCTTCCCTGCTTCGAGCTTGGTGTAATAGTCCAACACGCCTTTGACCGGATCCGCTTCCTCTGCTTTGGCGGGTGTGGTCGCAGGTAAATCAGTCCCGGAACGCTCCCCGGTAGAAGCCGGACGTTCGGTTGCTGGCACCGTGGAATTGGCGAGTTCGTCGGCCAATAGATTCGGACCTGGTCCCGGCTCGTTGTCGAAGTCAAACTTCGATGGAGACGGAGATGGGCTACCCGATGCTGGCTGGCCTGTCCCGCTGGCCGGTGTAGGTGCGGCTACCGGCGCTACGATTGTTTCTGCCATGAGCGAACATGACTTTCCTCACAATCTTGTTGAAAACCGGATTCGAGTTTTCACGCTCAAACTGCCCGGTCGTTTAACTACTTCTGTGTGTCCCACAAAATTGATTGCCTGTCAAGCCTCTTTTTTGCCGACTCTCTCCAACTTCAGTTCCGCCCGCGCTCCGGCATCAATTAGTTCCATTGGCAGATTGTGTTTCGCCATGAACCCACGAACATATCCGCGCTCCTCAATAAATTGTTCCCAGTTGCGGATACAGAATACCGGCTTACCCGTAGCCGGGTCTTTCTCTTCCCCAACAATTCGATGCAGGAGATATTGTACCTGCTGATCGTACTCTTTCTCTATCGCTTGAAACCCCGGCTGCGTTACCACCATCGCAACCTGCACCCCAGTGGCGGCAACGGCGTTCAAATCCGGTTCTTGTTTCCTGTACCTGTCCTTGAGCGCATTGAACCGCGCGGGTAGTGAAAAGATTTTCTCGATGATGGTCATAGCGACATCACCGCCTTGTCGTACTTCTTCCAGTCAACGCGCAATTCAGCACTCAGCAATCGCTCGATGTTGGTGGCGAAGAAATGTTCCTTGCGGTATGGAGCACGAACATCATCGCCTGCCTCAGAATCGTCGTCTTGCATCCCCGCCGCCCGTTCACTTTCAAACTTCTTGTCGAATGCCGTTACCTTCACATCGGTAATACCTCTGTCCTCGCAAAGCGATGCCTCGATCAATTCATGCAGCGCAACTAGCAAGGTGTACTTGTCGTTGCCCATGTCGCTGACTTTGATGTGAAGAACACCATTCTTATCTCTGAACCAATCCCCTACAGTTTTATACCGTTGATTTTTGTGAGGGATTGTCTGGATGATTATTTCCACTTTGGCCTCAGTAATTCCGCGCCGCAAACGGCGCATTTAATCAGTCGCTTGCTTGTCCAGTGTCTGCGCCCTATAAAAGTTTCCTCATTGATAGGGTGACGAAATAGACAACTCAACTTGAAAAGGAATATTCTCACGCTCATCGAAACTCTACCCCCGCCTTTTTCGCCTTCTCAATCGCTTCCTGAAAATATTCCAGTGCGTTGTCGTTCAACTTGATCTCAGGCCCCTTGACGGTCTTGGTAATCTCATCGGCCATCCACGCGCAATCCTCGACGCTGTCTCCCAATCCAACAACCGCGCCGATCTGCGGGACTGGCAATGATTGCGGCAGGATATGCACCAGTCCGTCCTTGTAATACGCATCACGGAACTTCACAAACTTGGCGTAGTCTTTCGGAAACCGGATCGGCATTTCCAATCGTTCATTGTCGGCGCTACTGCTGATGATGTACACGCACCCAAACTTTGCCGCTGGTACAGGCTCAATCAATCGTCCTTGCGCTCCCTCAAAAACTATCTCCGAGAAATTCTTCCAAAGCTCACACATCAACTGCGACGGCGGCGAGGGGTATCTCATGCAATTCCCCGACCAGAACGGTTTCCCGTTTCGTCGGACATACACAATATGGTTTGGAATCGTAACATCGTAAACCATTCCAGAATAATCAAGAGTCTGAATATAGTCATTGCGGCGCGACTTGGTTTCAAACCAGAAACGTTTACAACAGGCACGCTCACGCACCAACCATAAATCATGGCGTCGTGTATAACTTTTGCCGACACCTACCGACATTGTTTGACCTGCGCATTTTCTTCGACTGACTGCGGCCACGCCGCCAGCCTTGAACACCAACTCTTGTAAATCGTCTGCCATCCGTTTCGAGGTTGAAAACCAAAGTCTCCCTGTACCGCGTCGGCTTCCATCTCCCAAACAATATGCGTCGAGAAAACGCTGAATCAGACTTGAAGACAACTGTTTTACAAAATCAGGCACAAACTTTTCATGGCACAACCCAAACTGCCGAAGATATTGTGCGATGGGTAATGAGTTCAACACAAAGCCTTCTTTTGTTCGCTTGTACGAGACACCGATAGCACGGACGATCTCCTCAACTTCGTCCATGTGTGTGCGCTGACTGATGTTGATACCCCAACGACCATGCAGACTACCCTCCGAAAGATAAATTGCCAAGAATCGTAACCAGTCAGACATGCTCACGTCTATGGACGGACGGGCAACACTACGTTTGGTGTGCCGCTTTCTCCCACTACACCAATGGTTGTCATATCCGGGAACTGTGAAACTGACAACTTCAAGACCAGTCCATTTTCCAGTACGAGGAATAAATCCCTTATCAGAAAGTGAATCAGCCCGTTCCGAAAATAGCCGGTTTCCGCTGCGGTCAGTTCGCCACACTCGATGGTTTGGCGTCACAAGACATTCAAGAGTTTTCTTTGGGTTGGTTATCAACCGCATCTCGCCACTGTATTTACGGGCGATATAGTCCGAGGGGCGTTGATACTCAATAATTCCGCTGCAAGGGTTCAAGGTCGCTACGGTCTCTAAATGATCCAACTCAGAAAACAACCGCCATCCTTTATTGGTTAGAATCTCGGTGTCTTCTGAAAAACATGGGTCAATCAAGAACCACTCATCACCTTTGCCGCGCAGTTCGTTCGCATAACTACCACGCGCCCGTTGCTCTTTGAAAAACCCCGATAGTTTGTCGTTGGCTTCCTGTAACGGTGCCGGTAATTTCTCCGTCACAACTCCGATGTACCGGGTGTCCTTATCCTCGATCCCCCATAAACATCGGTTCGGGAACTGGCCGTCCACGGTGTACCCGTCAAACCCGATCTCAACACCCTCGATACTTTCCTCGATGATGAACTCAAATTCATGCGCCAGCACACCGAGATTGTGAAGCCGGTCGTTCAACGTCGGCAACGACACGAACTCGTCAACCCATGACAGCGTTTCCCAATCACCGCGCCATTGCGACGCCTTAACCCAGACATTCTTCCGTCCTTTCAACGCGGCGATCAACGCTTTGCCGCCCTTTACCTTTTCACGGTCAGGCCGGGCAAGGTCGCACTTCTCCAACACTTCGCCCATGTACCAACGGTCAGTTTCCAATCGTTCGGCTTTGCCGATCCCCCAAACAATGTTGCCCCGGTCTCGAAGTCCTTCGACAAACCCGTCTTGGTTCACGTCGGGACAAAAGTAGAAATCAAATTCATCCGCCAACATCATCCGTACTGCGTCCTGCCAACCGAGCCGTTCAACACCGGCCAACCCTTCACCGACATAACACTGAAACGCTTTCGGAAATTCCTCCCCAAGTGGCCGGGTGTAGCAGACCCGACCGAAATCACGAGCCAATCGTTCAGCCAGATAAACGAATCCTCCATTGTCTATCACCAAACAACTTAGATTTGAAAAGCTAGGCATTTGCGGGTTCGACTTTACGCTTCGGGAGGTACTTGGGTTGCTTGGTGCTGTTCTCGGCTATCTTCCCAACCGTCTTGACGATGCCCTTCACAACTTCGTGACCGTCTTTCGCGCTGTCCTCCTCACGCTCTGACATCTTCGGCTGGCTCACCGGCAACCCCAACCTTGCTTCCGCCTGCATCTTCGCTTCCGGGTCGAGGTCTTTCAAACTCACTTTGATCTGCGGTGGTAACGGCGGCGGTGTTTGTTCGACTTGTTTCAATTCCTCATCCGTCTTGAGGTATTTCGTAATCGGACGATTGAAGATCATTTCGTGGGCGTCTTTGTACAATTCCATCCGATCAAACTTCTTACCGTGTTCCGCGTCTTGCAACACCGCAGGCCAGAACTGTTGCATGTTGTTCGCCGCGGTCGCTGGATCGTTCACCTTTGAACTCCCGACCGCCCAGAACTCCCACTCACCAGCAATATCGTCGGGATGAATCAGCATCCGATTACCTTGAACCCCTCTTTTCTTCAACGTCTCGTTCACGTCGGCCAAATGTATCAGCGTATCCGGTTCCAACACCTGTTGCAAAATCTGCGCGGTCTGCATCAACTGGGGCGCCACCCCGATCTCCTCGTGGAAAAGTGTCTTGAACGCGCTCGCCCGATTCGTGGCGTCTGTCAGGTAGGCTATCCCTTGTGCCGTCTTGCTACCCGCGCCAAGCTGCGTGTCGTTCAATCCTTTCGACACGTTCGTAATCTTCGTGGCCTGCTGTATCCCTACCCTGTCGTTGTCATCTTCCCTGAAAAGTTCAGCATTGGCGTTCGGGAACTCCAGCATCTTGATCTGGCTGATGTCGCCTGTGCTCGGTATCATCGCGCCCGGATACGGCTGTAGATCGGTCAGTGTCTTGATGCCAGCACCGGGGCCGACCACTCGCATCGGTCGCCGCATCATTTCGTAACTGTCGTGCCTGAATCCCTGCCGGATATTGACGTTCTCCTGATACGCCTTGATCTGCTCCGGTACACCGATGCACTGCCAGAGATCCGGGTGTATCACCTGCCATTTGATGTCCGCCAGTGGTTTCAAAGCGTGCTCGTACTCGCTCCCACGGCACGCCAACAACTTGTTCTCGCACGTCACCGCATACGCCCGGCACCCGCGACCGCCCGGCGGCGCTTCGTAGTAGTACAACACCTCGCAGAACTTCACTGACCCTCGACCGGTCTCCTGATTCCCGGTCACGTTCCAGCCACCGAATGCCAGTAACCGCCACAAATCTTCAAACTCAAGTTCATCATCGCTCGACACTAACCCACTTCCGCGGTTCACGTCGTACAATCCTTGCAGTTCCTCAGTGTGATTCCATCGGCAGTACGGTCGCTGCGCCATTGCCTTGACAGATTCCAAAGGCAGGAATCTCCTGACGATGAAGAACGGCATCGTCTGTATGTCTCCGCCTTCGACCGGCCCCGGAAATGGGAAACAGTTGAACCTAGAAATGTTGTGCATGACCGGCCACAACGTCATCTTGTCCTGCTGCACTCTCTGCGTCCCAATCTGCTGGCCGTACCCGAACTCATCCATCATCGGCTGTTCAACTGTGACCTTCTTAAAAGTCGGTTCGGCAAATGTCGCAATGACTGAATTCCCGTTTACAATCGCGTCATGTTCCCAGAAGAAATATCGTTCTTTGTACCGTGCCCGGCGTAGAGCGTACTTTTGCGCCTCACGCATTATCTCGGTCTGTAACTCAGTCTGACCGCTCATCGCCCGCAAATCGAAAAAGTTCTCTTTCGGAAACACCGTTGCCATGATGTTTTCAACGGTATCGTTCACCGCTGTCTGTGTGACGGGTAAAAACACGTTCCAATAAAACGACCAGTTATCACGAAGCCGATTATTGAAGTTCAACCAGCTATCCAGAAGCCGACACTTAAACGGCCTGTCAAACGCTCGCGCTCCATCATATTTCTCCTGAACAAATTGGACTACTGCTTGCTCGTCTTGCTCGGACATCACTTGCAACGGGAGAATTTCCAACTCGCTCATAGTGAACCTGCTTTCTGAAATGGAGCGGCAACAAAGTGAGTGAAAAGGTTTCGCTCGGCATTAGCCTTTTGTGTGTCGAAGCCCTGACTCGCTGATGTTGCCGCTAAATGAGCGGCACCGGCAGTTGCGAGACCTACGGGAAAGAAAGGAGGCGAACCCGTGCTCTTGTTGGCCGTGCCGATGCCGCTGAAAGTCATCTCGTTATCCCTATCGGATACGTCCGCTTGACCCATGAATCGTACCAGTCCGGTAAAATGTCGTGACGTACTTCCTGAAAGTTTCGGTTCTCAACCCCAACCATGTGCGCCACACGTTTCACGTAATGATTCACACAAACCAGTTCGACCACAAGCCGACCGCTACTGCCGCGCGTCCACACCATCAACTCAGGCACGTGAAAACATCCTTGACCGTTCACCCTAGCTTCGCAACATACTCCCATCGGCACGTTGATAGGTGTCAACCTCGCCACGTGTACCGTGATGTCCGGCGCTTTCCTGACCTCGACTCCGCGCTTGGCAAAGAACTTGTCGCGCTCGCTCTCGTTGTACGCTGTGCCGGGGTCTATCATGTCGCTCATGCTTTCTGTTCCCTGCTCCTTTTCAGTTTGTCACCCAATGGGTGACTTTTTCCAACGTAACTACCTGCAAATCAACACAGCGTTTTGTGTACCGCGGTTCACATTTCACTCTCCTTGAAACCATTCTCTCTTCGTGCTCCTATCTGTGGCGGCACTACCCCGCCAACCACCACCACGCACGTACTCTAATCGCCCCCCAGTGTCAAGCACCTTCTCAACCTGTGGCTGTCTCTCGGCAGAGTACGATTTACCCGCAGCCGCCTGACTCCACGCGCTCCCGCGATACTCGTTCTTCAACCGCACAACTCTACCCACCACTCCCGGCACCTCGACCAACTCGAATAGGTTGATGCAGAGATAGCGTAACGCATCCGCGATGTCCGAGTAGGGAT
>Ga0209777_10003937_pt1 | contig 17894 bp, 15 predicted proteins | sample FrelakmetHBP12HB_FD_187147 | JGI IMG/M metagenome (GOLD analysis project Ga0209777, IMG submission 187147) | Freshwater lake sediment microbial communities from the University of Notre Dame, USA, for methane emissions studies -HBP12 HB (SPAdes)... | ecosystem: Environmental > Aquatic >...
GCAGCAATCCGCCGTAGGGCGTCAGATTCTTACCGTTGAAGTCATAGGGCGTGGAAGCATTGATTTTATTGGGTTCCGGAGCACTGTCCTGCGCGCCTTGTTTTCCGGGCGTTTTGCGGCTATCCTTCTTCTTGTCTGTAACCATTTGGGTGACCTCCCTTGGGGTCGGTTTGCGAAGTTGCGATCTTTACAGACCTTCTGTTTTACCCCATGTTTACGGGGGTCCCCAAATGGTTCACTGTGCTTCCCGTCCAACGCGAAGGATCACAGCCGCGCATAGCTCACGTTCCATACAACGTGGGGATTAAGGAACGCGCATCGGGCTGGTTTGAGGCCGCGAGGAGCAGTCCAGGTTTCTCAGAGTCCCCAGTCTTTTCAGGGATTCGAGCAGCGGGTTCCAACTCTCAAGCGTTAGGGACGCCAACTCGCTGTTCCACTCGCCAGCGGAGGCGCCACATTCGCCGGTGGCGTTGGCGTGTATCCGACTTGCGAACACTGTAAGCTTGAGCTATGGTGTTGCCGATGCCGAACTTTCAGGCATTCGGATGTCGCAGGAGGGCGTGATCATGCGTTACGTGCTCGGATTGCCCGCAACAGTCGTCCTGGTTTCGCTCACGGCGCTCGCCCAACCCGTAGCCCGCTCCGGACAGGAGCAACCGCCCGCTAAGTTCACGCCCGCCCAGCAGGAGGAGTTCCTGCGCACTGCCAAGGTCCTGGAATCCAGGTCAATCGCAGAGGGCGTGACGAATTCCACCCGCGTCACTCTCGAAAAAGACGGCTTTCGGCACAGCGCCCATTTCCAGAACATTGATGTGGCAAAGAAAGAGTTCCACTCAGCAAATTACTCGGAGACGAATTTCAAGGACACTTACACGTTCAACATTGCCGGCTATCGCCTTGCGGTGCTCCTGGGCATTGGCGACATGGCCCCGGTGTCGGTCGAGCGTCGAGTTCACGGCACGACGGGCGCGCTCACCTGGTGGGTTGACGACGTGCTCATGGATGAAAAAAAGCGGATCGCAACCGGGACTCAGCCGCCCGACCAGGCCCGATGGAATTACGAAATGGAAGTGGTTCGGACGTTCGATCAGCTCATCGCCAACACCGACCGCAACCTCGGCAATCTCCTTATCGACAAGCGCTGGCGCATCTGGATGATCGACCACACCCGCGCGTTCCGCATGCAGACCAGTCTGCTTAAGCCGGAGAACCTCTCGCGTTGCGACCGCTCGATGCTCGAGCGCATGCGCGGGCTCACCGAGGAGGCATTGAAGCAGCAGCTCACGCCGTGGGTAGCCAGCATGGAACGCAAGGGACTTCTCGCGAGACGCGACCTGATCGTTCGCTTCTTTGACGCCCAGATTGCGAAGACGAGCGAGGCTGCCGTGCTTTTCGACCGCCCGAAAAGGGAGTAACAGGACTTTGCGCGGCATCCGCTGATCTGCGAATAGCGCACGCGAACAGCCACTGTTGATCGCTGACGGCTCCCGTCAGCAGATGCGCGGCAGTTGCTCGCCGCTGAGCATGTCCACCACGCGCGTGCCGCCGATTCGGCTCTCCATCACTACCAGCGGCGAATCGGCCTCTACCACGTGGCCGATGCGGGCGGCGCGATGCGACACCGGAAGCGCGCGGAGCACATCCACGGCGCGCTCCGCATCGCGCGCTGGAACAAAGGCACAAAAGCGGCCCTCGTTGGCGACGTAGAGCGGATCGAGGCCGAGGATCTCGCAGGCTGCCTTCACCACCTCGCGCACCGGGATGGTGATCTCTTCGATGGTGATGCGCACGCCGCGCGCCGAGGCGATCTCGTTCAGCGCGGAGGCCAGCCCGCCGCGCGTCAGGTCGCGCATGCAGTGGACCTCGATGCCCGCGCGGAACAGCGCTTCGACGGGTTCCCAGAGCGGAGCGCAGTCGCTCTCGATGGGCGCTTCAAATTCAAGGCCCTCGCGGACTGAAAGAATCGCGATGCCGTGCGAGCCCAGGTCGCCGCTCACGATCACGGCGTCGCCCGGCTGCACCCGCTGAGGTCCGATCTCCCGCCCGCCCTCGACTGCGCCGACGCCCGCTGTGGTAATGAACATGTTGTCGGCCGCGCCACGGTCCACCACTTTGGTGTCGCCTGTGATGAGTTGCACGCCCGCTTCGTCAGCCGCCTTCCGCATCGAGGCCACCACGGTCTGGAGCGTCTCGAGCAATAGCCCTTCCTCCAGGATGAACGCCGCGCTCAGGAACAGTGGGCGCGCGCCGCACATCGCCAGGTCATTCACCGTGCCGTTCACCGCGAGGTCGCCGATGTCACCGCCCGGGAAAATGATCGGCCTCACCACGTAGCTGTCGGTGGTGAACGCCAGGCGCGCGGAGCCAAAAGGAACGACAGCGCCGTCATGGCGCGCGTCGAGAGCTGGATTCGAGAAGGCCGGCAGGAACACGCGCTCGATGAGCTGGTTCGTCAGCTTCCCGCCGCCGCCGTGCGCCAGAAGGATGCGATCCGTTGCGGGCAGCGGAACCGGGCAGGTGAGGTTAATCTCGTCCCTTCTCGTGTCGTCCATAGAGGTAGTATGCGGCGCACGCGCCCTCGGAGGAAACCATGGGCGCGCCGAGCGGGCGCTCCGGCGTGCACTTCGTGCCGAACGCCGCGCACTCGTACGGCTTCTTCAGACCCTGCAGCACCAGGCCGCTGATGCAATCGGGCGACTCGGCCGCACCGGGCGCGGTGAGAGCGAAGCGCTCCTCCGCATCGAAGCGGCGGTACGGCTCGCGCAGGCGAAGGCCGCTGGCCGGGATCTCCCCAATCCCGCGCCACTGCCGGTTCGAAACCTCGAATAACTCCGCGACCAGCGCCTGTGCGGGACGATTCCCCTGGCGAGCCACCGCGCGGCTGTACTGGTTCTCCACCTCGGCCCGCCCCGCCTCGAGCTGCGCCACTGCCATCCACACGCCTTCGAGCAGGTCCACCGGCTCGAAACCCGTCACCACGATGGGCACGTTGTACTTTCGCGCGAGCGGCTCGTACTGCTCGAAACCGGCCACCGTACAGACGTGGCCCGGCGCAAGAAACGCTTGCACGCGGCAGTTGCGCGCGCTCAGGATTGCTTCGATGGCCGGCGGCACGAGCACGTGCGCCACCAGGATCGAGTAGTTCTCCAGCTTCTGGTGCGCGGCCTGCCAGACGGACATGGCGTTGGCCGGCGCGGTGGTCTCGAAGCCGACGGCAAAGAAGACCACCTGCTTGTCCGGGTTTGCGCGGGCGAGTTTCACAGCGTCCACCGGCGAGTAGACGATGCGGACGTCGCCGCCGTCCGCCTTCGCATCGAACAGGCTTCTGGACGAGCCCGGCACACGCAGCATGTCGCCGAACGAGCAGAGGATGGTGCCGGGACGCGCGGCGATGGCCACGGCCTTATCGATGAGTTCGACCGGAGTGACACAGACCGGGCAGCCCGGCCCGTGCACGAGCGTAATCTCCGGCGGGAGCAGGTCCTGCAAGCCACTTTTGAGGATCGTGTGTGTCTGGCCGCCGCAGATCTCCATGATGGTCCACGGCTGTGTGACAACACGGCGGATCTCGCCGGCGATGCGATCCACCGTTTCACGGTCGCGGTACTCGTCTACGAACTTCACGGGACTTCCTCTTCGGTTCGCTCGCGGTCCGGCGGGGACACGTCGATGGGCTCACCCGTTTCGCCTGGGACCGACGGGTCTGTCTCCATCTCTTCGAAGGCGGCGATCTGGTCGAGGTGCTCGAAGATCTTCTGCGCCTCCTCTTCGTCCACCACGTTCAGTGCGAAGCCAACGTGCACCAGGACGTAGTCGCCCACCTTTGCCTCGGGCGTGAAGGCGAGCGACACATCCTTTCTAACGCCGGAGAAATCCACCTTGCCGCGGCGAAAAGCAGGCTCGGGATCTTCGATCACTTCAACGATCTTGCCAGGAACAGCGAGACACATAACGAACTCCTCCTTGTGCGCCGGCCGCCAGCACCGCCTGCCCCAGCGCGATTCCGCCGTCGTTGGCCGGCACGCGCTGATGCGTGTAAACGGTGATGCCGCTGCTTTCGAGCAGCGCCGAGGCGCGTTCCACCAGGTAGCCGTTCTGAAACACGCCGCCTGAAAGCGCCACCTGCCGCACTCCGGTGCCTGCGGCGACGGATACAATCCATTCCGCGAGCGCGTTGTGGAACCGCGCCGCAATCTCGGATGCCGGCACGCTGCGCCTTCGTGCTTCCAGCACCGATTCAACCAGAGGACCCCAATCGGCTACGCCGTCACGCTCCGGAAGCGGAAACGCCTCCTCGGTGCGCATACCGCCTGCCGCGCGCTCCAGAAGCATCGCGGCCTGCCCTTCGAATCGGCTTCGGTGCGCAACCCCGGCCATCGAGGAGACGGCGTCGAATAGCCGGCCGGCGCTGGACGTAACGGGAGCGTTGATACCGCGCTCCAGCATACGCGTGAGCGCGGCGAGACCGGCTGGGCCGGCGAACAGCCGGTTGCCGTCGTCATCCTCCCCCACAGCGCCGCTGAAATGGCCACGCCACTCGTTTCCATACAACTCGAAAAGAAGGCCCGCCTCGGCACGCCAGCCTTCCTTGATGGCCGCCTCACCCCCGGGCAACCGGAACTGGCGCAGGTGCGAGACGCGCTGGAATTCACCGTTTTCGACGAGGAAGATTTCCCCGCCCCAGACGGTGCCGTCCAATCCGTAGCCGGTGCCGTCCCAAGAAACTCCGAGGTAGGCACCGCGAATCTCGTTCTCCGCGGCGCAGGCGGCGGCGTGCGCGTGATGGTGCTGCACGCGGACGACGGGCATCCCGCAGGCCAGCGCCCACTGCGTGGACGCGTAGTCGGGATGCAGGTCGCAGGCCACCAACTCCGGCTGGAACCTGTACAGCCGGCAGAGATCGTCGATGGCGTTCTCGAACGCGCGGCGTGCTTCGAGCGTATCGAGGTCGCCGACGTGCTGGCTCAGCACAACCTGGCGCCCGGCGGCGATGGCCACCGTGTTCTTCAGGTGCCCACCCACCGCGAGCACTCGCGGAAGGTCGCGCGCAACACGCACCGGCAGCGGCGCGTATCCGCGCGCGCGGCGCATGACGCTCTCGCGCCCGCGGGCCACGCGCACCACCGAATCGTCGCACGGGCGCGCGATAGGGCGATTGTGTTCCAGGAACGCGTCCGCAATACCGCCCAGCCGTTCGCGTGCCTCTTCATTTCGGATCGCGATGGGCTCGTCGCTCAGGTTGCCGCTCGTCGCGACCACCGGGAACGGGCAGGCCCGCGCCAGCAGATGGTGCAGCGGCGAGTACGGCAGCATCACCCCCAGCCAGGGCGAATTGTGGGCCACGTTCGGCGCCAGCGCACCGTCGTCGGGATCAGCCGCGCCGGGCTTCGGCCTGAGCAGCACGACGGGCGCCGCGGCGGACTCGAGCACGCGCGCCTCCGCAGGCGACACTTCGCAGTACTCGCGCACCATCTCGGTCGATGGCATGAGCAGCGCAAAAGGCTTCTCTTCTCGGTGCTTCAGTCGGCGCAGACGTGCGACTGCCTCCTGGTTGCGCGCATCCACGAGCAGTTGAAAACCGCCGATGCCTTTGAGCGCTAGAATCCGCCCCGCCCGGATTTCGCGCGCCGCCTCTTCGATCGCCATGCTCAGCCGCGGCCCGCACACCGGGCACGCGTTCGGCTGTGCGTGAAAACGGCGGTCGGCGGGATCGGTGTACTCGCGGCGGCACTCCGGGCACAGCGTGAAGCCATGCATCGTCGTGTTCGGCCGGTCGTAAGGAATGTCGAGGACGATCGTGTACCGGGGGCCGCAGGCGGTGCAGTTCGTGAACGGGTAATTGTAACGGCGGTTTGCGGGGTCGAGCAGCTCCGCCAGGCACTCCGGGCAGGTCGCGAGATCGGGCAGCACGCCCGCCGTCCTCGCGTCCTCGCCTGCGCTAGCCAGAATCTCGAAACGGGAGAAGCCCGCCGGCGCCAGAAAGCTGGCCTCGCGCGCAAGCACGACGGCCGCCCGGGGCATTTCCGATTCCAGCCGCGAAAGGAATGTCTCGAGCGCGGCGCGGTCTCCCTCCACCTCAACAACGAGCCCCGCGCTCGAGTTCAGCACCGTGCCCGCGAGTCCCATCTCGGTGGCGAGGCGGTACACGAATGGGCGAAAGCCGACACCCTGCACCGCGCCATAGAGGGCCACGCGCAGGCGTTCAATCCCCGCTGCAGCCACTTTCATTCGGAAAGCTCTCGAGCTCCTCTCTGATTTGACTCGCCACGCGCGCCGCCGATTCCGCAACCACCGGCGCCGGCTCGGTCCCTGGCTCGAACCGGCTGCCCTCTATCCCGATGATTTCGAGACGCTTCGGCATGCGCCCAAGCTCACGCGCCAGCTCGATCGCATCCGCCACCCCGAAAGAGTGTGTCAGCCCGATGTCGTGCCGCAGCACGCGGGCCGATTCGCCGGACACACGGATGATCGTCCCCGGCGCAGCCCCCGTGACCACCGCATCTACCAGTATGGCGCGTTCAGCGCCGCTCCAGGCTTCAATGAGGGCGAGGCCGTCCAGCGAGTGTTCCAGGACCTCGATGCCCGATTCGGCGAGCAGGTGCGCCACCAGCAGCCCGGCGCCGTCGTCGCCGCGGTCCGCGTTGCCGCAACAGATCACCAGCGGGCGCTGCAAAGGCTACTCCCTGACGATCTCCATGCGCAGGAAGTGCGTCGCGCAGGAGATGCAGGGGTCGTAGTTGCGGATGGCCTGCTCACAGGAGAGCGTCATTTCTTCGGTTGAGCGGCCGTTCAACTGCGGGATGAAATGCCAGAGGTCCTCTTCGATGCGCTTGAGGTTCTGTGACGTTGGCGGGACAATCTTCGCCGCGACGATGAGCCCTTCGGCATCCACCTCGTAGCGATGATAGAGAATGCCGCGGGGCGCTTCCGTGATGGCCGCGCCGGCGCCGGCGCGCAGTTTCACCTTGGCTCGCGGCGCCGCCGGAGGCTCGTATTCGGCGATGATGCGCAGCGCTTCCTCGCACGCGAAGACCAGCTCGACGGCGCGCACTTGAATGCTTCGGAACGGATTGAGGCACGGCGGCTTGAGCCCGCACTCCTCGGCGGTCTGCCGCGCCGCCGCGGGCAGCCGGTCGAAGTTGAGATTGAACCGCGCCAGGGGCCCCACGTGGTACGAGCCGCGCTTCTTGAGCTGCGACTGCAGCGCGTTCGAGTGCTTCACGTGCTGCTCGAAGAAATGCTCCTCGTAATCGGAAACGTCGATGTCGAGGCCGCGGTTGGAAACCAGCCGGCCCTCGCACAGCGGGTACTCCTTCGGATGCGAGAGCGCGACGAACTCATAGTCCTGTTCGAAGGGCGGGAACTCGAAGGTGGAGACCAGCTTTGTGGCCGCAATCGAGGCGTCCAACGCCCACTTGAGGTTCTCTTCGAGCGCGCGGAGCTCGCTGCGCGACGGCGCCCGGTAGAACCCGCCCACACACGCCGAGATCGGATGGATCTCGCGCCCGCCGAGGACGGTGACCAGCTCATTTCCGGTCTTCTTCAGACGGAGCGCGAGTTCCACCTTGTCCTTGTGGTCGCGCGCCATCGCCACGGCGTCCGGGTAGCCGAGGAAATCCGGGGCATGGAGCATGAAGACGTGCAGCGCGTGGCTCTCGATCCACTCGCCGCAGTAGAACAGGCGGCGTAGCAGGCGCACGGCTGGGTCGATCTTGACGCCGAGAGCGCGCTCGATGGCGTGCACGGCGCTCATCTGGTAGGCAATCGGACAGATGCCGCAGATGCGGGCCGTGATGTCGGGCGCCTCGAATGCGTGCCGGCCCCGAAGGAAGGCCTCGAACATCCGCGGCGGCTCGAAGACCTTCAGCTTGACGTCCTCCACGCGGTCGCCGCGAAATTTCACCTGAAGAGCGGCCTCGCCCTCGACGCGGGCCAGGCAATCCACCTTGATGGTCTTGCTCGTCATGCCCGAAACCTCCCGCCGGAACGGGCCGGTCGATCTCCGGCCCGCGGATGGCCCGGATGTGCGGAGACATCCCGGCCCGGCAATGCTTCGGCCGGCACGGGCCGGAACTACCGGCCCGTGCCGGGTTAATGGTTAAACCGGCACCTCCAGCGCAAGCTCCGCCTTCACTACCGGATCCTCGAGAGAGCGCTTCAGCTCGAAGCCGATCTTCTCGCAGATTCGCTGCATCACAAAGTTATCCGGGAGGATGTCGCCGGTGATCCGGGCAAGCTTCTCGGTCTTGCCCACTTCCAGCAGCCGCTGGAGCAGCTCGCTGCCCAGCCCGCGGCCCTGGTATTCGTCGCTGATGATGATGGCGAACTCGGCCTCGTTGGTCCCGTGCGATTTCTTCAGACGCGCCACGGCAATCACCTTCGGCTCGCCCGTCGCGGGGTCCTTCGTCTCGGCCACAAGCGCCATTTCGCGGTCGTAATCGATGAAGCAGATCCGGGTGAGCCGCTCGTGCGCCACGCGCTGGCTGAGCTTCAGCAGGTGCAGATAGCGCTGGTACACGGACCGCTCGGAGAGCGTCTCGTGGAATTTCACCAGCAGCGGTTCGTCCTCGGGCCGGATTGGGCGGATCGTCACCTCCGCGCCGTCCTTCATAGTCCAGGCGCCCACGTATCTGGTGGGGTACGGACGGATGGAGAGCTTCGGCAGTTTGTCTGCGGTGACCGCTAACTCGTGCACGACCACGCGCGCGTCCAGCGCGACCAGTCGATCCGGCGAGGCGAGCAGCGGGTTGATATCGATTTCCTTGATCCAGCGGTTCTCCACCACGAGGTGGCTAAAGCGGACCAGCAACTGCTCGAGCGCTGCCAGGTCTACCGGCTTGCGTCCGCGCACCCCCTTGAGGGCCTTGTAGATCTTCGTCTGCTCCATCATGCGGCGCGCGAGCGTGGTATTCAGCGGGGGCAATGCCAACGCCCGATCCTTGAACACCTCCACCAGTTGCCCGCCCATGCCGAACAGCAGCACGGGGCCGAACTGCGGGTCGATACTCGAACCGATGATCACTTCGTAGCCGTCCAGCTTGATCATCGGCTGCACGGTGACGCCCTGGAAATACTGGATGCCAACCTTATCGCGCACCGAGCTCTCGATGGACTGGAACGCCATCCGCACCGCTTCTTCCGTGCGGAGGTTGAGCTGCACGCCGCCCACGTCCGTCTTATGTGTGATGGTCTCCGAGTACAGTTTCAGCACCACGGGGAAGCCGATCTGGTTCGCGAGCGCCACCGCCTCGTCTACGGTTGCGGCAATGTGCGTCTCCACGGTCGGAATCCCGTAAGTGGCCAGGAGCTGCTTGGATTCGAACTCGGTCAGGATCGTGCGACCGGATTGGCGCACGGTCTGGATGATCCTGTCAGCCTTGGCGCGATCCGCCGCGGCTTCCTCGGTTTCCGGCGCCATCGGGGTCTCGTACAGGCCCCTCAGGTTGTAGGCGAAGCGCCACATGTAGACGAACGCGCGCGCCGCCGTGTCCGGGTAGGGGAACGTCGGGATTCCGGCGCGGTTGAGGATCTCCTCTCCCGCGGCCACTTCCGTTCCGCCCATCCAGCTTGCCAGCACGGGCTTGCCCTCGATCTTCGCGTAAGGCTTCAGATGCTCTGCGGTCTTGGTCGGGTCGGTCATCGATTGCGGCGTCAGGATCACCAGCATGCCGTCTGCGTTCGGGTCCTTCGCCACAATCTCGAGCGCCTTGGCGTACCGCTCTGGAGGCGCGTCGCCGAGGATGTCCATGGGGTTGTTGCGGCTCCACGCCGCCGGGAGGATCTTGTTCAGCTCCTCCATGGTCTCGGTGGAAATCTCGGAGATTTCGGCGCCGCTGGTGACCAGGGCGTCGGTGGCCAGCACCGCCGGACCTCCGGCATTCGTCACGATGGCGAGCCTCGGGCCCGCGGGCCGCGGCTGCTTCGCCAGGACTTCCGCCATGTAGAACAGGTCGGCGATGTTGTTGACGCGGAGGACGCCGCTGCGGCGGAACGCGGCATCGAGCACCTCGTCGCTGCCGGTCAGCGAGCCGGTATGCGAGGCGGCCGCCTTGGCCGCCGCGGCCGTCCGGCCCGGCTTGATGACGATGATCGGCTTCGAGAGCGCCACTTCGCGCGCCGCCGAGAGGAACGCCCGCGCGTCGCCGATGCTTTCCATGTAAATCAGAATGCTGCGCGTGCGGGGATCGTTCCCCAAATAGTCGATCAGGTCGCCCCAGCCCACGTCGGCCATCGATCCGATCGAAACGAACGCGCTGAAGCCTACCTGCTCACGGAAGCTCCAGTCCAGAACGGCCGTGCAGAGCGCGCCGCTCTGGCTGATGAAACCGACGTTGCCCGGCAGCGCCATGCCTCGGGCGAACGTCGCGTTCAGGCCGGAAAGCGGGCTCATCAGGCCCAGGCAGTTCGGGCCGATGATGCGCATCTTGCCCTTGAGTGCCTCGGCCAGTACCTGCTGCTCGAGCGCCAGCCCTTCCGGGCCCAGCTCCTTGAAGCCCGCCGAGATCACGATCGCCGCGCGTACGCCGCACGCAACACATTCACGGATGATCCCGGGCACGGTCTTGGCCGGCGTCGTGATCACCGCCAGGTCCACTTTCTCCGGGACCTCCGTGATGCTCGGATACGCGCGGATGCCCAGCACGCTGGGACGCTTCGGGTTGACAGGGTAGACGGTTCCGCCGAACGGCGTGCTGATCAGGTTCCACAGCACGGTGCGGCCGACGCTGCCCGGGTTTTCGGTGGCGCCGATCAGTGCGACCGACTCGGGTTCAAAGAAAACGTCCAGCGGGTGCTCGCGGGGGCGGAGGATTTCCTGAACGGAGTCACCGCCGGGTGTCTTCAGTTTCTTCATGTACTTTTTCCTCGGTAAGAGTTTACGATGTTGGCTCGCGGCGGCTTGTCACCTCTCCGCAGACCTTCTGAATTCTTTCCAACAGTGCCGGTAAGGCCGACTGTACCTCGGGAGATAGTTCCTCCCCGTATTCGAACGAGCGCGCTCCAACCGAAAACAGGAACGCCTCCGGTGCGGACCCATACAGATCGCGGGCCATGCCAAGCAGCCCGGCGGGATCCATCTGGTGGGAGAACGCGGACGACGGAGAACTACAAGGTTCGACTCGCTCGAAACGTACGTCTCCCGAACTATTATCGCAGTATGCATCGATGAAAATCACTAAATCAGATCTACTGATCTCCTCCGCAAACTCGGGCATGAGCTGATGGGAAACGCGGATCTCGACATTCCTACCCGGGAGTTGTTCACCGAGCGCCTCGGCCGCCTTCCAGCCCAGCGCATCGTCGCCCCGCAGCGGGTTGCCCCAGCCGATGATCAGAATCGACATTCGCGCCTCCGCGGATGATTCATCGCTCGCGCTCCCGCATCAGCGTCAGGTAAGGAAGAAACTGCCTGCGCTTGGACATCTCCGCCACGGACTTGCCCTTCTCCGAAAGCGCCCCCGTCGGGCACACGTGTACGCATTTTCCACATCCGGTGCAGGTCTCGGATGCGCCCCACGGCTGGCCGAGATCCGTGATGACGCGGGCGTCGATGCCCCGCCCCATCACGTCCCACGTGTGCGCGCCCTCCACTTCGTCGCAGATGCGCACGCAGCGATTACACAGGATGCAGCGGTTATGGTCCACCACGAACCGCTCGTGCGAGGCGTCCACGCCGAGCTTGGGATAGAGATACGGAAAGTGGACGTGCGTCATCCCGAGTTTCTGCGCCAGGGTCTGCAAGTCGCAGTGGCCGTTCACCACGCACACGGAACAAATGTGGTTCCGCTCGGAAAACAGCAACTCGAGCACGGTCCGGCGGTACAACTGCAGCTTCGCCGAGCCGGTCGTGACCTCCATGCCTTCCTGGACCGTTGTCACGCAGGCAGGGACCAGCTTCCGCGCCCCCTCCACCTGCACCAGGCAGATGCGGCACGCACCCACCGGCCGCAGTCCCTCCAGGTGGCACAGAGCCGGTATGAAGATGCCGTGTTCGCCGGCCACTTCGAGGATGGTCTGGTCGGCGCGCGCGCTCACGTCCTTACCGTCGATCACCAGCGTCCTGATGGCGTCGCTCATCGGGCCGCCTCCGCGTGTTCGAACGTTTCCGCCATTCGGCAGACTCCGGCCGGGCAGCGCTTTCGCTCGACCTGCGCCCGGTACTCATCGCCGAAGTAATGCGGCGTGCTCAGAATCGGGTTCGGAGCGGACTGCGGGTCCATTTCGCCCGCACCAACCTCCTGAAGTTCTTCGGGGGTCACTTTCGGAGTCCCTCTCGAACACCCGGGCGCGTATGCGCTCCGGGAAATGCACCCCGCCCCGGCTGGCGCGTTCTCGGGGCCTGGGTCCGGGACGTCAAGATTTCTCGGCCTCCTCGCTCGCCTGCCGGAACTGCCACGCCCAGGCGTTGAAGCTCCGGAAAGCCCGGGCGATCTCGTCGTCGCTCTGGCCGAGGGCGCGCAGTTGCGTGGTCCAGGCGGCGGTGTTGGCGCTCTCCATCGGTCCGTAGCAGCCAAAACAGCCGCGGCCGAAGCGCGGGCACAGCGCACCGCAGCCCGTCTGCGTCACCGGTCCCAGGCACGGCACCCCGCGTGCGATGGCGATGCAGACGTTCCCGCTCCGCTTGCACTTCATGCAGACGCTGTGGGTCGGAATATTCGGCTTGCGGCCCGTCAGCGTCGCGCTCACCAGCTCGAGCAGGTGCTTCTTGTTGATGGGGCAGCCGCGCAGTTCGAAGTCCACCGGCACGTGCTCGGCGATCGGCGTGGACATCTTCAGCGTCTGGATGAAATCCGGGTGTGCGTAAACGATCCGCACATACTCGGCGACGTCGCTCCAGTTGCGCAGCGCCTGGATGCCTCCCGCCGTCGCACAGGCGCCGATCGTCACCAGAATGTCGGACTGCCGCCTCACCTGCTGGATGCGCTCGGCATCGTGGTGCGTCGTGATCGAGCCCTCCACCAGCGCGATGTCGTACGGCCCCTTCAGCATCGTGCGCGAGGCCTCCGGAAAGTAGGCGATCTCGATCGCCCCGGCCACGGCCAGCAGCTCGTCCTCGCAATCGAGCAGACTGAGCTGGCAGCCGTCGCAGGAGGCGAACTTGAAAATCGCGACTCTCGGCTTTTTGTCGGCACTCATTTCGTTGCTCCTGCGTTACAGCTCATACTTCTCCAGCCACGGCCGCAGCCGCTCGTAGGCGAATATCGGTCCGTCCTTGCATACGAAGTACGGGCCCATCTGGCAATGCCCGCAGAAGCCGACGGCACACTTCATGTTCCGTTCCATCGAGAGGTATATCTGCTCGGGCGGGATGCCGCGCTTCTCCACTTCCCGGATGACGTAGCGCATCATGATCTCCGGGCCGCAGATCATCACGGTAGTGCCCGCCGGGTGCAGCCGGACGTAGCGGAACAGCGTGGTCACGACGCCGACGTACCCGCGCCAGTTCACGCCGCCGTAATCGACCGTGGTGAGCACCTGGGTGTCCGCCAGCCGCCCCCAGTCGGCGAGCTGCCTGCGGTAGAGCAGATCCTTGGGGCTGCGCGCGCCGTAAAGGACCATGAGGCGCACGTAGTCGTCGCGGTGCCGGAGAACCTCGTGGATGGCGGACCGCAGCGGCGCCAGGCCGATGCCGCCGGCCACGATCAGCACGTCGCGGCCGCGGGCGGCTTCGAGCGGCCAGCTCGTGCCGAAGGGGCCCCGGACACCGACCCACGCACCCGGCTTCAGGTTCACCAGTGCGTTGGTCGCCTTGCCCACCGACCGCACCGTGTGGACCAGCCGGCCGGGCTCGTGCGGGTCGCCGCTGATCGAGATCGGCAATTCACCCACGCCGAACACGTACAGCATGCTGAACTGGCCGGGCGCGAACGCGGGCAGGGGCTCGCTTTCGGCCGGCTCGAGACACAGTGTAAACGTGTCGTGCGTCTCCTTCATGACACTGGCCACCCGCGCCGCGGTCATCGCCGGCGGCAACACGGGGGCCGATACCACAGCGGCCGTCATACCAGCTTCCCTCCCGTGCGCGGGGCGTAGATGTCGAGCAACTGCATGCGCGCCGCCTGCAGCCGCTCCGACACGACGTGCAGCAGCTTTCTTGTGAACTGGAACCCGAACCCGGGGTCCTGTTCGCAGAGCTGCCGCAGGCGTGCGCCGTCGAACGCCAGGGCCCGCACCGGCTCGAGCGCGCGTGCCTGAAAAGTCTTGCCTCCGGGCCCCAGCATCACCGACCACCCGAGTGCGTCAGTCTCGCCCACCGTCTGGATACGGCTGATGCGCCCCGGCGCGGTGGCCTCGAGCGCCACTTTCCCCGACAGCACCAGGTAGAACAGGCCGGATTCGTCGCCCTGCCGGAAGATCAACTGGTCCTTGGCGAACTGGACCTCGAGCGCCATCTCGGCCAGCTTGTGAATGTAGCTCTCTTTCAGGCCAGTAACGAACGGGTGCTCCCGCAATACTTCGGCGATCGTTTTGGTTTCCATTGCCATGCCCCCTATGAGCCGCTGCGAACCGGTTCGGCGCCGCGCAGGGCGGCCACCTCCTCGGTGATATCGATTCGTCCCGGGCACCAGGTAATGCAGCGCCCGCATCCCACGCAGCCGGATGTCCCAAACTGGTCCACCCAGGCCGCGAGTTTGTGCGTCAGCCACTGGCGGTAGCGCGATTTTACGGAGAGGCGGACGCTGCCGCCGTGAATGTAAGAGAAGCTGTCGGTGAAGCAGGAGTCCCACTTGCGCCAACGCTCAGCGTGGTTCCCCGTGACGTCGGTGACGTCCTCCACGGTGGTGCAGAAGCAAGTGGGGCATACGAGCGTGCAGTTGGCGCAGCTCAGGCACCGCGCCGCCACATGGTCCCAGCGCGGATGCTCGAAGCTCTCGAACAGCAGGTCCCGAAGGCCCTCGGTATTGAGCGTGCGCTCGATATTGCGCGCCGCGTGGTCGATGGCCTCATCGGCGGCGGCCATCTCTTCGGGGGTGGGCGCGCGGTGGTCGATCTGGGCCAGCAGCTCGGCCCCTGTCTGCGAGCCCGACTCGATGAGAAACACGCCGCGCGCCGCAAGCTCCGTGAGGCAGAGATCGAAACCGGAATGCGCCTCCGGTCCCGTGTGCATCGCTGTGCAGAAACAGGTGCCGGCCGACTGCGTGCAGTTCACCGCGATGATGAGCGCGTTCTGGCGGTTGGCGCGGTAGCCCGGATCGAGGTAGCGGTCGCTCAGGAAGATGCGGTCCTGCCGCTCGATCGCTACCAGCTCGCACGGGCGGACGCCGAAGAACGCCCGCTTCACCGGCGGCGGCGGGCTCTTGAGGATGCAAAAGCTCTCCCCGTCGCGGGTGCCCTCGAACATCTTCAGCTCGGGCGGGTGCAGATACCGCTTCCAGCCCTGCGGGCCCACGTTGTACCCGAACATCGCCGAGTCGTCGCGCTTCTTCAAGCGGTAGCGGCCGGGCGACTGCTCGTCTGTCCAGCCGGCAGGCAGCTCCGCGAACTTCTCCAGAACGTCGCAGGTAATGGCGCCGTCGCGTAGCGTGGGGCCCACAATCTGGTACCCCTGTCCCTGGAGAATCGGGAACAACGCCGCCACAGCGTCGCGCGTGGCAGCGGCGCAGGAGGCGCCGTCGGGCAGGGTCGTTTGCATGGCGATACCCTCGGATCAAGCTCGGATCCACCCGAAACGGATGCATACGGCTTGCCAAAGAGAAGCCATTATATCCCAGCGGGTTAGCGTCAAGGAGTGATTTTGTTCTTGGGTGAAAAGCCCCAAGTCCGGACCGAAATGCTGCTGTTTTCTGTTACGATAGCGCCCCGGTGGATTGGAACAGGCCGTTGAACGCCTGCCATGTTCCCAGAATTACAGACTAAACGGCCTGATTTAACCGAAACACCAGAGCGTGGGCGAAAGCACGCACCGTCGCGCCCTAGCGCGCCGCACCCGCATCACCCGCGCGCCTCCTCAACGGGCTGCGGCCGATTCCGTTCCGAGCCGCGACCGTGAGGGAGTCGGCCAGGCCGCGGGTATAACGAACGCCTACTACAGCTTCGACCTTTTCTTCTCGTACTTGTCGAAATCCGCGCGGAACTGTTCGAAGCCCTTGCGGCCCATCAGGCCGAATGTGAACTTCTTCCCGAGTTCCACGCCCGGCTGGTCGAAGGCATTGATGTTGAGCAGCTCGCCGGTGAAAGCGGTCTGGAATTCGAGCAGTTGGAAGAAGGCGCCGATGTGTTCCTCGTCCACTTTTTCCAGGGTGAACGTGCAGTTCGGCCGGCCGGCGGCGGTGAGAGCGGCCGCAGTGGAACGCCGCTCCGCGTCGATCAGCTTCGCGAGGCTTTGGCCGGGCAGGTAGTCGAACGCCTCGAGGCCCACGCGCGTTTTCGGTATCCTGCCCGCGTCCCGGTGCTTCTCCACCGCCCAGAAGGTGTGGACCTTGTCGTTCGGCCCCTCCACATAAAGCTGTACCTGCGAGTGCTGGTCGGTTGTGCCGAGTGCGGCGACGGGGGTCTGGCCGGCATGAATCGCCTCGCCGGTGCGCAAGAAGGCTTTGCCGAGCGACTCGGCCCAAAGCTGGCGGAACCAGAAGGCGGTGCCCCACAGCCGGTTCGAGTACGGGAAGGCGACCTGGATGGGCTTCGACTTCAAGTTCCAGATGAGATATTGCAGCAAAGCCGAACGCAGTGCGATATTCTCCTCGACATCTTCCTGCCACGCCAGATGGGTCATCATCATGGCGCCTTTGAAGATCTTGCGGATGTCGATGCCGATGAGCGCGGCGGGAACCATTCCGACCGGCGAGAGCACGCTGAACCGCCCGCCGACATTGCCGGGGATTTCGAAGGTTCGGTAGCCCTCTTTGTCCGCAAGCACGGCCAGGTCGCCCTTGCCGGCCGAGGTGACTGCAATGATGCGCTGTGCGGCCTTTCGTCCGATCTTCCTGGTGAGCCACTCGCGGACGATCAGGAAGGTCGCCACCGTCTCGGCTGTCGCGCCGGATTTGGCGACAACAAGCACGAGCGTGCGCCTCGGGTCCATCGAATCGAGCGCCCCCTCAACGAACGCCGGGTCAACGTTGTCCAGGACGACCAGGCGCGGGTTCTTTTTCGAGAATTGCGGCTGGACGGGGTGCGGTCCGCGCAGGGCGTTGTCGATCGCCCAGGCCCCGAGGGCGCTGCCGCCGATCCCGACCAGGCACACGGCGTCGTAGGTGCCGCGGACCGAGTAAGAGAACTTCAGAATGTCCTTTGCAGTTTCTGCCTGAAACGGCAGATGCGGAAAACCTTGCTGGCCGTCCTCGCTCAGTCTGCGAAACGAGCGGAGTGCATCGAGAGCGCGCGCGGAGTGCGCGCTGATCTCCGCGGGAGTGAGCCCGTGTTCGCCGGCCATCTCCGACATCAGGTTCCTGGGATCGAATTGGATCTTCATAAGTGATGAATCGAGTGTGAGTTCAGGATTGCGGCGTTAATATCAGCTTAAACCATCGCAGTCGGGACAGATGATCGACGGGTGCGCGACAAAGAAGTGGCGCGGCTGCCGATTTCTGACCAATTCGCAGGAATCCGAGCGTAGGGGTACGCAACGCTTTCCGGCTCGCAAGAGGCTTGGTTTGTATCAGGGCATGGCTTCAGCCGTGCCGTAAAGTCGCGGGAAGAGTCCGGGCTTCAGCCCCTGCGGAGACGGCACGCCAAAACCAGGGCAGCCCTCTGAACGCTACGGTTCGGTTCATGGAATTGACAACCCCGGCCGGGGCGCCGGTTTTCGATGCCGGGAAGCCAGTGGCTAAAGCGTGTGCCCCAAAGGGGCAGATTACCAGTGGGGGAAGGACCCACTCGAACAGTTGATGGTTAGATTCGATAGCTGGCGAGCGGTTCGGTCGGGAAACTGGCCGGGCTGGAACCTCGTGACAAAG
>Ga0209777_10003938_pt1 | contig 17892 bp, 11 predicted proteins | sample FrelakmetHBP12HB_FD_187147 | JGI IMG/M metagenome (GOLD analysis project Ga0209777, IMG submission 187147) | Freshwater lake sediment microbial communities from the University of Notre Dame, USA, for methane emissions studies -HBP12 HB (SPAdes)... | ecosystem: Environmental > Aquatic >...
CGCTTTCAAAAATATCTTCTCCTCGAGCAGGTCAATTTTGAATGTTCGGTCATTGATTGGTTGGAAGAAAACGCCCCTCCTAAAGCGAGCATTGCCTTGCAGCTTGCCGGCGCTATCCCCTTCTATACCCGTTTGTATACCATTGACCGGATGGGTTTGCTGGATCCTCACATTTCACGCCTTCCCGGCGGATTACACCACAAACAAGATGAGCAATACATCTTAAATAGAAAGCCGACCTTCATCCAGATTTTTGCAAAGAACGATCCGAGAAAATTCGCCTATGACTCGATTTTTGTGGGTGACCGGGTTTTGTGGTCCATGCCCGAATTTCACCGAGACTACCGGATGGTCTTCTTATGCGGAAATGAAAAGGCGCCCAATCCCAATCGATATTTGCTCTTATTTCAGAGAAGGCAGTTGGAACCGGCCAATTCCTGAAAATTGGCCTAATTCAAAAGTTAAATGATTTTTGATCGGCAGGGTAGTTTTGTAAAAACAAAAATCATAAAATAATATCTTTATCGCAAAACTTTTAACAGGGCCAAAGAATATATTTGGATCATCTCAAAAAAGCTGATAAACTAATCAGCATTTGGGGTGAAAAGGGCTTTTAAATGTTTAAAACCCAGTAAAGGGGAAAAGTATGGGCACCTTAAAAATAGTCGCAGTGTTTGGGGTCATCCTCCTTTTGTTTTCAGGATATTTAGGTTGTGATTCTTCTACCTCTTCGGGGGGAGGTTCTGCAAAGGATGTGCAATATACGGTTAATGGCTTAGTGATTAGCCATAACGCCGACAATGAAAGGGATTATACGGTGTTTGGGGTGGGTAGCGATTATAAAGTCTTAACCTGGTACTGCGGAAATTATAAGGGGTTCATCAAAAAGTATGTGCAACTGACCTTTTTAAAACAGAATTCCTGGATATTGGATAGAGAGGAGATGTCTTCAGGGAGTTGCAGGTAGGTTGGGGAGTGAAGCACCTTGAAGTATATATTAAGGGTTTTGTAATTCCGACCTCAGTTTCCGGGCCATCATCCGCTCGTAAAAGAAAGGCGATATCCGGCTTAACCAGTAGCTTATCTTGCCCATCGGGGTCAGCACCAAAAGATGTTTTCGTTTCAGCGCCCCCTGGTAAACGGCTTCTGCCACGTTTTCCGGGGTATCCTGTCCTCCAACCCTCGACTGGGGATGGGTGGTGACGCTCCCATTACAGCCCAGGGCCCTGGTCTGGAGATTGGTTTCCACAAAACCGGGACAGACGATCATTACATGGGCGCCGGTTTTCCGGATCTCAGTTCTGAGTGATGTGAAAAGGCCGTGCAGGGCGTGCTTGCTGGCGCTGTAGCCGGTTCTACCCAAAAGCGGTGTAAGACCGGCAACGCTCTCGGTGACGATAATCAGCCCCTTCCTCTGAATCAGACTGCGGATAGCCGCCTTCGTGCAATAAAGCGATCCGAAGAAATTGACCGCCATTACCCTTTCAAACACCGCTATTTCGGTGTCCACAAACGGCCCACGTTGGGTAATCCCCGCATTATTAACAAGCACATCAATGCCGCCGAATCGATCGATGATCTGCTGGACGGCCGCCGTACTCTCATCTTTTTTGGAAACATCGCATCTCACGCATAGACAATCTCTACCCGGACCGGTGAATTCCTCTTCTATGGCCTTGAGCCCTAAGGCATCCATATCCAGCAATCCCAGCTTGGCCCCGGCCTCGGAGAATCTTTTACAGATGGCAAGACCGATACCGCTGGCTGCCCCTGTGACCACCACTATTTTATTCCTAAATGTTTTTTCTGACACCCTAAGCCTTTTGATCTCCATCTGATCGTTTTGTTTCTCTACCGTTCGGGAAACAGGCAGTGGAGGCCCTGTGAAGATTAAGGCGATGATTGGTCCGGCTATGATAGACCACATCCCCCAATAGTTTTTTTAGGGAGATGATGCCCCCTTTAAAATCTTCAGGCTTCAGCTCTAAGGTCTTGCCGAACATCATCAAAAATAGCTATTAGACGAGATGTTACCTTTAGATGGAACGAGTATAAAATAGGGAGCAAAGAGGGTCAAGGGGAAAAACAAAAGGGTAAGCAATGGGGGAATATCACCATCGCGAAACGCATTTATTTTTGATCATTTCATTTAAATAAGGAAACGGAATGCTTGGGAATAATGGGTGATAAAAAATTTTTGGGCAGGAGCCGGGTCAGCTTCTCGGGGATCGAGCCAAGCTGAAAATCAGTTTCAGAAACCTTGGGATCAAACTCCAAGCTCCCCCAAAAAGGCACCTGGGAAATCTCTGAAATAACCCGTGGAGCAGTCCTCTCAGCCAATCCCGGCCTTCCTTTTTGACCATTAAAAAGAAAACCCAGGACCGGCAGATGCCTTTGCTTTAACAAAGCCAGGGTCATCAAGGTATGACTAATGGTCCCCAGAGTCGGTCTGGCTACAACAAGTGTTGGAAGATTCATTCTTTCAATCAGGTCTATGACCAGAAGCCGTTTCTTTAAGGGAACCAATAAACCGCCTACTCCTTCAACGACCAAGAACGGATGTCGTTTTTGGAGGGTCCGGAATGCTTTGATTATGGATTGGACTTTCCAGTCGGTCTTGGTTATTTCAGCGGCGGACAAGGGGGCCAGAGGCGGACTCAGGCAAACAGGATTGATCAAATAAGGCGGATCCTCAATCCCGGTGGTTTTCAGGACAAAATCAACGTCTGGGGCTTTAAGTCCCCGGCGGGTCTTGAGGGCACCGCTGGCCACGGGTTTAAAATATCCGGCTTCGAGACCATTCTTTTGAAGGGCTCTTATCAGCCCGGCAGCCACCAGGGTTTTGCCGACACCGGTATCCGTTCCGGTGATGAATACCCCTATTTGGCTTTTTGATTTATTCGCTTTCATTGAAATCCTGTTCCACTCCAGTCCTACGTGCCAACAAAAATCGCTCAGCGTTCGTCGTTCGGTGATATGGAGATTCTGATTTCTTTTTTATCTGGCATCCGGGATCTAACATCTTTTATCATCCATCCGGTAGCCAGTATTTTTGTCAAAGCACATTACCTAAAGCATCGAGCAAAACATCCATATGTTCCTTTGTGTGCGTGGCCATCAAACTGATCCGCAGACGGCTTTTGTTCCGGGGAACGGAAGGAGGCCGAATAGCCGGGACAAAGATTCCCTTCTCCCAGAGGGCCTTGGAAACAGCCAAGGTCTTCTCTTCCGAACCGATAATGAGTGGAAAGATGGGCAGAGGAAATAATTGAGGGTGTATTCCCAGTCTTTTCAAACCTTCCTGGAAATAACTTATATTTTCTCTAAGCCGCTCCAGCCGAGAAGGTTCCTCTTTTAGGATAGTCAAGGCGGTCAAGACAGAAGCGCAGACTGAGGCCGGAAGAGCTGTGGAATAAAATTGGGTCCGGCTCTCATTTCTTAGAAAATCCATTATGATTTCCGGACCGGCCACATAACCGCCCAAGGCACCCAGGGCCTTGCTGAAGGTCCCCATAGTCAATAAATCTTCCGGTTGAATTTTCCAAAAAGCAGCCGATCCTTTTCCCTTTGGTCCCAATACACCGGTAGCGTGGGCGTCATCCACTAAAAGCAAAGCCTCATGCGCCTTGGCCAAACAAAGCAAATCCGGCAACGGGGCCAGATCCCCATCCATGCTGAAAACCCCGTCGGTAACAATGAGCCATTTGCCACCAGGTTTTCTTTGGGCCGAACGCAGCCGGGATTCAAGGGCTTCCATTTGTAAATGAGGATAGATAATGACCTGGGCCTGACTTAAGCGGCAGGCATCGACAATACTGGCATGGTTTAAAGAATCGCTAAAGACCAGATCCTTGGCCCCCATCAAAGAGGGAATGGTCCCCAGGTGGGTTAGATAACCCGAAGAAAAAATCAGGGCCGCTTCGGTCTGTTTAAAGGCAGCGATTTCTCGCTCAAGCCGATGATGAAGAAGATGATTTCCGGAAACCAGACGAGAGGCCCCCATGCCTGTGCCGAATCGATCCACCGCTTCTTTGGTTTTTTGAATCATCAAGGGATGGGCGGCCAGGCCCAGATAATCGTTGGAGGCGAACAGAACCAGGGAACGACTCTTGATCCGAATAACAGGGCCGATAGGACTTTCCACTACCTGCAGGCTTCGATAGCGATCCAGTTTTTGGAGTTGGTCTATCTCTGCCTGACAGAACTGAATAAAGGAAGAAGAAAGCATGGGCGGCCTTGATTTACTTGCAGACGGTTTGAATGGCTTGATACGTCCCTTGAACCAGATGTTTCAAACCCTTCAAAGAAATAGTCAGTGGGGGCATTAAAACAATCACATCTCCCAAAGGCCGGACAATAATTCCCCGGTTTCGGGCTTCCATAATCACCTGATGCCCCATTCTTTCCTTAAGCGGAAAAGGTTCTTTGGTCTTTTTATCTTTTACCAGCTCAATGCCGACCATCAACCCCTTTTGCCGTACCTCTCCGACATAAGGCAGATTCTGAAAAGGGATCAGGGACTGATTCAGCCAAGCGATCTTTTTTTGCACTTTGAGGAAAAAGTCTTTTTTCAACATCAATTCAAGATTGGCTATGGCCACTGCACAAGCCAAAGGGTTGCCGGTGTAGGTGTGGCCGTGGAAAAAGGTCTTGGCCTCTTCCACCTTGCCTAAAAAGGCCCGATAAATTTTTTCAGTAGTCAGGGTGGCGGCCAAAGGGAGGTATCCTCCGGTGAGGCCTTTTCCCAGGCATAACAGATCCGGAGAAACCTTTTCCTGTTCACAGGCAAACATCGTCCCTGTCCGGCCAAACCCCACCGCCACTTCATCGGCAATCATGAGGATATTATTTCTGGTGCATATTTCCCTAACCTTTTTCAAGTATCCTACGGGATGACAAATCATGCCGGCTGCGCCCTGGACCAAGGGTTCGAGGATTAGGGCCGCCATGGTTTCCTTGTGCCTTTCCATCAATCGTCTTAAGCGATCCAGACAAGCCATTTGACAATAGGATGGTTCCATTTTCAGGGAACAGCGATAACAAAAGGGAGAAGGGGCCTGAAAGGTCTTGAAAAGCAAAGGGCGATAGACCTGATGAAAAAGGGGAATCCCGCCCACACTGACTGCCCCCACCGTGTCTCCATGATAGGCATTTTCCAGACAGATAAAGGATTTTTTTTGGGGCCGGCCCAGATTGGCCCAGTATTGAAAGGCCATTTTAAGGGCAATCTCCACGGCTGTGGCCCCACTGTCCGAATAGAAAACGCGTTTAAGTCCCTCGGGTGCAATCCTTATCAGATCTTTGGCCAAGGTAATAGCTGTGGGATGAGATAGCCCCAATAAAGTGGAATGGGCGATTTGTTTGATTTGGGCCTTCAGGGCCCAATTTAATTTGGGATGCCCGTGCCCATGAACGTTCACCCAGAGAGAGGAAACCCCATCGATATACCAGCGGCCCTCAATGTCTTGAAGCCGATAATCCTTGCCCTGTTGGATGATCAAGGGCTTTTCTTTTTCCCAATACTGCATGGGAGTAAACGGATGCCAGAGATAGGTATGATCCCAATCGACAAGTAATTGAGAGTCGGGTATGGAAGGATTTGTTTTCATGGTTCTTCTCATAATTAGTTAGGAGAAAGGGGTCAAGGATTCTGTCGGTCGGGCCGCTCGACTGCGTCGAGCTTTTGAAAAGGCTCCCAATCAGGAGCCGTATGCCGACCTAAAAGGGGGCTTCCATTCGGAAGCCGATCCGCTCGGTCCGCTCGACTTCGTCGAGCTTATAAAGAGGCTCCCTCCTGGGAGCCGATCTGTCGAGCTATGAAAAGGTTCCCTTTGGGGAACTGCGGATTCAGGGTTTGTTGTCAAAAGATTTTATCAAAGCCTTAAGCATCCTTTTATCATGCCTTCTTTATCTTGGATCATTGATTTTATTCAACCCTCGGCACTAAACCCAGGTCTTTTATCTCCTGGATATCCACCTCGGGGTTCCTGCCCTCGGTTGTCAGATAATTCCCGATCATCGTCCCATTACAACCGGCCAGATACATCATCGGCTGCAAGGTGCGAAGTCCTTTTTCTCTACCGCCACAGGTTCTAATATCCGCCTGGGGCAGGATAAAACGAAAGAGGGCTATAATCTTTAATGATTCCAAAGGCGGCAAAGGGGTACGGCCTTCAAGGGGTGTGCCGGGAATCGGATTTAAAAAATTTATAGGAACCGAATCCACCCCCAGTTCCCTTAAGGTAAAGGCCATCTCTATCCGCTGTTCCATAGTCTCTCCCAGACCGAAGATGCCCCCGGAACAAATACGAAATCCTTGGGCCTTGGCCGTTTGGATGGTTTCCAGCCGGGCCTCAAAAGGATGTGTGGTACAGATGGAGGGATAAAAACTGGGAGCTGTCTCAATATTATGGTGATAGCTCTTTAGACCGGCTTTTTTTAAGGCCTTGGCCGTCTCCGGGGTCAGCAGACCCAGCGAGGCACAGGGGCTGATTTGTCCCTGTGATGTGAGGGTGGAAATCACCTGGCACACCCTGTCCAATTCTTTTTGGTTGACCAGGCCGCGCCCGCTGGTAACGATGCCGAACCGCCCGGCCTTGCTGGCAAATGCCTTTCGGGCCGATTCGAGAAGTTCCTCATTTTCCAACAGAGGATAAGCGGGAGCCTCTGTGGGATACCAGGAGGATTGGGCACAGAAGGCACAGTCTTCGGAACAGCGGCCTGATTTGGCATTGACAATGGCACACAGATCGACGGTCTCCCCTTTAAATTTATGCCGTATTTTATTGGCCCAGTACATAAGGTCGAATACCCTTTCCGGTCCCTTCTTTTCGGCCAATTGACTGGCCTCGGCTTGATTTAAGAGCTTGCCGGCCAAGACTTTTTCTCCGAGTGACGATATACTGTTTTGCAAAACAAATCTCCTATGGTTAACCAGTTTTAAATAATTGGTTAACAGTTATAGGGAAGGAAAACCTGCTTGTCAAGAAATAATCCATGTCTTCTTTTATGTCTTTCCCCTTGATCTCCAAACAACCATGCCCCTGCGGGGCTCCAAATAAGTGCCGCCCCTTGCTCCCTTTATGGCAGAAAAGTGGCCCGCTAAAATATTCGAGATTGACTTCAACTGGTGGATATGTTTTAATTTGTTCATTTAAAAATTAGCTTTATAAAACCGGCAACCCTAAATTGAAAGGCTGGTCCATGAAGCAGTCCGAAAAGACCCCATTTTTTAAAAAAGTGATGGGGTTTTTGTTTTTGAGTGGATGATCAAATCAAATAGGGAGAATGATCGGAGTAAATCAAAAGCATCCAGACATTGGAGAAAATTCGTTTTTTTAAAACAAACTCCGGAATCAGAGGATAAGAAATACTTAAAATTAAGAAGCGGTCCCATTCTACGAACAGGATGATCATATGGGAGGGAACAGCCTTCTAAACCTCATTGAAAATATCCATACTTGGGACGGACTTGAAAAAAGAATAGCAGGTCTCCCTACTGAAAAACAAAGAGGCGATGCTTTTGAAGAATTTTGCAAAGCCTTTTTCCTCCTTGATCCGGTCTTTCAATTCAAGGAAGTCTATCGTCAGAACGAAATACCACCCTCAATTCGAGAACGCTTAGGATATCCGGGCATTCAAGACCTTGGCATAGATGGACTGGGTATTACTCATGAGGGTCGGATATTTGCCTATCAGGCAAAATTCAGAAGCGACAGAAAGGTAACTCCTACCCTCCGGGAACTCTCAACCTTCTTTACAATGTCCGACAAGGCAGATTGGCGTATAACGATTGCCAACTCTAATAGCCTACCCTTTTCAATTAATGACAGAGTACGTCACAGCCGTATCCTGGCAGATAGATTTGACAGCCTGGAGCCGGATTTCTTTGATCGTCTTACGACCTACCTAAAGACACAATACATAGCTTCACCTGTTAAAAAATCACCTCATATAACTCAACAGGAAGCAATACAAGCAGCTTTATCGCACTATGGGAAATACAAAAGAGGTCAGTTGATCCTTCCCTGTGGTGCAGGAAAAACCCTTGCGTCAATCTGGATCAGCGAAAAACTTGGTGGGAAATATATCTTGGTCATGGTTCCAAGCCTTTCCCTACTGAGTCAAACATTAAGAGAATGGGCTGTCAATTCATCCATACCCTTCCGTTACCTTTGTGTATGCAGCGATACCACGGTTGACCTCGGGAACGACTCACCGATAGAAAACATTTCCGATATGGATGTACCCGTTACTACCGAATTTGAAGCAATTCGAGAATTTCTTAAGGACACGACTTCCAAGACTTCAATTATATTCTCCACCTATCAGTCATCAAAAGTCCTTTCAGAAGCGGTTCTTGATTCAGGGACAACCTTCGACATCGGAATTTTCGATGAGGCTCATAGAACTGCAGGGACAAAGATAGGTGTATGGGGCATTGCGCTTGATGATGAGAACATACCCATAAATAACAGAATTTTTATGACGGCGACGCCAAAGATTTACGCACCTCATATAACTAAGAAGGCAAAAGAAGAGGACGTCTTGATATGCAGCATGGATGATGCTGAAATGTATGGGCAGCCTTTTTATGAAATAGGCTTTGCCGAAGCAGTTAATAGAGGCCACATAACAGACTACAAGGTCATAGTCATTTGTGTGACGGATTCCGAAGTAAAGGAAGTTATCGAAAAAGGTGGGAGAGTTATTACAGATCTGGATCACGAATGGGATGCCAAGGCATTGGCAAAGAGAGTTGCTCTCGTGAAAGGGATTCGTGCTTACGGATTGAGGAAAGTATTCACCTTCCACGGGAGGGTTAACTCAGCCAAGGCATTTACCGATAAAAGCAAGCCTTACGGAATTGATAGTATCTTCAAGCTCATTGAACCTGAAAAGGAAATGCAAAAGAGTGTGGGGTTTTTCCATGTAAACGGAACGATGCCGTCCGGAACAAGAAGCAACATATTGAAAGAATTTGAAGGCGTTGACATTGGCATAATGAGTAACGCCCGGTGCTTGGTGGAAGGTGTAAACATTCCTGCCGTAGATACGGTTGCCTTTATTGATCCGAAAAGAAGCCTGATTGACATTGTGCAAGCCACGGGTAGGGCAATGAGAAAGGCTGATTGGAAGGAAAATGGATATATTTTCATACCAGTATTTTTAGAAGAAGATTCAGACCCTGAGCAAATCATCAAGAATTCAGACTTTGGTACTGTGTGGGAAGTCCTGCAAGCCATGCTTGATCAGGATCAGCGAATGCAAGAAATAGTTTCCAGAATGAGAATCCTTCAGGGGAAAGGTGAGGAGGGATCTCAGGCATGGAAGGATGCAATGACTGAGTATGGCGAAAAGATTGAATTCTATGATTTGCCTATAAAGATTGATAAGAACCGGTTCATTGAGAGACTGAATACCAAGATAGTCGAAATCATAGGAAGACAATGGGATTTCTGGTACGGGCTTACTTTAAGATATAAAGATGACTTTGATGATCCCAATACACCAGCCCGTTACAAGACACCTGAAGGATACCGGCTTGGCATTTGGCAAGGTAATCTAAGGAAACATTACAAGAAAGGGGAATTATCTCCAGATCGGATAAGGCGCCTCGAAGAAATCGGCTTCACATGGGACTTACTTGAAGAACAGTTTGAAAAAGGTTTCCAAGAGACTTTGCTTTATAAAGAGAGCACAGGTAATCCAAATGTACCAGCCCATTATAAGACAGCTGAAGATTTCCACCTTGGAGCTTGGCAAAATACTCAAAAGATCTGTTACAAGAAAGGAATATTATCTCCTGACAGGAGCAAACGTCTTGAGGAAATCGGCTTCACATGGGACTTACTTGAAGAACAGTTTAAAAAGGGCTTCCAGGAAACATTGCTTTACAAAAAAAACACAGGGAATCCCAATACACCTCAAAGTTACAAGACACCTGAAGGATATTGGCTTGGCATTTGGCAAGGTACTCAAAGGGGACTTTACAAGAAAGGGGAATTATCTCCAGATCGGATAAGGCGCCTCGAAGAAATCGGATTCACTTGGGACTTACTTGAAGAACAGTTTGAAAAGGGCTTTCAGGAAACATTGCATTATAAAGAGAGCACAGGTAATCCCAATGTACCAGCCCGTTACAAGACACCTGAAGGATACCGGCTTGGCGATTGGCAAAGTCATCAAAGGGGCAATTATAAAAAAGGGGGGTTATCTCCAGATCGGATAAGGCGCTTTGAAGAAATTGGTTTTACGTGGGACTTACTTGAAGAACAGTTTGAAAAAGGTTTCCAAGAGACTTTGCTTTATGAAGAGAGCACAGGTAATCCCAATGCACCTCAAAGTTACAAGACACCTGAAGGTTTCCACCTTGGAGCTTGGCAAAATACTCAAAGGATCTGTTACAAGAAAGGAATATTATCTCCTGACAGGAGCAAACGTCTTGAGGAAATTGGTTTTAAATGGAGAATGCAAAGATAAAGTATCCTGAGCAAGTGTACTATTTCATGAAGTACCTGTTAAAGCAGTAAAGGTCAGAAGAGATTACTGATGCTCTTACACAAGCGCATCAGCTTCAAATCTTGACTTCAATAAATAATGGGTAATCTCTCGATACAGTCAAGGACATTGATAAGTAGGTGTTAAGGTTAAATTCGGTGCGATGAGGCAAACATTCAAGAAAACAAGAAGTTCTTCCTGAAGTCATTAAAATTATTTTTAGGGCTGCTATACGAGATTTCAATCAATACTCGATAATAAGAAGGCGGGAGATTTGAACTCTCAACTTTCATAGTATATAGACTCTAAGCAAGAAGACAAGATATCAACAAAAAGCACAATAAAAATAACAAGAAGTCAAAAAGTTTGGCTAATATCCCAATAAGCCATATCGAAGCTCCGACACCTGAAGTTTCCCCTTGACCCCTTACTTGACTTATTTTATATTTTTCATCCAAAAGGAATTTCTGATCAAAGAAGAACCAAATGCCTACTTACAACGATATAAATGAAAATACTTCCTTAGTTAGGTACATGGATTTCTGGAAATTTGAAAAACTCTTAAAAGATAGTGCAATTTATTTTACCAGGGCTGACGCTTTAAAGAAGGATGACGACTACGAAGGGACACTAACAAAAGAATTATATGACTTTCTAATAGAAAAAATTTATTGTGCTGATATGCTAAGATTTATCATAAAAAGTCTATCCCGCCCTAATCTATCAAAAATTTATTTCGGTGAGACAGAAATAACAGGCAACATGCACAATGATTTAACCAATATTAGGAATAGATTTCAAAAAGTTTATAATTACTTGAAACAATGGCTATTTGTCAATTGTTGGTGCATTGGTGAATACGAGTTAAATACAATGTGGAGTTCTTATACAACCAAACATGAAGGTGTTGCTATAAAATCAACTGTTAAAAATATAAAGCAGTCACTCCGCAAAGAACAGATCAAAGAGGGTGGACGAATTAGAGCGCGCAAAATTACTTATTGTGATTATGACGAAGCATTTCAGGGTGTAACACCCGGAGACGCACCTTTGTTTTTCAGATTAGGTGGAACATATGAAATTCTTAAACATATGTTATTCACAAAGACAAGATATTACGACACAGAAAGAGAACTGAGATTGTTATTTGAACATCCTAAACTACCACAGCTCTCCGATTTATTAGGTTCAGAAATTAATTTGACTGTTTCCGATAAAGACGAATTTAAATTAATTAAAGTGAACTTGGATATCTTAATATCAAAAATAATCCTTCATCCAGGTGCAAATGATGATTTTCATAAGAGAGTCAAAACAATCGTTACGGAAACCAGACATATTCATAATATGAGCACGGACAAGATAACCGTTTCAAATATCAACTCCAGTCCTTACAGTTTATAAAGGCTGCGAAGAGATTAGGAGCCTCCCGGACAGCTGGTTTCCTTTATTGGTTCAAGTCGCTATCTTGATCGAGGGGATCTTCCCAATGGCCTCACCTATCGCAAAGAAACATAGAATACAATGGTAATCCTTACTTTAATTTCAAACGAAAGTTAAGGACTTGTAGGTGAAGCCCTCGACCCGGACGACCAAGACTGGCGCCTTGCCCTCTTTAGGTTGACAGGACGGACAAAAGAAGAGCCTTCCTCTTGACCGAAGCCCCAGAACAACAGCGACCCGAAGTAGATCAATAGCAGTTTTTACAAAAACTAAAAGCGGGTCGGACCTGACGAATGGGTTGAATTGCCGATTAATTCTTTAATTTTGAAGTCGAAAAAAGGCCATAAACCAATCTTTTTGGCTTCCAAAATCGGTTTTTAAGCATTGGGCAGTCAATTCCGTGGATCATATGTGTGGGAAAAGGGATGGTTCTATTTACCAATTTATATCTCATGATAAGAAAATAGAACCCTTTTTAATTAAAAGCAGACTTTAATCCTAATTTTTTTTGGAAGGGGATCTTGAGAGACGAGAAGACGTGAATTTATTAAAATCTTTTTTGCGGGGGGGCTGGTTTGGGGTTTAAGCAGCCGTAATTTGTCGGCTGATTCTCAACTTTCCCAGGTGGATGATGGAACCCTTAAGGGGTTGCGAATTTGGGATGCCCATGCTCATCCCCACAGCTTTTTCAGCGGCAAATATGATGCCACTACCCCGACCATCTCCATGATGAAGAAGCTTAACATGGCGGTCTGTGTTTTTGCTGCCGTAGGAGATACCGGTTATAATATTAGGAGAGGCGATAGTGTAAAAAACCTCAAATTTAATACGGCAAGCCAACTTGACCGCGTTAAAACCTGGGCTAAATCCGGCGATATTAAAATAATCAAAACCAACGCAGATCTGGATCATCTCAAGGCTGGAGAATTCGGGGCTATCGTCGCTATTGAAGGCGGGGACGCGCTTGAGGGGAAATTAGAGAATCTGGACTATTTTTATGAAGAATATTCCGTCCGGATGATCACTTTATTACATGATCAGATTAATGAGATTGGAGAACCCCAGCGGGCTGCGCTTAGTGATAAAGGTCTTACACCCTTTGGCCGACAGTTAGTCGAGAGAATGAATCAACGGGGGATAGTAATTGATGTAGCCCATGCCCAATTAAGCACCTTGCGGGACATTACAGCGCTGACCGCCAAACCCGTGGTAGACTCCCATACGAGTCTTTCCCCTAAGGAAGGACCGATGGGCCGTTTCCGCTCCTGGTCGGAAATGGAGATGGTGGCTAAAGTCGGTGGTGTGGTTTGTACCTGGCCACTTGCCTATACCGGCCGCAATACCTTGGATGACTGGGTCAAAGAAATCATCCTGATGAAAACACGTCTGGGTATAGCCCATATAGGCTTGGGCACTGACGGCGGCGGCCGCTTGCCCAAAACAGTCAAAGGTTACCAGAATATTTCGGACCTACCTAAACTGATAAAGGCGTTGACTGAGGCCGGTTTAACCCAGAACGAAATTCAGGCTTACGTAGGTGGGAACGTGGAGCGTGTTGTGAGGGCCTGTTTAGTCTGACGGCAATTTGTCAGTCAAATTTTATTAGAAAAAAGGGGCACCCAATTTGAGATTCGGCCTATTAAGCCGAAAATACTGTTTAAAACAGAGATTTGATAATTAAAAAAATATCAAGTAATTATAAAATATATCCACCTGTCATCCCGCCCAAATAATCTTAATTCCCAACACTATTCCCAATACAGAAAAAAGATTTCTTCTTTTCTATCTTTGATAGGAGTTAATGACCTTCTTGAAGAAGCTATGAAGTATCTTTTGAAGAAATACGAAAAGAAACAGGAAATAAAATAGAGGTCCAGGATTTCTTATAAGGTGAGATTATAAATTTACTTGACACCCCTTAAGACCCCCAGGGGGTACTTGGCCTGATAAGACTTGGGGGCGTTTTCTATGCGAGTAATTTTTACAGAATGTCACTTGAGGGCTTCTTCCTGTACTCCTCAAACTTCCCTTTTTGAAAAAAGACAAGATTTCAATCTTTAATCAATAAAAGGGACTTGGAATTTAAAGGGGTCGAGTCTGCTCTTGACTCTTATTCATTTCAAGCAAAAGAAAAAACATATTTGACCCAAGGGGAAAATAGCATTGCCTGAAGGGGAGGTCGGACCAAACCAGGGGATTGAAATCTCAATGAATTCCATAAAAAATGGGGGGTAGAATGGACATTAACGTGCTCCTTTTCCCCCCAAGAGGATTTTTTTCTTGACACACTGCATCCATCATTGTATACAACGCTGTATATGATAAGAGGACATTCAAACAACCAAAGTAGAGCCAGTATGAAAAAGTTACTACGAGTTGGGGAAAAAGGAAAGACCACATTGGAACCCAAAGAAAGGCAAATGACCAGCGATCTGGAAATCCGAGTGGAACTGATCCAAGCTTTAATCCCCATTTAATCGGGTGTTACAAATTGCCCTTCTGTCAGCCGTGGCGGATCTTATGTCGTATGTCTATCCGGCGTCTTGTCCGCCCGAGACCGAGACGGTTTTGAGCAAGCTGAAAATCACCTTTTTCTCGGCAGGTTGAGGAGCAGATTCGTGGACCTAGTCAAATTCCTTAAAATCCGGGCTGAAAAATATAAAGGCAAGCCTTTGCTTTACGACGAGAGTGTCCCCGAAGGGATCAGTTATCAGGACTTCGATGCCATCACCGATCGTATCGCCTATGGCCTGGAAAAGATGGGCTTGGCTCCGGGAGATCATGTTGCTGTCCTCCATCCCAACAGTCCCGAGACCTTGATTAGCTATTATTCGATTATAAAGGCCCGAAGTGTTGTTATTCCTATCAACCCCATTTACACCCCACGGGAAATCAAGTTTATCCTGAACAATTCCCAGGCCAAGGCTTTGATCCTCCATCAGTCTTTCCTCCCCAGGCTGGAGGAAATCAAGGGCGAGATACCTTTAGTAAAGAATTTTATCGTCCGGAAGAATCTTGAAACCGTGGAGGAGGCTGTAGCAGAATACCTCGGCGCTCCCCTTTCGTCCATAAAGGAAAGGAGTTTTCAGCCCGAAAACCCTGCAGTTATCTTTTACACATCAGGAACTACCGGGAGCCCTAAGGGAGTAATCTTAACCCATCGCAACTTTTGTTTTGGCGGCCCGAATGTGGCTCAGAATTATGGTCTCAAAGAGAGTGATGTCACCATAGCCGTCTTACCCTTAGTTCATGTCTTCTGCCTGGCCAGTCCTTTCTTCGGGAGTCTCAGTTCCGGGGGGAGTGTGGTGGTCCTGGAACGATTTAAACCCGAACTAGTCTTTGAGGCCATTGACCGCTATAAGGTGACCTGGTTCCCCGGTGTACCCACCATGTTCACTTATTTGTTAAGCGGATTGGAAGAGAATCAATACGACCTTTCCTCGTTAAGAATGGGCTTGTCCGGAGGGGCATCTTTGCCAGTTGAGGTCTTAAGGGAATGGGAGGAAAAATTCCAAGCCGAGGTTATAGAGGTTTACGGCCTGACCGAGTCCACCGGCTTAGTGACTGCCAATCCGGTTTACGGCACTCGAAAGCCTGGATCCATTGGCATAACCGTTTCTGGAGTCGAGGCCAGGGTGGTGAATAAGGAGGGGAGGGAACTACCCCAGGGAGAAATAGGGGAGTTGATATTTAAAGGCCCTAATGCCACCCCAGGCTACTTCAATCTTGCCGAAGAGACCCAGGAAAAAATTGAGGAAGGATGGGTGCATACCGGTGACCATGCCTGGAGGGATGAGGAGGGTTATTTTTATATTGTCGGCCGGGAAAAGGAGTTGATTATCTGCGGGGGCTACAATGTCTATCCCCGGGAGATCGAAGAAGTCCTCCACAGCCATCCCGGGGTGAGTGAGGTAGCGGTGATCGGGGTTTCCGATCTGGCTAAGGGAGAGGTCCCCAAGGCCTTCGTTTCCTTAAAAAGGGGACTCCAGGTCACCGAAGGAGACTTGTTGTCATTCTGCAAAAAGAATTTGGCTGCTTATAAAATTCCCAAAATTGCATTCCTGGAGGAGCTTCCCAAGAATACCACCGGGAAGATCATGAAGAAGGAGCTTCCCAGAGAATAAGAAGGGTATGAATTGATTATGGACTTAATGCTTTCTGCCGAAGAAAAAAAGTTTAAAGCCTTCTGCCGCCGTTTTGTCCGGGAGAGACTGATTCCCCTGTCCGAACAGTATGGGGAGACCGATGATATTCCCGCTGAACTGGTCCAGGTTATGTCCGAAGCCGGATTTTTCGAACTCCTCCTGCCCGAGGACCTAGGAGGTAAAGGGGTAAAGGCCCTGCCCATCTGCCTGGCAAGGGAAGAACTGGCCGGGATCTATTCCCCGGCGGACGTGACTTTGGCCATGCAGGGGCTGGGGAGTTACCCAATATACCTGGCTGGAAACAAAGAACAAAAAGAAAAATTTCTGACTCGGATTTGCAAGGGAGAGTTGCTGACCACCTTCGCTCTAACCGAACCGGATGCGGGATCGGATGTCAAGGGGCTAAAGAGCGAAGCCCGGGAGCATTCGGAGGGATTCGTCCTTAATGGGATGAAGCGATTTATCTCCAACGGGCATGCGGCTGATATGGCAATTGTCTTTGCCAAGACACCTCTGGCCAATAATCCCAGAGCTGTGTCGGCCTTTATCTTGGAAAAAGGGATGCCGGGCTTCACCGTTCATAGGAGAATGAAGATGATCGCTCCCCATGATATAGCCGAGTTGAAATTTGATAATTGTCTGATCCCCAGGGAAAACCTGCTGGGAGAACTCGGCCAGGGGTTTGCCCTCGCCATGAACACCCTTGAGGTTTTTCGTATGTCTGTAGGAGCGGCAGCGGTCGGTATCGGCCAGGCAGCCCTGGACGCCGCTCTAATTTATGCCAAAAAGAGGGTCCAATTTGACAGCCCCATTGCCAAGTTCCAGTCGATTCAGCTTAAGTTGGCCGAAATGGCCACTGAACTGGATGCGGCCCGGGCCCTGGTCTACCGGGCGGCTATCTTGAAGGATCAGGGAGGCGCCAATGTCTCTAGGCAAGCGGCCATGGCCAAATGGTATGCCACAGAGGTTGCCTTTCGGGTAGTTGATCAGGGATTGCAGATCCATGGCGGGATCGGGGTCATGAAAGGTTCGGTTGTGGAACGGCTTTACCGGGAGATCCGTGCCCTGAGGATTTATGAGGGGACGACGGAAATACAAAAGTTGACCATAGCCAACAGCCTCCTCCGAGAGCCGCGGGGGGAGTAATTGAACGGATCGGCGTGAAAAATGGACAGAGCCAGGGTTATCCCTTACAGGATTGTCCAGTTAGGATGGAAGGATCACCCTGGACAAGCCAGAGATTGGGAGCATTACAGTTAAGGCACAAAGTAACAGCTTTAAGTCAGACGTTAGGAATAGGGTGCCCGGTTTGGCATTCGGGAGAGCTCCTTCACTGATGGTAACACCAAGGCTTACGAAAATGTGTCGTTCCCTATTCTGCCTGCTGTCATACTGAAATCCAGATTGAATTGAATCTGGAAGAATTATCCCGGGCGAAAGTTTATACCTTCTCGTTCATCGCCCTACCCATTAAGATTAGAAGAGGCAAGGGCGTCAATAAGGCGGCTGCCATTGCTTAAGGTGGAGATGTATGAAATCTCTTCAAGCTGACATTTATAACAAGCTCAAGCATTTGATCATATTTGGCGGATTGAGCCCAGGTGACAAGCTGTCTGAAGTTGAAATGTCAAAGAAACTCGATTCAAGCAGGACCCCGATTCGGGAAGCTTTCCGGCAACTGCAATCGGAGGGCTACATCGATTTCATTCCGAACAAGGGAGCTTTCGTAGCAAAACTTCCCATTGAAAAAATAGAGGAAATTTACGATGTTATATCTCTCCTGGAAGGATACGCTGGCGAGTTG
>Ga0209777_10003939_pt1 | contig 17892 bp, 16 predicted proteins | sample FrelakmetHBP12HB_FD_187147 | JGI IMG/M metagenome (GOLD analysis project Ga0209777, IMG submission 187147) | Freshwater lake sediment microbial communities from the University of Notre Dame, USA, for methane emissions studies -HBP12 HB (SPAdes)... | ecosystem: Environmental > Aquatic >...
TTCCTTGCAATATTGGAGTATTCATCTTTTTCAGTCCGTGCATAGTCTTTTCGCGGTCTCTGATCTCTCCATTGATGCGTTCCATCTTGTTATTGTTTGTAGATCCAGCTAATTTAATAGCGTTGACGTGCTGTGACATTGGGTTATTTCGTTGGTAGAACGTCTTATTGAAGGCATCATGATATGATGGTAGGCCATCTGTTATTAGTGTCTCTGGTCTCCTCCCAGCGATCTCTTTGCCCTCTTTAAATAGATTCCTTGCATCGTGCTTATCCTTGCTATCAGCAACTTCTTGAGCTATCCAGTAGCGGGTTTCATCATCCATCAGAGCAAAGAGATATTTCATATCACCCTTTACTTTGATGAAGATCTCATCAGCTCTCCATGTTGAACTTACATTTGGCTTGATGTTGTCCACATACGCTTTCATGATGTTGGTATATTTCGTGATCCAATTAGACACGGTTTGATGAGATACTTCAACGTCAATGAGTCTTAGCGATCTTTGAGTATTCCGCAGAGATTCCCCACTGAAATAGAGTTGCATAGCGGCGGTTACTGCTTGAGGATTGTGTTTCATCCTCTCAAAGCCCATGTTGATACTGAACTGCCTCGCGCAATCCCGGCAAGTGAACCTCTGAATTTGCCCGTTCTTGTTATATCTGATTCCTGCCTTCTTGATGCTAGATAAGTGACAGAACGGGCAACTCGTTACTGTTATTGGCTCTAGGACAATATTCTTTTTCGCTTGCTCATGTAATCCAAGACTGATCGCGACGGCCCAAATATGTTTGCACTTAGTGCCTCTGTGTTTATGGTCAGGGCATGAACATTTCCAGCCGATTGAAGTATTATTGACATCGTAATATCTAGGACTAGATTGTGATTTTACCCTATAGAACCCATCAACTACTCTGAATACCTGATCGTGATTGGCTGCTATTTGTTGGCCTCTTTCTTTCCTAGCATCTACAATCATATCTTCACCGTCCTGAGCAGTCGAATTAGCTATTACGATAATAACTAGTTATAGTGTTATCTAGATATATAGTTTATGGTATCTAGATGAACCGATAAGTTTATATCTAGATAACTAGGTATATTATTACGGATGGCACAGATTAGCATAGTGATAAATGATGAATTGGATACCAAATTCCGCAAAACGGTAGCGACTAAGCTTGGGTTGAAGAAAGGTAACATTAAGATCGCCATCGAAGAGGCCATACGGCTTTGGATTGACCACCAAAACATATAATTATAACTTTCACAATACATATTGATCACTAAGATTGAGCGTCGCCGGTGGGACTTGAACCCACGATGCGTGGACGCAGCCCGATCTTAAGTCGGGCCTCTTACCTATCTAGGGTACGGCGACACTTGATTATTAGGATGTGCGGGTGTAGGGATTCGAACCCTAATCATCTAGGTGGCAACCCAGGGGTTCTGCCGGTTGAACTACACCCGCGCTCTCGATCTAACCTTGTTTCACATCAAATTGCTCCAATGATTGTGTTTTTGGATCGATCCGGTGATTCGAGTATAATTTTCTCACCCGCTATCCACGTATAACGCGTTGTTTGATGTCCCTCTAGCACTTCATTGGTCGCATTCCAGTCCCCACCATATTTCTCTTTAATTGCATTTCTTGCGTATTTATGTAGATCATAGAACTTGGAATAAGGTGGCCGATTTTCCCTGCTGTTGATGATTCTTCCAAAAATCTTTTTCTGTTGCTCTACTAGCGTGAAGGAGAAAGGTTTCCCTAAATTCTCTATCATTCTTGTTATTCCTTCTTTGTCAGGAAGTTTTTGAAATAATTCATCGTCAGATACAGTTTTAACAGCGTTAGAAACTGGTCTTATGGCCTCGACCCGTGATGTTATGGGGGTTTGAGGGGATTGATTGAAAACGTTCAGTTCTCTGAGCAAAGATGCAATCTCTTTAACATCTCCCTCCACTTCTGCATTCAAGTTTCCAAATCGTAGTTTTGCCATCCTAACAGCTCCGTTAGAACTACATAATCGTATTGCTATATAAATCTAACAAAGTGTTAGGCAAATCGGTTAGGACTATATCTATAAAATATTGCTCTACTGCATTAATTCTATCAGATCGCCCAGTTAGGAAGTGTATTTGCCAACAAATTTGTGTGCGAAATTTCTGATCATAACTCCAAAAATTGGTTAATGACTAGATCTTAGATTTTAATAACTCAACTGCCGAATTTTGACAGACCAATCAGACCAACACGAAATGCCGAAGACTTTACAGAACCCTGCGGGTTGGATCCTATTTAGGATTTGATTGCCAGCATTCTCTCAATCGATCTCTTCGCCCTTCTGGCGATATCCTCTTGCACCATTACTCGGGGCTGCAAGGTCTGCAGCGCATTTAACACCTTTTCCAAGTTTGTTTTCTTCATATTCTGGCAAATCGCTTTCTCGCTTAGAGGATAGAACTTCTTACTCGGATTCTCTTTCTCGAGTCTGTAGAGCAAGCCTACTTCTGTCCCGATTATGAACTCTGCTGCCTCGCTGGCCTTAGCATGTTTGCCCATGCCAGATGTGCTGTAAACATAGTCAGCAAGATCTACGACCTCCGGCCTGCACTCCGGATGAACTAAGATTTCAGCATTAGGGTGGAGCCTGCGAGCTTCTAGGACTTCTTCTGGTTTGAATTGGCTGTGGACATAACAATAGCCATTCCAAGGGATGATATCCTTATTTGTATACTTTGCCACATAACGGGCTAGGTTTTCATCCGGCACGAATATGACCTGCTTCTGCGAAAGTGAATTGACTACCGATATGGCATTTGCTGAGGTGCAGCAAACATCGCTCTCGGCCTTTACTTCTGCAGTTGAATTAACATAGCATACCACAGCTGCATCGGGATATAGCTCTCGTGCATTCCTGAGTTGATCTGCTGCAATCATTTGGGCCATGGGACAGCTGGCAGTCGGCTCGGGCAAAATCACTGTTTTTTGAGGAGATAGAATTGCAGCTGTCTCAGCCATGAAGTCCACGCCACAGAATATTATTACATCGCAATTCATATTGGCTGCAATTCGGCTAAGCTCAATGGAGTCTCCGACGAAGTCTGCCGCATTTTGAACTGAGCTTACTTGATAGTTATGAGCGACAATTATGGCATTTAGCTCTTTCTTCAAACAAGATATTTCTTGAATCATCGCATATCTTCACAATAGTTATGTTGCGGATATATGCGTATTTTTGTTTAAAAAGTTTGTGCTGAGTGTGCTATGTTGAAGAATGCTCGATATATCCGCTTCGATGTCGGACAGGGTATCGGTCCTGGACATGCTTTAGGCTCAAGCACTACTTAAATTTACCTGTAAATAGCAGCCATTCCTCGAAAAGAGCGTCTTCTCATCGAGTAGTTAGAGATATCTTCGATATATCTATGCAATGATCTTCGATCATTCCATGAGTTGTGAATCGAAAAGGCTAACCGCCTTGCTTTTCATCTATTCTCAGGATAAATGGATCGTTATGAAGTTGCAGTCATAGGCGCTGGCCCTGCTGGCTCCATGGCTGCCAAATACGCGGCTATTGCAGATGCACGCACAGTCATGCTCGAAGAGCATGCAAGCATAGGCTGGCCTGTTGAGTGCGCAGGACTGCTGGGCAAAAAGGCTATAGAAGAGTCGGAGCTATCCATTGGAAGGTTCGTTATCAACGAGCTGAAGGGAGCCAAAGTATTTTCGTTAAATGCCAGCGTATCCTTCAAAGCCGACTCGCACAAGGCCTTGGTGGTGGATAGAAAGCTCTTCGACAGAGCTTTGGCCTTGGAGGCTGTAAAGAAAGGGGCAGAGCTTAGGCTCAATTCGACAACCAGAAAATTCAGGAGAGAGAATGACTGCTGCATCCTCACAATGGGAAATGGTGAACAGATCAAGGCGGACGTGGTCATATCCGCAGAAGGCGTCAGAGCCAGAATTGCTCGCCAGGCTGGCATTGGACCGGTGCAGAAGATACTCTCCGGGGCCCAAGTGGAGGCACCTTTCTCCGTTGATGACCCGGAGATGGTAGAAGTATACTTCGGCCCGGCCCCAGGGCTATTCGCCTGGGTAATACCAACGACAAATGGGGCAGCTCGCATTGGTCTATGCACCGAAAATAATGCCTGCAATTATCTGAGGTCATTCCTACAAAAAAATTTCATCAAGAAAAGGCTATTGGGATCGCCTGTTGGCCTCGTCGTGGGCGGCCTGCCTCTGGGCCCACCTGCTGCTACTGTCAACGATAGCTTTTTGGCGGTGGGAGACTCATGCGGCCAAGTAAAGCCAACATCCGGCGGCGGCATCTATCCTGGATTGGTCTGTGCCAAGATAGCTGGCCGCGTGGCTGCGACGGCATCCCATGAGGGCAACTGCTCTGCAAAGCGGCTAAAGGATTACGACAGATCATGGAGGGCGCTGTTGGGAAGGGAGCTTGAGGTAGGAATGAGGGTGAATAGGCTCATGAATAAGATGAGCGAAAACGAACTGGACGAAGCCTTCGCTTTTCTGGCCAGGAAGCCTGAACTCTTAAAGGTGATTGAAGAGCATGGAGATATCGATAGGCCAAGCGTACTCATGGCGAAGATGCTACCTCATGTGGGGCTAGAGAGCATCAAACTGACCAAGCTGCTGAGGCACGCCTTGGGTTAGATTACCTCCACCCGGCTATTCCCCATCTCGTCTTCTACGACCTGGATAGTGTTATCGAACTGCCCTTGAACATCGCTAAAGTGGCTGATTGCTATTATCTGGGGAAACCGCTCCTCAAGGCTCCTAAGCATGTTGATCATCTTCTCTCTGTGCTCCAGATCCTGGCTGCCGAAGACCTCGTCCAGGATGAGGAAGGAATACCCAGGTCCATCCCTGCAAAAGCGCATTAGATATTCGCTGATGGCCACACGAACGGAAACGGCGATCATGTCCACCTCGCCTCCGGAGTAACGAGAAATCGGGTAGTACTCGCCCCCGTCCTCCACGAGGATGTTGAAATCGTCGTCAATCTTTAGCAGGCTGTACTTGCCGCTGACCTCTTCTAAAATCTCCCCAGCGATGCGAACTATTTCATTTCTTATCCTGACAAGGATATGATCCATGAACCTGTTGATCAGAATTCTGGTGGCGTCGACCACCTCAAGCCTTCGGCCCAGTGCCGATAGCTCTTGTTCATACTCTTTCTTTCTCTCTGCGTCCTTGCGTAGCCTCTCCATTTCTCCCTCAAGAACGCCCAGACTGACCTGTTTGTTCGACGCCTCCTTCCTGGCCGACTCCAGTCTATCTTCGGCCTCTGTTAAAGCTTTGAGGGCGGCTTTATGCCAAGCTTCGTCATATCCCAAGGCCTTGAGCTCCTCCATTTCCTTGAGAAGCCCGGACTCCAGGTCCGTCAGGGCCAAAGTTGCTTCCTTTAACCTCTCTCGGATCTCAGGCTCCAACGCCACCTCAAGCCTGATTTTGTAAGCATCCTCCTCCACTTTGAATAGGATTCTGCTTTCTTCGACTAGACTATCATGCTCTACAGGATCAAAGCCGAGGTCGTCTTGAGACCTTCGAAGAGCAACGGCTATATCCTCCAGATTTTCCAGCTCGGCCTTTTGTCTTCTTATTCTGTCTTCGATGTTCGGAATCTCGCAAACCTTTTGGTATAACATGACAAATCTATCGTGGGATGGCTTAAGCTCGGATAGCCTACTCTTCTTGTCAAAGTACTCCAGTTCAACGTAGCCCAGCTCTCTTATCTTCAGGTCTAGGTTCAAGAGGTTCTTCTTCAATCTCTCTCTCTCTTTCTTCAAAGCCTCAAGCTCTGCTTCTTTTCTGGGCAGGTCTTCGAGCTTGAAAGCTAATAGCTTGTACTCCTCTACTCCTGGGCGAATCTCTTCAAGCCTCGCCTGGACTTTCGCAAAACATTTTGGGTCGTATCTTACCTCGCCTAGAGCAGTAATGGCTTTAGAAATCTCCTCGAACTCAAAGGATACCTCTTTGAGTTGGCGATCCAAGCTCCTCAGACCGGCTGTAAGCTCCGCTTGCATGCTCTTCTTGGAGTTCAGATCATCAAAGAACTTCTTGAGTTTGGAACGAGAGATGATCACGTCGTTGATCTTATCAGTCAGATTCTTCACCTGCTTCTTCAGATCCTCTATGATCTGCTCTGCGCCGGAGGCAATGTTTTCGTACTTTTCAACAAGATGCAGGCACTGATCACCTAGGGGCCTCTCGCACATTGGACAATTCCCGCTCGCTCCCAAGCCCTTGACTCTTGAGAGATTCCGCCTCGCATCGTCCCTTCTGGACTCTTGGACCTTCAGATCACCACGGAGGTTCTCCCGCATGTTGTCCAGATCGGTTCTGAGCTTGTCCAGATCTAAATCCTGCCTCTTGAGTTCTTTTTCCCTAGACTCCAGGTCTCCAAGGTGGGTCACCTGCTCTTGCATAGTGGCTTTCTCATTGGCCAGGTTCAAAGATCGCGCCTCGATTGCATCCTGTCTGGAAATCAATCCGTCAAGTTCCTTTAACAGATCCTTTTGAGAGCGAAGACCCGCAAGCTCTTCCTGGAGTCTTTCGTGCTCATCCAGCAGCGACTCGAGCTGCGACGTTCGAGTTTGGGCTTCCAGAAGCTGCTTAATGGCTCTTTCTGCTCGAGAAAGGTTTGAATATACTGAATCGAGCCTGATCTTTTCGCCTTTAATCGAGGTTTGAAGCTCGGTGTGCCTGTCCCTCAAGGTCTCCAATTTGGCGAAAGATGCCGAAATGTCCTGGTATTCCGTCTCCAGGTGCAAGATCTCCTCAAGTGCCAACCGCTCTTTCATCAGCGACTCTAGCCGTTCTTTGCTATCCTGAATGGTCCGCTTAAGTCCTGACAACTCCGTCCCGATACGGATAGACCTTTGAAGAAGCCTGTCGTACTCCTTTCGCCTGGGATCTAAGAGATCGATCCTGGATTTAACTATCTCTAGTCTCTCCAGCTTCGGCACAAGCTCAGCTAGAACCTTCTTCGACAGATCGATCTCTCTTAATCGAATCTCCTCGGCCACAATGATCCTCCTCTTCCCCGAAGCAGAGGATTCTGACCTGGAAATCCTATCCATAAGGAGGTCGTGCGACCGCCTCTTCTCCACCTGGAGATCCACCTCCCCGTTTATTCTCTCTGCCTCTTCGGCCTGTTGGGATTCCCTTTCCTTAGATCTGATCAGCTCCGATTTGGCAAAGGAGATCGATTCAGATGCATTCTCGATCCTCTTCTCTACTTCACCTATCTCAGCTAAAGCTCCTGAAATTCTATTTTTCTTATCATCAAGAGCTCGAAGATCTGATTTGATCTGCTCGACAGATCTCTCCCGAATGTCTCCCAGTCCTAGGAGCTTCAATAGGTACTCTCGCTTCCCCGCGCCTCCTTCCCTGAGAAGATTGTCTAGATCTTTCTGACGAGCATAGAAGGTCTTCATGAAGTCCTGGAAACCGATCTTCAGCATCTCCTCCAAACGCTGATCTACTTCCTTTGATCCTGAAGCAACCCTTTGGCTGTCTATGTCCAGTGCTGCTTCGGGGGACATGCTCTTTCCCCTCATACCCCTGGAGATGGACAGCTCTTGATTGCCCATACCAAGGCTGAGCACCACCTTAACAGAATCGTTCTCGCTAGCCTTAGCGTTTTTTATGAAGTCGCGTTTAATAGTCGAGGCCTTACTGCCGTAAAGCGCCCAAGCTACGGCCTCGACTATGGTGCTCTTTCCCGTTCCGTTCCCGCCAACGATACCTGTGAGCCCATCCTGGAACTCAATCTCCGCCATGCGGTACTTCTTAAAATTTCGAATGAAAAGCCTATTTAGATGCATCCAGAGCCTCTGTGTTGTGTACAGCAACCGCTTTCTTCAAAAGGTCGCTACCGTAGGCCATGACATCATCTTCTATTGACTTTGAGATGCCTTCACGAGATGTTTCACCCTTCAGGAAATTCACGAACTCCTCGTGCAGCCTCAGGGCATCTATAGGAACATCGCTCCTCTCTTTCTCATCGACATATTCTATGTTGATCTTGAGGTACAGAGCAGTCGATCCAAGCTTGTTCAGCCTAGAATGGTTCAGGTTCTTGTAGGCTGAGCGGGAAACGTTCTTCAGGTTAATTCTGACTATCCGATCATGAATCTCAACAGGGTCGCAGAGGCTGAGAAGCTCCTCAGCCAGCTCCGCCGACGACATGCCCTTGCAGTCAATAGAAGGACTATCTATCATATACTTAGGCCGTACCTCGATCTGCTTTTCTTCTCCCCTGTCGAGGTCCACTAAGAGAATGCCCTTTTTATCTGAAGCTTCACCGAAGTTGAAGTATTCTATCGAGCCGCTATACCAGGCGTTTTCTGAGATCTGGGTCTGGCCATGGTAATGACCTAGGGCTATGTAGTCAAAGTCGGTCTTAAGGAGGCTGTCCTTAAGCTCGTGCTCCCCAACTGTCCTCATCTTTCTATTCTTTAGAGTCTCCACCAATCCGTGCATGACCAGAACATCGTTTCCGGATCTATCGATCTTGCTGAATTCTTTCGGGTAATCCCCCGGATCCAAACAAAAAGGTATGCATTGGATTGCACAATCCCCTAGATCAAATCGCTCATATTGGTACCTGTGAGCGATATTGACATCTTTCATGCCCTCATAGATATAAAAAGGGCTTATGGCGGAGTAGCTCTTAGGAGCATCATGATTACCGCTTATTATGACAACCGGTATGCCTGCATCTTGCAGTTTCTCCAGGCCTTGTTTGAAGACGTAGAGGGGCCGAATCCTAGGTCTGACATGATGGAACACATCCCCAGCATGGACCACTGCATCTGGCTTCAACTCTATGATCTGATCCACTGCCTTAGCAAAGTCGTCGTAGATCATTTCCTCAAGCAGGTTTCTGCCGTACTTATCAACGCGGCCGTAGTTAGAGAAGCCAAGGTGCGAGTCCGCCATGTGAACTATCTTCAAGCGCTCTCCCTAATCCAAAACTGGTCTGAATCCGCCTCTTTCCTCGAGGTTTTCATCCGAACGATCTTCTTTTTCAAGCCTTCGCAAGTAGTCCTCATACCGATAAATCCTGGCAGGCACAGGAAATGGTATGTTGAGGGTGCTAATGACTGCTTCTCCGGGTTCTAGAGTCTGGATCTCAATATCTAGTGAAGACAGATCCTGCTTGGCTGACTCCTCAAGCTGGGATCGGTCGTTTCTGTCCCCCAAACCCATCACCACCAAAGTATTGAACTGAGACAGGAGCTGTTTATCTATCAGTTTAGGCTGCTGGGTTATGGCGCACAAGCCCACTCCGAACTTACGGCCCTCGCGGGCTATGGATTCGAAGCGAGCCGTGTTGCTTCCTGAACCCATGACTCTTTGAGCCTCCTCGATTGTGATTAGGCAATTTTTTCTCTCTGGTTTAGAATCCTCCTTGTAGGCATCAAGAACATAGCGAGATAAAACTGATAATAGGAATAGTTCGCTCCTATCGCTCATCCTTGGGATGTCCACCAGCACAACCTTTCCCTCTTGGAGATTGCTGAGAATGTTTGGCATGCTGGACCGGATTTTATCGATGTACTTGTTCTTGTTTAGAATGTTCTTTATCCTTCTAGTGAGGACACCGACGGTATTTTCGCCGATGTTCTCCGAGACCAATCGTCCTATGCTTTCTGTCTCCTGGATTCTCTCAAGCCAGTCTTGCTCGAAAGTCCTGGAAACAGCTTCAAGCGCATCTCTCTGGGCTGGTGTCCAGTCGTACAGTAGCGCGATATCTGACGGAGTAATCTCGTTCATCCCAATGGAAAGCGCTTCGACTCCTGGATCAGAAGAGTTATTTCTATCCGTCGAGTAGCAGAATAAGCCGTCGGAGTATTTCCTAAGATGCATCAGACCTTTTACCAGTCCTTTGCCTCTCAAATATTCCCCGTGTGGATCAACTATCAGAAGCCCAAATTTAGACTCGCCTTTTGCAGCCATCTTCATGCAGGAAGCAGCAAATACTTTCATGAAATTGGACTTGCCCATTCCCGTAGTGGCGAACACCCCCATATGGTGATCCATAGCGTCGCTATGCAGAGCCACAGGAATATCTTCGACAAGCTTGGAACCGTTACGAAGGCAACCGATCTCGATATCTCCCATGATCCGCTTCAGGAATTCAAACTCGGCCTTTTCTGCCCTAGCCACTGGCGAGAACTTCGTCGGAATTGTTCTGGGTTTCCGAAAGACATCCCCATAAATGCATCCCAGAGGCTCGGCTATGACCCGGTTGAAGATCTGGTCCCCATCGAAGAACTGAGTTCCTTTGAGGGTCGTGTCCCAGTTGCCATCGTAGTTGGAGCCGTGGTGAATGTCCAGAACCCTTGCCAAAAAAGTTAATCCACCGTCGTGTACGGAGAAGATCTGGCCGACCTCTGCCCTATCTGTATCGGGAAGGTTGTAGGGTATTATGAAATGGTATTCCCTGACGCTTTTGGAGATTATTCGATATGTTGTCTCTCCTTTATCTATGACCATCTTCCCAAGGAGCGTCCTACCCTCTTCTGGACTCTTATCCTGCCGCATTGATGACTCTTTTCTCGTTTTGAACTGGTCCAATGATGCCTCTTTCATAACAATCTCCCTGGCCTCATCTCAATGATGTCGTGATAATCCAGAAGAGCTCCTAGAATCTGGGATTCGCTCGAACCCTTTTCTCCCAGCAAATTTAGGAGCTGAAGCCTGACGGAGGCCCCTTCCTGATCTGTGATTCTTATGTCTCTATGAGCCCTGAAAAGGGCATGGGGATAACCCAAGCACTCGGAAGAACAAGAATAAGCCGCCAGTTTTCCTAGAGCGGAGCCGATCCGATCTGAAATATAGGATGGCGCATCAACCCTGAAAGCATGGTCCGATCTTCCATCGAGCCTGACTACGTAAATCTCACCATCCCATCTGTCAGGCCCTAGGTCAACATTCTTGTCTTTCAATCTCACATACCAAGGCAACCCGGGCGCAAACACGGTCCCAGCAAAGCTAGTGTGCTGCAAGAAAGGCCTCTGAATCTCACTCCCCCAGGATAGCGAGCTTGACTTGCTAACGCCGAGCAAGTCCACACCTTTTTCTTCCGCCTCTAAAAAGATTTTCTCCAGCACTTTTCCAAAAGGTCGCTCCTTCCATATGAAGCCTCCATCGTAGAGTACAAGGTCGCCCAACCTTGCTTCATCGATGGCTCCTCTCAGCGCAATGTATTCCTGTAGCTCTCGAAAATAAGTAGAAAGCCGATCCAGCTCCTCGTTTTTGAGGATGAATTCGCCCGGATCTATGATGCCCTTGAGGTAGCTTTTAAACTGCCATATATAGCTCCTCTTGTCAGCCATGAAAACATCATCGTAGGTTATGACGGTCCTCTGCCACTCCCGGCCTTGATAAACAGCATAACCGGCACGAATGCGATTCAGATTGGCCACAGACCAGTCACAGATGACCACGTTAGAGCCATCAACGGCAAAAATCCCGCCATGAAAGCTGAGAGGAGATATGGGCATAAAGTCATCCCTGGTGATTCCAGTCTCAGCACAGTACTGCTCGACCCCGCTTATAGATATCTGCGCGCTAATTAGATCGGCGATGGCAGCAAGCCTCGTCTTGTCCAACATCCGTATTAAAAGAAAGACACCAAGGTATATACCGATTTTGCGAGAGTGAAGTGAAACTGAAATCCTATGAGATCTAGACTATTAGCATAACCCCAAAGTTCATTGGAATCCTTATGATGGATGCATTATTGAAGCAAGACTCACTATTCTTATCCATTTTGTCCATTATAGTCTCCTGCAAAACATAATATAATATTTCATCAATTGTCCTTCTTAAGAAGGGGGACAAGATAGAATAGCAAAGCGGAAAGAAATGAAAGCTAGACTCCATCATGAAAAGGATGATAAAGTAAAATTGAAATTGATTTTCTTAAATGCTATTGTAATTTTTCTATGGACCTCGAATCGGCATGTTCCATGTGCGTATCCTACAGGATATTTATGGATTAGGAACTGGAACGAAGGGGGATTATGAAGGAATAAAGAACAAACTCAGGCAACAGAATTCCAAAGCTGGACGAAGAAAATCTTGAAGATCTAAGAGCAGAACTCGAAAGAGAAGGATTATTGGACGACTCAAGAAGTTAAGATAAAGCTGCTAGAAGGGGTTGACTTATCGGAGGATTAATAAGGAAGAATACTTACGGCTTACGACGATTGACGTGTAAATCAATCAATATTTATTATTGCCATTTAATGAAATAATTAGTAATCTTGCATAAGAAATCGATTACTATGGAGCCAATCCATTTAGCTTATAGTTTACGACCAAATAATTGCTCTCGTAACAACCATAATATCATGACCAAGAGGCGGGATAGACGAGAATATTTCGATCCTTTATCAAGACTTTGGAAATTATCCAGTCAACAAAGCCCGGCAAGAATCTGATCTTCTCGGCGATAGCGGGTGAAATTGAATGAAACTCTTCACCATTTGATATCCTATCGAGCCTTCTCCAATCTTTTATGGCCAGATGAAGTTCCTCCTCAAAGACGGAGACCAGATTTCCACCCGAATCAGGAACTAAGCTGTCCACGACATGCGACTGCAAGTTCTCTCCTATGCAATCGCATGTTTGAATGCAAAGCACTGCCCGATTATCAATCATCGAAATCAAGAAATATCTACATGGATGCGATAATAACTCCTCACGTAGATCCTCTCGGGTAGCTTCTAACCCAACTTTTATCAAACTCATCTCTAACGTCCCCCATCCCTTTTTTCATATCGTCATAAACCGTAGATTCAATCCTCAACTACCCCAAACGTGCTTAGTCTTAATCAATAATCTCGGTGCTTCGAGGACGACTTTGCATCAAATATAACTAAAATTAATTACCGTTTCCAAGGATAAGAAACTTGCGGAAAACAATACCAAAATTTTTGTATTAATTGCAGCTTTATCAACTTCGGGCTGACGTTTCGATTTTTCTCTTGGACTAGAGGATTCAAGCGAAATTGACGAGCAAAAGGATAAATTATTTAGCCCAAAAATGCGTCGCCTAGTAGGCAGATCAAAACGACCTGCGTTCTATACCGCCCTTCCGAGCACATTTATTAAATACAGAAAGTGGTTACTTAGCACTATGACTCATCATTTTAAGGACATAACTTTTTTACAGGTACAAAGCTAAAAGCGTCCCGTATATATAGTGAAAATAACACATTTCCTATTGATATGGCTAGATCTTCGCTAAAAGGTAGGCAGTACACCATATATGTCCATCGTGATGAAGATCTAGCCGACTGGAAGAAGCTTTGTCCATCATCTATGACCCTAAACGGCTGGATTCTGGAAATGATTGAAAAAGGGATAGACGTAATAGAGAAAAGATCAATTCCACGGATAAATGATACTGAAGAGCTAAACGCGCTCCGAAAAGAGAACTTGGAGCTGAAAAAAGAGAATGAAGTCTTGGCGGCAAGGCTGCATCAGAAGGAAATTCAAGATGCTCTTGAGCAATCCCAAAAACCCTTGCAGCTTGATAAACAAATTGTAGATCTCTTAAAAACCGGCGGCTTTTGGCCTTCTACTCGAATCATCGCGAATTTAATTAACCATGGAGAGATGGATGATGCAGCATATACCCCAACTGCTCTTGAAGAACGAGTTATGAAAAATGCCAATTCAAAGCGTCGTAAGGCGATAAAACACACTCTGCAAGAGTTAGAACAACTTGGATTGCTGGAACTCACGCCTAGAGGCTGGAAATGGATCAAATAGAGCTGATAGAGGAATTTAAAAAGGATCTCAAAAGAAGAGATCTTTCATCCGATACTCAAAAATTATATCCTCTTTATATTAAAGCATTTTATAGATTTTCGGGCAACCTTTTAGAGATTGACGATCACATCCTGAGCGATTACCTAGATTTCTTACGGGCAAAAAATAATAAACAATCCTCAATAATTAGATATTACAATGCATTATCCACTTTCTATCAATTTTTAATTCGGAAAAAATATATATCAACAATCAATCCAATTCCAGATTTTAGAGAATATTATTTAAAGGGTAAAAAACGTCATAATACATCCCAAAGACGCAAAATTATTACTTTGGATGAGGCGTGTAGGTTTGTACAAACCATACTAGAACCACAACCTTTAGCCATCGTCGTTCTGCTGCTCAAGACAGGTTTGAGGCGAAAAGAAGTTTGTTCCCTGAATATCTCAAGCCTTGATATGGAGAATATGACCATCAAGGTTCCACCCACTGGTAAAAGGTCGAATGAAATTATCCTTTTTGATGATGATACAAAAAATGTATTGGAAGAATGGATAAGACGCAGATCAAAATATGCTCGTAATGATTGTCCATCGTTGTTCTTGGACAAGTGGGGTAATCGAATAGGTCTTAATTCATTTGATAGACTCTTTAAAAAATATGCTGTGGCGGCGGGACTGCATACAGGCGATGAGCTGGAAAATGCTTTCACACCCCATTGCTGCCGACACTTTTTTAGCACACAGTTGCGTGATCGTGGTATGCCACGGGAATATATACAAGAACTTAGAGGTGATTCCAGCCAACAGGCATTAGATATTTATTATCACATAGACCCTAAAAAACTTAGAGGGAGTTATGATGCATGTATGCCAGATTTTGGCTTGAGATAGTCGTGCTCCACCCGTGGTATGGTTGGTGCCTGCTATTATGGGGGGGAAGTAGAGAATTTGTGTAGAAAAGGAGGCGGTGAGCACCTGATGGAGAATGCTCGCTTTCCATTTTACCATCGTGATAAGAAGGTGGGCAGGGCAATGGCAGCCAAGAAAAACCAATGCCTTGCCTGTATGGATAGACCGACTCAGTCGTCGCGGGATGATTTGATTCGCATGAGCTTTTAAATGACTCAATGAACGAATCCTGACTATTGGAAAGTGTTACAATAGTCATAAATGGTGCTTACGTAAATTACTATCAAAAGACAGAAGGAGATGAGAGGAAAATGAGGGATGGTGAGATGGTATGGAAAAGAGAACACAGAGTTTTGCCACCAAAATCGTGAATGATATCCTCGAAAGCGGCAACTATGAGTTCTGGCATACATACGATGGAGAGCCCTACATCTCCATGACGTATGAAGACGGTCACGTAGAGCACACACCTCTCAAGTCAAAAGTTATCAGAGATCAACTCTCCAACAACTACTATCAGAAAACAGGGGATGCAATTAATGGATCAGCCATAACTAGTGCCATTTCCGTTCTAAAAGCGGAAGCACGTAGTGGCAAATCATACAGGATGTGTATTAGGATTGGTGGTGTTGATGGTGCGATTTATTTGGACTTGGGGAATGACACATATGACGCTGTAAAGATTACCGCCGATGGTTGGCAGATCACGAATGAAGTGCCTGTCAAATTCAGACGCACCAAAGGTATGCTGCCATTGCCTGAGCCTATTCGCGGTGGCTCGCTTGACGAAGATCTAAAGCCACTTCTGACCGTAGATACCGACGAGGAGGACAGTTGGCTCCTGATCAAGGCCTGGCTATTAGGACTCTTATTACCTGAAGGTCCTCATCCAATACTAGCTTTTAGAGGCGAGCAAGACACGGCCAAGAGCTATACGCAGAAGGTAATTCGGGATATCGTTGATCCAAACACATTGAAGAACAGACGACCTGCAAAAACAGTCGAGAACTTGATGATCGCCGCCTCCAATAATTGGGTCGTTAGCTTCGATAACATGAGTAAGATTTCGGATGACCTCTCCGATGATCTCTGTTGTATTGCTACAGGAGGAGGTATAGCAAAGAGAACTCAATATACCAACGCAGACGAGACTATACTTGAAGTTTGCAGGCCGGTTGTCATGAACGGAATAGAGAATGTTATTACTCGGCCTGATCTTCTCGACAGATCCATAATCATAACGCTGTCTCAGATCCCCACAGAAAGAAGAACACCAGAGGCAAAACTTCTTGCAGAATTCAATGAGAAAATGCCCAAGATACTCGGAGCTTTGCTTGATTGTGCGGTTATTGCCATGGGAAAACAGAACGAGATTACGCTGAATGACCCATATAGGATGGCAGGTTTTGTGAAGTTTGCAGCGGCGGGCTTAGGGAATGAAGGTGAGAAATTCCAAGCGGCATATAAAAATAACAGAGCTTATGCAGTAGCAGAGTCCATAAGCGATATGTACTTGGTGAACAGGATTCAAGAAACCGTTCATCAGTATTGTTACAACCAAATCTGCTTTAGCCGTCCTGATCCATGCTTTAGAGGGAACGCATCCAAGTTCCTCGACTTTCTCCGAAAAAATACTAATGGAGTTGGTGACATAAGCGATCATCATAAGGCTCTACTCCCGAAAACTCCTCAAAGTCTTAGTGGATCGCTACGTCGTCTAAGTCCTGCTCTACACCTCGTCAACATATCGGCGAAACAAGTCAAGCGATCTACGGAGGACAATACAATTCAATGGGAAATTCGCGACACAAAATTGAAGCCAACCAATGAAAAATGTGGCTAAAAGCATCATTAGGAGCGTTAGATCATTAGGGCTACTTGATTGTAACCTGGGTGCGCTAACGGTCTAACGATCTAACGATCATTTTAGTCACATTTTTGCAAGGCAGTAGAACAGAATATAGAGGAGGTGAAAAAGAATATGAGATTAACGGAAGCACAAAAAGCATTGGGTCGCGACGCGTTCAGGACGCCCCTGACACCTCGCGAAGAACTTATCTTCGACAATCTAGCCCGTTTTTTGACTCCAGAAGGAGCGGCGAAGACCAGGGAAAGTATCGAAAGAATACCACAAACACCGAATAAGGTGCCAAAAGCGAACCGGCCATCGAAGCGCCGGTAATTGCTTTTTTCTTGTGAAAGGAGGTTTAGTTATGATCCATAATATGATATCTTTCGAGTCCTGCAGATCCACTTTCTTCCCTCGATGGGACAAGAAGAGCGACACTGTCAAGGCACAAATAATGGCCGCAAAAGAAGAAGTGTCCCTCATGGAGATTGGGCCCTTAGGGCCCAAACATACAGAAGATTATCATCATTACCTCAATACCGTTTGCCTCCGCGACGATCCGGAAACCCGTGTGGCGTGCGCGACGGAATTCCCATAGAGTGTCCTTCCGCGAGTTCATGTCGCGGCGCGTCGCATGTATGCGTTTTCATGGGACGGGACGGAACATGAATATGCATGTGGTGTCTTATGTGGGGGTGGGGGGAGGAACATAAAGAGTCTGCGTGTCACATATGATGGGAAATGTGTTACGTGGTCGACTGTGTGTGGCGCTTATATAGGGGGTTTATATAGGCGAGCAAAAGATTTATATATTAAAAGCGTTTCTATAGATTTTGTAAACTTTTCTGACGAACTAATAAATTGGTTCGTCAAAGGCTGAGTTTGGCCACTCAGCCTACCTTCTCTCTAAGGGAAGGGGAAAGTGAAGAGAGAGAGATAAGGATTTCAGCCAAAGAATTGTTGTTTGTTCGTCCTTTTTCTGATTGACAACCAACGTATACTGAATGATTTACGTGGCTACTAATCATAGTAAGAATATTTAGAGGAAGTAATAGATATGAAACCAAGAACAAAATATAGCGATTCAGACGTAATCGCCATGAAGCTAGAAAACGAACAAATCGCGGCTATAAACAAACTGAGCATTAGTCTGGGTATGGCCCGGAATACATTGATCAGGAAAATGTTGAATCTGGTCCTTGCGGACGTTAAAGCTGGTAGGAACATTTTCGATAACACCCATTTGTATGACGGTGTAGACATTGATTCGCCTGATAACAGACCGCCAATAAAAATAAAAAATCTTGGGG
>Ga0209777_10003940_pt1 | contig 17891 bp, 20 predicted proteins | sample FrelakmetHBP12HB_FD_187147 | JGI IMG/M metagenome (GOLD analysis project Ga0209777, IMG submission 187147) | Freshwater lake sediment microbial communities from the University of Notre Dame, USA, for methane emissions studies -HBP12 HB (SPAdes)... | ecosystem: Environmental > Aquatic >...
CCGGCCCGCCCCTTTTCAGGGAATATATTCGATTACCAAAGCCGGTATTGTTGCGCTGACCAAATCTTTTGCCAAAGAACTTGCCCCCTTTAATATCCGCGTTAACGCTTTGTTGCCGGGGCTGACCGACACAAAATTTGCCGCATTCCTAACCCAGAGCCCTGAAATCATGAAGGCAGTCCTGCCGACAATCCCGATGGGCAGAATAGCAAAACCGGAAGAAATGGCGGGAGCCGTATTGTATTTGGTTTCGGATGCGGCCTCTTATACTACAGGCGCCTGTATTAACGTTGATGGTGGCATGCTCGCTTAGAGGATAATAATAATTTTCTTATAAGACATTGCTTCCTGACAGACGAGATATAGGGAAATTCTATTTGTATGTCAATGAAATCCATAACAAGCGGGTTCAAAGATTACCGATTGAAATGTTGCATCAAGAACGGAAATTCAAAAAACAACATTACAGGAAGGAAAGGCGACTGCTGACGTCACGTACGAACTAAACAGTTTTAACAAAGTAATTCTCTGAAGATTGCTAAAAGAAATATAGTATAAAGTTTCGCCATTGCACTGACCGCTGAACTCAACGATCAGCAATGTCCACTAACCGGCCACTGCCACAGCCCGCGTCTTTTGTGAACAGATGATCCATGGCCATCTCCTCTCTGTCCTAATTGCGAGGAGTTACATCATCTTTGCGACGACATTCTATTATTTTCACTTTGAACGATGATTGCCATTAACCTCCGTATGTCAAATAAGTGTCGATGTCCGGTGTAATGATTATAACCGTACGGTCGTCTTTCATACTAAGTGATGTTTTGGCTCCAAGGATGGAATACCAGACACCGATCTGTTTGCCGTTTTCATCGAACATGGCAAATCCATGGAGAACCAGTCTCCAGCTCAAAGCCTTCACTTTGAACTGCATGCCTTGAACAAGCTCACGGAGTTTCTTGGGCGTGATCTCAACTTGCTTCCATAGGTCAGGTTCAAGTGTTAAGGCCTTATCCAGTCCTATAATGGCAATGGGATAGACATCTGATCCACTGATATAATAATTGTAATTGGGGTTGACTTGATATTTTTCGAAATCATTTGTCACATTACCGTCAGGTGTTATCCTACCATAATTTTTAAAAAGCGAACCGCTACACCCTGAAGACAAAAATATAATCAAGATACACATGACACAATGGATTATTCTCAAATGTTTTTGCATTGCTCTTCCTCCTATCTAAGATATCATTTCATTTAATATGAAGGAGACATCAATGTCTGAATTGATTCTGACATGCCCCCAGAACATGTACCGCATTCATAGTCTGATTTCTGCCATTATGAGGGCTCCTACGGGAGCCGTTTCTACTTATTTCCAATTGTAATATAACATAAAAGGGCAAAATTGAAAAATCAAGACTACAGGAAGAAACCGGCAAGTGATTCGTATTGGCCTTTTATGACCTCTTAAAGTAATTATCTATTATCGATTCGGCCATATTAGCATCAAGCATCTCAGCCAGGACGTGTGTCTTCACATACGCGTTCACGAAGGCATCGCTATTAGACATAAGGTTGAGTCTGTTAACAGAATTCCTGCTTATTGCCGTAACGGCTTGACGTAACTCATCAATAATCTCTTTCATCTTTTCACGGTCTCCTTTGCTCAGCCAGAAGATATTCAGAAAGAGACGTGAAACGGCTTCTCTTATATCCATAAATGGCTCAATCCCCTGAAAGTATAAATGAAACTTTTTTGCATCCTCGCAATATTCGAATATAGCCATGTTGGTAACATATTGAAGCGCGTTTTGCATGCTCGTCTCCGAGACATAAGCAAGCCCCTCTTTTTTTAAATAGAACGCCAAGACTCTATCGTACGAGTAGAATTTGTCAATCTCTTCCAAGAACGGCAGAAGCGGCTTAAGAGCAGAGCACATGACGTTCTCGCCTCTAAATGGACAGATATCGCATGCTTTGAAGGAATCGTCCTCTCTGATATGAGGCGGAAGCTTAGATGGGTCATTCCAATATTCTTCAGCGAGGTTTTTCACGCGATCCTTCGACAGGTCAATAAGATCCCCATCGGCAAGATGAAGATACATACCTTCGCTCTTGTGAAGCTCTTTTGCAATATCGTCTATCATTCATCTCCCCCACGTTAGTTTTCGCAAGTTTACCACATCTGAAGTTAAATTTCTTTATGCACTTTGAAGATTAATATTTGAACTGCAGTCTCTGATGGTGTTGGAGTATACGTAGTTAGGCATAATTAATTTCGTTGCGCCTTGGACTTGGAGGCGAAGGAATAACGGACGATAGTTATATTCAGTCTTCGGGGAGGATCCACAGAATCTGACTCTTGCTGACGAAAATTACTTTGTGACTTTGACCGCCAGGGATTTGAGCATCGAATACGACGATAAAAGGATCTTCGCCAACATTGAGCAGGTCGGAAAGCCTGTCATGGTCATTGATATTAACATGACCTTTTACGTGGGATCCGTCCGTCAGGCAGATATTTGCTTTTTTTATTTTTGGATCTTCAGATTCAGACATACTAACCTAAAATTTTCTCAGTATAGTGAGGTCTCCTATGGGAACCGTTTCTATTTATTTCCAATTGTAATGTAACATAAAAGGGCAAAATAGAAAAATCAATACTTCAGGAAGTTCTTCTCACCCAGCCCATCTATCGTAAATCAAATTGCTCCTATAAGGATTACAACCAGTTATCAACACCCGTCTGGCATTATTGTATTTACATAGAACCGGTAGAATCAGCCACAATACCAGAATGATCTGTTAGGGTTAAAAACGTAAGCTTGTCATTCCGGGAATCTTTTCGATAAGAATGACCACGATCTAGAAACAATCCGCCATTAAAGAAGGGAACGGATTAAAAGCCTAATTTTTTGAAGAGAGAACAATCGCGCAAGGATTTCTCAGAAGATATTTCAAAACACGCTGGCAACATCAGACGGCATAAAGGTTGAAATCAAGGTGTAATTTATTTTCTCATTGACAGCTGTGGGATAATATTTTCTACTCCCTTATATATGAAGAAGAAGTTCACCATAATCGTTATCGGGAATAAAAGGCGAATCAATTCCATTGAGGTTTCATCGGCACTGCTAATGACTTTAATGGCCGTGATTATCGGTATCGCTTTGATAATTGCCACGACCTTAATTTTGTCGCTCCGGGAATTTCTTCAATAAGAAATATCGTGAAATCCGCAGGAGTCTGCGCTTTCTTATAAATCCCGGCTCACTAATGAAAAAACATTCTGTTGATACAAACTGGTGTAATCCGTTAGTCGGGTAGATGATAACAATCCGTAATCTTTGTTGGGGGTGGGTTGATATTTGATTAAAATGTGAAGGGGCTGGTCATTGTGTCCACCTTGTGTGAACCTTGACTTATGGGAAATAATGAAGATTACCACTTGTAACAATGAATTTTCATTTCTCCGTGTTTGCCTTCACACCTTTTTGTTATATCTCAAAGGGGGAAATATCCCACATAGACGCCGTCGCTTACGGTGATTGCTCATTCCCGAACGGTTTTTCTTCGGAATTTACTTCTCCAGGTTTCTTGCTCGCCTTAACATTCTTGTAATCCTCAAAGGCCAGATAGATCATCAAAGAGTCGACGACGACCGCACCAACCCGGTTTGCTCCCTCTGTGTACATGAGCGTAGTTGCAATATCTGTAACGCCGACGACGGCGCAAAGAACATCACCCCACGGCTTCCTTCCGTATATGCCGATAATCGCCGCCAGATAAATACAGAACATGACGAGCGCACCGAAATTCAGGGAAGTCATGAGCGATTCGATCTGGCCGAAGAATCGCAGCCCCAAGAGCATGAGCATAACTATTGCTACTGTACCAAACTTTTTTTTCAACGATTCGTCCTTATTCCAGGAAGCACAGTGTGCGGGCTCGCCTTGTGTAGCTCTCTATCGCATTTGCGACCGGCCATCTATATTACCTGAACTTTGTAACCCATATCTTCCACAGCACATGTGAAGTTATCCTGGCAAAGATTGGGGTTGTCATGCTGTATGCTGATCATCTTTTTCTGAAGATTGATATCAACGGCTTTGACTCCTGCCATGGATTTTAATTTCTTCTCAATTGCATTCGCGCAGGATTTACATTCCATATTTTTGACTTTGAATTTCACTTCGTCCATGATCTTTTACCTCCTATGAAGGGATATCTGACAAGAAAAAACACTCGTTTTATTGCGGCTCGAAATGGGTTCTGGCCGCCCAACTTAATCCACACACTTTTTGTAGTGACCCCAGAGACCTTATTGCCGAAGATAGAGGACCCTGGGGTCAATTACGAAAGACAATACTTAGACCTTGGGCTTGAGAAAATCTTTCCGGAGAAATTCGGGGTTTGGATAGGTGTAAAATCCCTTTCCGCTCTTTACGCCCAGTTTTCCCGCCTTCACCATTTTGAGCAAAGCCTCCGGAGGCTTGTCCTTAGGATCCTTTGACTCGTTGTAATACACCATCTCGATGTCATAGATCACATCAAGCCCGACCTTATCCATGAGCCCAAAAGGACCCTCTTTCATACGCGTGAACACCATCCACCCGCGATCGGAATCGCGGAAATCCACGAAGCCGTTACCCCACATGTAGAGAACTTCACGCTTGATGGCACGCCACACGCGGTTGAAACAGAACCCGAGGATTTCCTTGTTCACCGTCAGCGGAATGCAGCCAATGGACATGATCCACTCTCTTCCCTTTTTCATCACTGCGGGCAATGTCTTCGTCCCACCCATGATATCCACCATATTGGTACCCTGAAGGGGGAAGTAGAAATGGACGTTCAGGCAGCGTTCTGGTCTGCCGCTGCTCTTTTCCATCTTCGATACGGGGATGGAGGAACTGTTCGTAGCGAGAATAGCGCCTTTGGGCGCAAGACGCCCCAGTTCCTTAAACACTTTGTTTTTTAGTTCCACATTTTCCGGCGCAGCCTCAATTATGAAATCGGCGTCCTTTACGGCTTCGCCAAGATCCGTTACCTGCACAACGGTTTTTCTGATCCGTTCCCATCTCTCCCAGGGAATGAACGGCGTTATCTTCTTCGTCTTGAGTTCCGCTTTGCGGTTGTTGAAAGCAAGATCAAATGCCCCTTCCCGGGGATCATAGACCTTCACTTTATACCCGACGTTTGCGGCCAGCATCGCTATCTGTGTTCCCAAGATACCGGTACCGACCACGGCGACATTCTTAAATGGTTTCTTCATGGTTCTGCCCCCTCATATGAACCAAATGTTAGTATATCCCAGTAATGAGATAGAAAATAATAACTACGAAGACCATCAATGTTTTTATTAACGTAATCATTCCGATATCCGGATAGGACTGTTTATGCGTGAGACCACATACAGCAAGGAGCGTGATCACGGCACCATTGTGGGGCAGGCTGTCACAACCTCCAGATGCCATTGAAGCCACTCTGTGCAAGATTTCCGGAGACATTCCTATGGAATTCGCCCAGGCAAGCCAGTCCTTCGACATGAGATCGAGGGCAATGGACATGCCACCCGATGCTGAGCCGGTGATTCCAGCAAGGGTTGTAACAGATACGGCTTCCGACACCAGGGGCGTCCCCCCGATTTTGATACCCAACAAAAACGCGGCAATCGATTTAAATCCGGGAAGGGCAGCGATCACGTTTCCATAACCAACCTCTGAGGCGGTATTCATGATGGCAAGAAGTGATCCGATAGCACCGACATTGAGAGCCTTCTGCAGTCCACCTCCTTTGGGAATATTCTTAAACCCCAGGGCGAGTGCGAAAGTTATGCCAAATACAAGGGCGATAACAAGCGCCCAGATCCCTACAACCCTCTTAACGTCTGCAACCATTAAGGGAAGCTTCATCCCAACAAGCGGTTGAAGGATAGAATTATCCCAGGTAAATACTCTCGAGAGATAGAAGTTGATCGCGAGGACAAGAACGAGCGGAAGGATTCCAATATACCACTTTGGTAGCACGACAACAGCCGCCTCAGCGGGCTCATTCAGTGTATGATCGCCATAGCCCTCACCTCTCCCAACTGCCCTTCTCTTTCGCCACTCAAGCCAGAACATGCCGACAAAGAAAATCAATGAGCCGCCGAATAGGCCCGCTATTGGCGCCGCATAGGCATTTGTGCCATAGAAATTCGTTGGAATGATGTTCTGAATTTGCGGCGTTCCCGGAAAAGCATCCATCGTGAAAGTGAACGAACCCAGGGCGATGCAGGCAGGTATGAATTTCTTAGGAAGGTTGGCTTCCTTAAACAGAGCTGCAGCGAACGGGTAGACGGCGAAGACAACTACGAAAAGGCTTACACCGCCATATGTGAGAATGGCGCAGGATAGAACCACGGCGAGAATGGCATGCTTATGCCCCAATTTTTCCATGATGGCATGAGAGATGCCTTTCGCCAGAAGTGTATCTTCCATGACCTTGCCGAAAACCGCGCCGAGCATGAAAACAGGAAAAAAGGATTTCACATATACGACGGCCTTCGCCATAAACAATTCTGTATAAGACGGCATGATCGGCAGTCCCTGCAGGGCGGCTGCAAGCAGGGCGAACACAGGTGCGAATAAAATAACGGAAAATCCCATGTAGGCCATGTACATCAGCAAGAAAAGACTCAGCAATATACCCAATACTTCCATAATCTTCCTCCTCTTTTTTTAAATTATGGTTTATTTCAAACGAGATATAGCCGATTCAGATATCACCCCCTTCTGCATTTTTAATTTACCTCACTGCATCTTTTAATGCCTTACCAGCTGTAAATTTGGGGACCTTCTTGGCCGCAATCTTGATCGGTTTACCGGTCTGGGGATTTCTTCCCGTTCTGGCAGGTCTCTTTGCAACCTTGAACGTCCCAAACCCGACGAGAGTAACCGTCTCTCCCTTCTTCAGAGCTTTCTTGACCGCGCCGATAAAGCCATCTACACCCTTCACCGCACAAGCCTTACTGCATGTACCTTTAGCAATTTCGTTGATGAGATCTCCTTTGTTCATCCCTTCGCCCTCCCTTTAAATATTAGTTTTTATCCGCCAAAAGCGGCAACATAAATCTCCGTCTATCAATAACATCTGTGGTCAATGATTTCCATTACAAATCTGCAATAAAATGAAATATTATTGGTTAGCGCTTACAGGAAGAAGCAGAGCGGTCAGTCATGTCACCTACTACTGTTCGGTGGAAGGCCTTTTGGGGAAGTCCAGATTACAGATTGAAAGTTAGCGATAATTTGCCCTCTCTTCCGACCCATCCTGCCCAAGTACTTTCGACTTGAAATGTAACGCACCTAGACCTAGGGTGCGGGAAAGCCTTTTTGTCACGACTCGGGCCGGTCTCCACACAAAGCAGGGCGGCCATCTTTCATGTGCCGCTTGGGCTTGTTCACCGGCGTACGCTCTTAGTGACCGGGGAGATTGCCGGCCACAAAACCGTTAGACGGCGCTTTCATCGCACATTGAGGAGCTGTTGGCTTATTGCCCAACGTAAAGTCACACTGTCCTCCGTCGTAAGCTAGTTGTACGCCACACGTTTATTGTGTTGCTTTGGATGGATCCGGCGGTGCATTGAACTTCACTACGACGTTCTGATCGAGGTTCCCGTTAGCGTCTTGATGCAGATGTGCTACGCTGCCCCCGCTGCCCGTGTCCAAGCCACAGACCACATCCACTTGGTTAATGCGTGGGTCCAGAGCCTTCAGGTGAAGCGGCACGGTGAACGTGAAGTCTTCCGCCAACGCCGTTGCAGCGCCAGCCAGGCAGATTACGCAAACGGCAAACAGTAGAGATGTGTATATTTTCCCCTTGTCCATTGTTGACCTCCATTAAAGAATCTGTGGTATGGCTGCTGGGGCAGCCATCCGTCATTCTGTTACCGCCACGGAACGAGTCAGCGCATGCCTGTCATGTTCAGCGGGTCCGTGGTGATGCTCACCGGCTGAAAGCGCATGCCCGTCATGTTCAGCGGGTCCGTGGTGATACTTACCGGCTGAAAGCGCATGCCCGTCATGCTCAGCGGACCAGTGGTGATACTTACCGGCTGAAAGCGCATGCCCGTCATGCTCAGCGGGCCTGTGGTGATATTAACAGATGTGAACCTAATATTAAAGAAGCCGGATGTTGCCAATACCTTGGTTGCTTTGACGTTGCTGGTTACACTCGTCGGGAAGCTGCCGATCAACTGGAACTTGTAAGTGCAGGACCATTGCCCACATGCTGGGTTGGGTACTGTCCAAGGGAAACCCATGGCTGTTGGCACGGCAGCAACACCCCGGCTGCTGAGTGTATTGCTGGCTATAGTGCGTACGACTGCGCCTCCCTTATCAAGTAGGTTAAGGGTCACTGTCTCTCCGAGATTCCCAGTGTACGTCCAGGTTATGCCGTAATTTGAGCGAGTCATCAAGTCGAACGGAGGGGTTGTCAGCGTGGCGGTCGTAGCTACAACAGTAATCGGTTGCACAGCTTGAACTCGCGCGTCATCCTCACTGATTATCCGCAACTCATAGTTGCCCGGAATCAATGTATCCCAGGGAACCAGATAGGCGTCGCGTCCCCCGGAAACTCCTTTGTCGATGGCGACATACTGCTGTCCATTCTTATACACCCATATGTCCACCAGATTCGAGCGGGTGCCGCTGCATGTCCATTGTATGGCTTCATAGGACCCCGTGGCCCAGATCGCCCCCCTTTGAGGCAAAGTAATGGTTATGCTGCCCTGCGGTGGCTTGTTAGGGTCTACCAGAGCAGACTGTCCGGGTGTCACAGGAGTCATCTGCTGTGTACCCTTCTGAGATGAGGGCGGTGTCGCGTATGCAAAGGATGACAGAAAGATCAGACACACCAGCAATGCTATGGCTATCACATGAAACGCAATTCTCGTTCTTCCTATCATGGTGACACCTCCCCAAATATTACCATCAATAGTCAAATCCAAGTGATCATAAAAGGGCTGTCTGCATGCGATGTCTCATTTTCCTTTGGGCGTCGCCCCCGTTACGCCGGGAGTGGGACTGGCGATAGAAATCGGTTGCTTGGCTTCCACCCCCGCGTCGCTTTCACTGGTCACCCGCAGCTCATAGCCTCCGACTGCAGTATCCGGGGGAACGGTATACAGGGTTTGACCCATTGCCACTCCCTTAGCGATGACGGCATACTGCTTACCGTCCTTCCATAACGAAACATCCACCAGGTTGGATCGGGTACCATTGCATCTCCACTGTATCTCATAGCTGCCACCCGTGCGCCAGATCGCGACTTTACCTCCACCGGGGGGATTCGTTATGGTGATGCTGGCCGGTGCTGGTGTATTGGAGCCTGCTGAGCTTGATACGGTACTTGTACCAGAACCGCCCTTCTGTGGTGCGGGTGGTGCCGCGTATACTGTGCATGATATAGCAAAGAGACATACCAAAACCGAAATGGTTATTATATGAACCGAACTTCTTTTTTTTCCTCTCATGATGGCACCTCCCATAACAGATATTGTCATCGATAGTCTGAGACTGTCCTCTGTCAAGAACCGTTAAAGTAGCTTAGTCGTAAAGCTTATCGTTAGTACAAGGTTGGTTAACAAGTGACAGAGAAAGTTTATATAAGGTCTCTTGTAAAATGAACAAGAGATTCAACTTTTTCCAGGGTGATTTGTGCTGGTTGTTGCTTTGAGTCTATACAGTTAGGGAAAAATGTCAAGCTCTTTTGTTGATTCCCGATTGAAATCTTGTAAGGATGGGTTAAACCCGAAATTCAACAGTACAGGAAGTAAGGTTGGTCGTAATTTGGTCGTGAATCTGGTCGGGACTTAACCCGTTTTAAGCCGTTTAGATAGGTTTAAAAACGTAATAAAATTGCGGAATAAGGCTTTTCCTTTGAACTCTCACGCCGGAAACTCGGGTTCAAGTCCCGGTGGGACCACCACTTATTTATTCTCAAGTATGCGGCATATCTTGTATGACGGAACGACGCGGCTGAAAGCTTATGGTCACTTCAACGTCTTCATCGAGCTTACCGAGAATCGCAATCATTCTGTCAAGGCTGAAGCGGGAAATTTTTGCGTTTCGGATGCGTGAGAATTCCGAATGCCCAACCCCCGTGAGCCTTTCAGCTTCGCGTGTTGACAGGCCACGGGCATCTATCGCGCGGATGATCTCGGCCGCAAGAATGGCACGGCATTGTTCCAAGCCGGCATTTGGGCGACCAAAATCAGAAAACACATTACCGCTGCCACGGATCAATTCAATCTTCTCGCTCATTTTAGAGCCTCCTTCAACTGCCTTAATCGTTCGCGAATGAGATCGATATCCATTTGCGGTGTCTTGATCCCACTCTTCGATTTTTTTTGAAATGCATGAATTACCCAAATATCCGTACCAATTTTCACGGCATAAATAACACGAAAGGCGTCCCCACGATGCCGAAGCGCGATTTCAAATACGCCGCTATCTACACCCCTGAACGGTTTAGCGTTGTCCGATTTTTCACCCTCAGCGGCAACTGTTAGCGCAGTCAGCATATCATGCTGCACAACTTCTGGGAAATTCTCGAAGTCCTTCCGCGCGGCCTTAATCCATGAAATCGGTCTCGTATTTTTAATTTTGAACATGTTGACATATTTTACACCACTTCGCAAGCTTTTTTATCGTTGCAAAGATAATATTGAATGAGAGTTGGATGGCGGCGACAAAAATTTTCAACCCTATGATTTCTGTCGGATGCATGTATGGGCGGTATCATATTTCTGTATATTTTGATGACCCTGGCAGACGGCTCTTAACGTCCGTAAACGGATTTAAATGATCTAAGAGTTCAATAAAATTAGGTGGAATACGCTCTGTTCGGGCATTTCACGCCTGCGTGCGGCGAGTAGCCATTATGCTCTGTTGCAGGCTTGTCCACTTTTTCTTTCCGAATCCTGGATATGGTTTCTCCTTGCTATAATTTATCGCATTTCTTAGAAAAACTCTCTTGACATACAAGTGCCGAGCCCTTTATTCTCCACCCGTCAAAGAGGAATTCTTTATCAATATCAAAAAGGCGCCGGAATGTCCGTTATGCCCTTGTTTCTTTCAGCTCCGGCGGGAGGATGGCGCACGCTTCGTTTTTTGTGCGGGCTAAATGCAGTACATCTGATGTTGCTCTAATGTAAAATCCAAATAGAGGGGGGGTATCATGAGCTTTACGAGGATCTGGCACAAGAATTATCCGGCCGGCTTACCTGCGGAAATCGCGTTTGAGAAAATAACCATGCCTGAGGTTCTCACCCGAACGGCCAGGAAATTCCCGAACCATACGGCCCTCATTTTCATGGGTACAGAGATCACCTATCAGGAGCTCGAAAGCCTGGTCAACCGGTTTGCGAAAGCGCTTCTTTCACTGGGCGTGAAAAAAGGCGACAAGGTGGCCATGGTTCTCCCCAATATTCCGCAGATTGTGATTGCTGATTTTGCCGCATTTCGCATAGGAGCCGTAACGGTGATGAACAATCCTCTTTATACTGAGACCGAGCTTTCCTATCAATTGAATGATTCAAATTCTACATTCCTGGTTACGCTGGATGTGATGTTCCCTGTGGCCAAGAAACTGCAGGAAAGGACGCAGGCAAAAAAAGTCATCCTCTGTTCTTTGAGTGATTATCTTCCGTCGCCGCTCAAACCCGCGTTCCCGCCGGCAGAGGTTCCGCCGCAAGAAGGGGTATACCATTTCATGGAGTTGCTGAATGCTCAAAAAGACGTGCCTGTGCGCAATGTGCCGACGCTAAACGATCTGGGGGCCCTCATCTATACGGGAGGCACGACGGGGATAAGCAAGGCGGCCATGCTGAGCCATGCCAATATTTCTTTCAACACGCAGCAGTTCCGCGTCTGGTTCAGCGCCGGAAAGGATGGGGAAGAGAAGATGCTGGCCATTTATCCCTTTTTTCACGCGGCGGGCTGGACAGGCATGCACAATACCTGTGTCTATGCCGCATGGGTAGATGTCCTGGTTCCCCGACCGGAGCCGGGCCAAATCCTCGACCTCATCGATAAGTTCAAGCCCACCTTGCTGCCCGGCGTTTCCACGATTTTTGTTGCCCTCCTGAATAATGAGAAATTTGTCAATATGGATCTCTCCTTTGTGAAGGCTTATATTACCGGCGCGGCTCCCATGGCCCTGGATACAATCGAGAAGCTGAAAAAAGTCCGCAATGTGCCCTTGATCAATGTATATGGATTGACCGAAATTACCTCCATGGGAACAGCCACCCCCTGGGGTGGAAAGGAAAAACCGGAAACTGTAGGGGTTCCCCTGCCCAGCACGGACCTGAAAATCGTGGATCTCGAAACGGGCAAGAGGGATCTTAAAGTGGGCGAGATCGGGGAAATTTGCTTCAAAGGCCCTCAGGTCATGACGGGCTATTACAAGAGGCCGGAAGAAACGGCAATAGTCATGGAGGACGGCTGGCTCAAGACAGGCGACGTCGGTTTCATGGACGAGGATGGATATGTCGCTATTGTGGACCGCAAGAAGGATGTTATCAATGCCGGCGGTTTCAATGTCTATCCCAAAGAGATCGACGAGCTTCTGATCACACATCCGCAGATTCTGGAAGTGTGCACCATTGGCGTTCCCGATGCCTATCGCGGAGAGACCGTAAAGGTATTTATTGTTACAAAGCCGGGTCAAACCATGACGGCGGAGGAAGTCATTGACTTCTGCAAAGAAAAACTTGCGGGATACAAGGTGCCGCAGCTCGTTGAGTTCATCGCAACCCTTCCCAAGAGTGTCGTGGGAAATATTCTGCGCAGGGAACTCCGGGACAGGGAATAATTATAAGCCTCACTCACAGGCAACTTGGGTGGCGCTTGCTTTTCTTTGCTGCCATAGAATTTCTTGACAGGACGGGTGCGATCTCTTAAGTTTGCCAACCATGTGCCCCAAGACCACCTCCGAAACCACCACCGGGAAACCTATTCTTGCCCTGGCAGTTATGAGCCTCATCTGGGGCTATAACTGGGTGGTCATGAAGGTGGCTCTCCGTTTCTGCGATCCATTTGTATTTGCCGCTATCCGCGTATTCCCGGCCGCTATCATTCTTTTCGGAATACTTCTCTGGTCGAAGAAGGATTGGCGTCCGCGACAGGTGAAATGGACAGTCCTTCTGGGCTTGCTTTCCACGACAGTGGGTCTTGGCCTTCCCATTTGGGCCCTCGTGAATGCAGGTGCGGGGAAAACAGCCATACTCCTCTATACGATGCCGTTCTGGGTCATCCTCCTCGCCTGGCCTATACTGGGAGAGAGGATGAAAGGACTTGACTGGTTGGCCGTAGTTCTTGCATTCGCGGGACTTGCACTGATTATGGATTTCGATGCCGTCGGGGTAAAACTCTGGTCGAGCATCCTCGCGGTGATTGCAGGAATAGCATGGGCGGGAAGCGCGATTATCACCCGGATAATGAGGCGGGACCCGGACTTCGACGTTTTATCGGTCACAACCTGGCAAATGATTTACGGTGTGGGGCCTCTCATACTTATTGCGGTCTTCGTGCCGTCGCCTCCCACACAGTGGACACCCGTATTCATTGCCGTCATGTTCTATAATGTCATTCTTGTCAGCATCGTCGCATTCCTGCTCTGGTTCTATATACTGGAGAGGGTTCCGGCGGGCATGGCAACAATGGGAACACTTATTACTCCGGTACTTGCTATTATCTCTGCCGCCATTCAGCTCGGCGAAATCCCGTCTTCGCGTGAGGCCATTGGCATCATTTTAATCCTGTCAGGAATAGGTCTCCTCGGCACCATAGCTTTCCTGAGAAATCGCCGGGCGGAAAAGTAAACCGCCACGACCTTTTCGCCGGCATTTGAGATTACGCTACCAACCATCTCTTCTACGATAGAGTGATTCACGCTGGCATTAAGTATGATGTCCCCATAACTATAGTAAGGATTTGAGCCCGGTTCTTACCCCTTAATAACATTAATAATTGAGCAGGCTGTCCACGGAATTACCGCGGGCTTGAGTTATCACGGGGCCAATAGTCTGTCCAACTTTGACTTGACCTGCATACTGACCAATTTGCCAATGCTCAGCTTGCCGCGAGCCTTTCCCAACTTGATACTTGTCTCAATAATGTTCTTAGGCACGTAGGATTGTTGGGCCTCCGGTTTGCGAAGCAGGGTGAGGGATTTGGTGACACAAGTATCGACACACAGTCCACAGCCGATGCACCGGTCCAGATCCAGGATGGCTTTCTTGTTGTCCACATGAAGGGCTTCCATCTGACAGCGCTTGGTGCATATGCCGCAGCCTTTGCATGTGTCAGGATTGAGGCTTGCCACAAATGGACTCGCCACCAAACTGGCCGGCTTGGGATCATACTTAAGACCTCTGAGCGCAGCGCAGCAGCAACCGCAGCAGGTGCAGATGAAAAGGGGTTTCTTGGCGTTCGCCGGTTGCAGCACCAGCCCCGCCTCTTCGGCCCGCCGCAGAATCGCCAGAGCTTCTTCCCGGCTGATGGCCCGGCCACGGCCCATGTTCACGACGCTCTCGGCCGCCAAGCCAAACTGCAGACAGCTCTCCTCAGGCTTGTCACAGCCTTTTCCCAGGATGCGAAACTCTTGCCGGCAGATGCAATTGGACACGGCAAAGGTCGTGTGCTTGCGCACCAGCTCCTCTGCCCTCTCATAGGGCATCACCTTGGGCTGAACCGCGATGCTCTTCTCTACAGGGATCATACGCATTTGTGGCACTTTGCGCCAGGTGCCGGGGTCAAACAAAGAGGGCAGGTATTCTTCGAACTCCTCGACAAGTTCCCGGCTCAGTTTGTTCACCTGGGCCTCCCAGAAGCCCACGATAAATTGTTGGGCCATGTACTGGAGGGGTTCACCCTTTCGTTGAATTCCTATAACCAGGCCTTTCTTATTCATCGCCTCCAATATTTGGGCAGCGTCCTCGACGAGAACCTTGGCACGCCGTGCGACGACCCGCGGCTCCTCGGGAATCAGGGTCAAATGGATCGCGAGCTTGGCTTCGTCAGGGGTAAAAAGCCGTCGCAAAATGCGAATTTCCACGCCGCTCGTGGTTTGTGGAAAGCCCCCTGGCAGGTTGTCCAGATGCTCAGCCAGTTTCTCGTAAATACCTTGTGTCATAGCAAATCCCCTTTTCTGTGCAGTCATTCTTTTGCTCTTTACATAGCGCTGCCTCTCTCACTGAGGCATTCATGCTAAAGATACCACGGGTATTATCGTTGTCAATCTTTCTTTAAAACAGGATTGCGTAAATTGTACTTTAATGATCATTACTGGAAATCAGAAAAAAGGCACAAGATTCTCAGAAACAACTTCTCAGGAAAAAACCACTGACGACTAAATCTGCGAAGTGAGGAGATTAATCGATGCTGCGGCTTTGCGGTTCGGATTGAAAGTCAGCATAGGGATTCATTCAGGATTATTCAAATAATATAATAGCAATAAGCTCAAGGTCTTTATCTCCGACATTTTCAATGGAATGAGACTCGCCATGACCAGTACGAACCACGTCCCCTTTTCTTATTGTTGTTTCAAAACCATTGTCATTTAGAAGACCTTCTCCTTCCAGGACGTAGTATAACTCGAAATCTCCTTCGTGTTTGTGAAAACCAACAGAATTTCCTGGCGCTATAATCTCTCTTGCACAGAGCCGTCCCTTTCCCGACAATTCATCTTTTTCAAGTATATGGAATATCTTTACCGTTCCCCTTCCTTCCTTCAATTCATGAATACGCTCCTCTCGCAGCTCATTACTTCGTCTAATCATTTTTGCGTCACCCCTTTCCACGGGAATTTTTTACGAAGAAGCATCAATATGCAAAGTTATTGAAATTTTCGCGAAGAAGATTCAAGCCCGCACTATCTCACCAACAGCGCCAACTTTCTTTTTTGTTTCTTACTATCCGATTTTATGAGCTCTCTTTTGTATCACAGAGCAAATTCTTTCTATAATACCGTCGGTATCATAATTATCGGAAAACTCCGCTGCTAACTCTTCAGCTTTCGGTACAATATTCTGAATCATATCGGATAGTATTCTTAAGACAATATTCTGTTTTATCGAAACAGCGTCCGCAAACTTCTTCCAATGCTTTTCTTGAAGCCAGCCCGGTCGTTTCTCGCCACCTATCTTCATTGCCAGCTTGTCTGTAAGACTCTCATAAATCTTCGTGCAAAGAAGGTCGTAAAATGGTGCGAGACGAGGGCCAGGATCAGTCAATAGTATAGTAAGGTTCTTTGCGTGGGCATCCGCATTGCCAATCAACACATTAAATATGACCCATTGCAAGAGTGTCATCCTATCTGCTGCAGGGCGTATGCTTGACCTATTTACCAGATCGAAACATTGGTTCAACGCCGGTCCACCCTCGCTTTCATATTTCTGTTCTGGAAGAACTCCGAGCGCCTGGCAAAAATCTTCTTGATGAATACGGGCCACCTTGCCGTCTGGTGTTCTTTCCCTGTCAAAGCGTTTTACGATGAATAATGTATCGAGGCCTCTGCGGATCGTTACTTCAGGCACCTGGAGACCAATCTTTCCAGCGAGAATCATGCAGTAGGCCTCATTCATCACAGTCCCTTCAAGTCCTTGAATGGGCGGCTTCAGAATATGCGTGCTCGGAAGGTTACCGGTTGCGAGAAAAATCCTGTCGTTTTCCATGTATATGGGCAGTTTGTTCTGCGCTCCCGCCAGGGACAGGCGAATCCCCCTTTCTCCCGCCATCAATGGCTTTCTCGGTAGCTCAGCTACGATTTTGTGAAGTTTACTTTCGTCAAGTTCCCGGTATCCCGGTGTATCTTGAGGCAAATTCCCTTCGGGCAAGACTGAAACAGCGCCGGCACACTCGCCGCCTATCCTCCTTAAAAGAATGAAATCATTCTTCTCAGAGATTCCCAGGCGCCTCGCGATAACTCTCCGTATCTCTGCTTCCGGGAGAAGATTAGCGAAAAAGGGACGGGCCAGGTCATCCGCGTAAGGCTCCCTCTGAAAGGGAAGAGCCAAAGACAGCGCAATACTTCCAGGTCGATCTATCCATGCCATATCATATTGAAATATGAATCTTTGCCGTTCGTCAAGCCACAGATAACCTACGAGTCTTTCGTGTAAATAGACCCCAAGCCTATCGCCTACTGCACCGTTACTCATTTTTCCAACCTCTTGGCAGAATAGTGACCTCCAACCCAAGGCAAGACAAGACTTGAAGGATCTTACCAATATGAGCGGTTGGTTTTCCATTCTCCACATTTGAGAAAAACCTGTAACCCACGTTGCACATCGCAGCAGCATCCGTAAGTGTCAATCCATCTGCCTTTCTTTTTCTTCTCACCATCATGCCTATATCAGCAGGCGAATTTATTTTCCCTTCCAAGATTACCCCCTTTCTATGCCTTGATATTATTACCGTACGGGAATACTAATCGTCTATTATGAGTTTGTCAAGCATAATATACCCGTACGGGAATATTATTCATAAAGACAACGGTAAGCAGCAATATTATTACCGATAGGGAACATTATTATTTGAAGCCCGCTTCGGCATGCAGGCGGGCTTCGAGTGGCTTCTCTCGTTTCTTGTGAAAACTCGCGGCTCCCTTTCAATTGTAATTCAATTAACTGTTCAGGTAATCAGAATTGACGAATTGTATTTGTATTCAGCGAGACTTTCTTTAGGAAAAAAAGGATATGGATAGAAACGTCTCCACCTTGTGTTCTTATGGATTAATGAATGTTATAAACTACCGGTTGGGAAGCCGGGGTAAAATGGGAGGAGAGAATCTGTGTGTCACCTAATGCCAGAGAGCATGGTTTGTAGAGTAGATCCTCT
>Ga0209777_10003941_pt1 | contig 17890 bp, 8 predicted proteins | sample FrelakmetHBP12HB_FD_187147 | JGI IMG/M metagenome (GOLD analysis project Ga0209777, IMG submission 187147) | Freshwater lake sediment microbial communities from the University of Notre Dame, USA, for methane emissions studies -HBP12 HB (SPAdes)... | ecosystem: Environmental > Aquatic >...
GACTCAGGCCGCCAGTTGCCAATGATCACAGCCGTCGCCGTGGTTGAACCCCTGTCCCGAAAATGCTGACGCGATCGGAGATTGGTTACTCGGACAGACTCCTAGGAGAAGCACGCACATACCGCCGAATCCGCATTCCGTGACGCTTTATAATATCCATTCAGACGCTCGCCGCATACTCTCACATCTCAGTACGTTTATTCGAGCCCGTCGAGAGACCTATACTATCTGGTGCAGGAGATCGATTCCCTGATTGCATGTTTGCAAGGTACTTTGCCCTTTGCATGGCGTGTGTGGGTATGGTTTTCGGGATAGGCTCATTGAACATGCCGATGTAACTCAAGGGGCAGCGCACGCCGGCGGCACACCGTCGCTGGGTTGGGCCCAACTCGCTGGCGAAGCCAATGCACCAGGAACGCGCAGGACAAATGCTTCTCTTTGCTCTCTCGGTTTGCTTTACCGCGAGCCTGACCCAGTCCGCGACCGGTTCCGATGTCCCGTCCCACGGGCGGATTGTTTTTACCCAATTCCCCCCCGTAGCGAGCCGAGTAGTCGCGCAAGATGATTCGCGGGGAACACGCGACGCGGAGCGACTGCCGCGCGGCGCTCGCATCGCGGTCTTCGACGCATCCGCACCGGAGCGCGGCGCGACCAATTTGACGCCGGACTTCGCCTACGCGGGCAGACCCAACCTTTCATTTGACGGTTCACGAATCCTGTTCGTCGGCAAGCGAAGAGCCGCAGATCCGTTCGGCATCTGGGAGATGGCCGCCGACGGGAGCGATCCGCGCGAGGTCCTTCGATTCTCTTCTGATTGCGTAAGAGTAGTTCATCTCTCTACTATCTTCGGAGTGGACACCGATCTGCCCATCCCCCAAATGGCGTTCGTGGCCCGGGCGCCAGACGACGAAATGCTCTCAATCTTCACCTGCCGGATGGACGGATCATCCGTCCGCCGGATTACCTTCGCGCCCGGCGGTGCATCTGACCCGTTCCCGCTGAGCGACGGACGGCTTCTGTTTCGTATGGGACTGAACGACGACAAAGCCGCAGCGCCAAACCCCGGTCCCCGCCCTGCGGCGCTCTTCACGGTCAACACTGACGGCACCGATATCTTCCCGTTTGCGGGTTTCGAATTGGAATCTGCTGGGGATGTGCGCGAGCCGTGTGAGACTCCGTCAGGGCTGATCTTCTACGGCGAAACCAGACCAGGTACAGGGGCTTGCGATCGTCTTGCCGCTGTCGCCCGCACCGGAAGTCTCCATTCCCGAAGTGTCATCGCCGATCAGGAGGGAGCGAGCTTTCGTACACCATCGGCGAGCGCTGACGGAAAACTGCTGATATCGTATCGGCCTACGAATGCGAAATCATACGGAATCTTCATGCTCGATCCCAAATCCGGCCCGCAGACTACTCTAGTATTCGACGATCCGAACTGGGACGACATGGACCCTGTCGCACTTGCTTCGCGCCGTGAACCCGCGGGCCGTTCGAGCGTCGTAAATTACGCACGGCAAGCCGGGCAGCTCTATTGCCTGAATGCTTATCTGTCGGATGACGATCGGAAGTCGCGAGTTCCTTCGGGTTCAATCCGCGGCATACGAGTCTGGCGCTTCGACAACCCCGCTCTGGAGGCTCCAACAGACCGATCCTCGAATTCAACGTCTCGCACCGCGAATCGACCATTGGGCGAATCCAATACCCTTCTCGGGGAATATCAAGTGGATTCCGACGGTTCGTTCTTCCTGGAAGTTCCTGCTCAGACTCCGCTTCGTTTGGAAACGCTTGATGAATCGGGCAGCGTGCTCCGAAAAATGCGCACATGGATGTGGGTCATGCCCGGCGAGCATCGCGGCTGTATCGGCTGTCACGAGGACCGTGAGCTCACCGCGACCAACCGTCACGTGCTTGCCCTCCGCAGACGGCCGCAGGAGGTAGGCAACACCGCCGTGCCCCCCCCATCGGCGGTAAAGCCGCCTGAGCAACCGGGTCGCAGCTACCCATGATGTGTGCGAACGCAATGCCCATTCTTACAACCATCATCATCCCCTTCGTGTTTGTGGCCGCGGCGCCGGAGTCGCAGTTCCCGGCTTATGTCGGGCAGGCCGAGTGCCTTAAGTGTCACGCTTCGAGCGCTCCGGCGGCGCCGTGCAGCGAAGTGCCTATGGCCGAGCACGACGCCGCGTACGCGGCGCTGACCAAGTCGGCCGCTTCCGAGATAGCCGCCCTGAGCGGCGTTGCCGACAAGCCCACCGATAGCCATATATGTCTTTTCTGCCACGCAACCGGAGCGGATGAAGGCCCGCGATGGTGGACCCGGACATTTCACATCGAAGACGGCGTCCAATGCGAGGCCTGCCACAATCCGGGGAGCCTCCACGTAGCCGTGGAAAGTGCGCCCGTGCTCGCCCCGCGCGACGTGCGCCTTGCCGAATCCAAACTTCGCCGCGGCGAAAAGTCGGATTGTGCGGTCTGCCACGTGGATAGGCCGTCGCATCACGAGGTCCTTGATCTGGGCTTTCGTCGTTCGCAGGCCGACCACCTTTACAAAACTCCGGTCAACCTCGCGATCTCACAGGACGGCGGCAAGCTGTATGTAGTGTGCGAGCACAGCGATAGTGTCATCGTCGCAAACCCGGCGGACGGCGCATTGCTCGGAGAAGTCCGTGTCGGAAGGCGGCCGCACGATGCGGCGCTCAGCCCCGACGGTCGTCGTCTTTTTGTCACCAATCGACTGAGCGGAACCGTAAGTGTGGTTGATATCGAGCAACTGCGCGTGGTCGGCGAAATAGTGGTCGGCAATGAGCCGCATGGTGTGCTGGTCGATGCAGCCGGAAAACGCGTCTACGTCGCAAATACCGGCAGCGACGACATTTCTGTCATTGACACAGAAAGTCTCAAGGAACAGCGGCGTTTGACCGCTGGGCACGGACCCTGGTCCCTGGCCATGCGCTCGGACGCTGCCGCGATCTGTGTGACCAGCGTCCGCCCCGATCCCGGACGCTTTCGTGACCCGCTACCGTCCGAAGTGACCATGCTTGACCCGGAACCGGGGCTGGTAAGCAGTCGCTTCTCCGTCGCCGACGCCAACATGCTCCAGGGAGTTGCCTGGGTTCCCGTCGAGAACGTAGCACTGTTCACCATCATGCGGACGAAGAACCTCATTCCCATCACCCGCGTCGCCCAGGGCTGGGTCATTACCAACGGTCTCGGAGTGCTGTGGCCCGATGGGAGAATCGACCAGGTCCTGCTCGACAAACCGGACGATTACTTCCCCGATCCAATGGATGTAGCGGTCAGTCCCGACGGCCGCTTCGCGTTGGTCACCAGTGGCGGCGCGGACGAGGTCGCGCTGGTCGATGTCCACGCACTCTTAGAGACCATCCGTCAGACGCCCGACGAGCAGCGCAGTGATGTCCTCCCCAATCACCTGGGCATGAGCCGACGCTTCGTCGCAAAGCGTATCGCCGTGGGCGTAAACCCCAGAGGCGTGCTCTATTCGCCGGACGGTCGCTTCGCTTACGTCGCCAATGCCCTGGACGACTCCATCTCCGTCATCGAAACCGCCGACTACAACGCCGTCCGCACCATCAGCCTGAATGGTCCAAGCGAGCTTACATCCCTTCGCCGCGGCGAAAGACTCTTCCATTCCGCCGGCGCGACGTTTGGTCGGCAGTTCTCCTGCCACAGTTGTCACCCGGACGGACACACCAACGCCTTGACGTTTGATATTGAAGCCGACGGAATCGGGCTCAAGCCGGTCGATAACCGCACACTGCGCGGCATCTTCGATACCCCGCCGTTCAAATGGGAGGGCACAAACCCCTCCTTGTACCGGCAATGCGGTCCGCGCTTCGCCATGTTCTTTACCAGATTGGCCCCACATTCGCCGGAGGAATTGACCGACCTGGTGCGCTACATGTGTACCATAGAGAATGCGCCCAATTCCTATCACCGTCCCAATGGCTTGACCCTGGCGCAGCGCCGGGGCAAGGAGATATTCAACCGGACTGCGACGAACAACGGCAAGCCGCTCCTCCCACAGGATCGTTGTGCGCACTGTCACAGCGGCGCCTACGGAACGAACCGGCAAGTGTCGGCTGTCGCCACCACAATGTGGTTCGATGCTATCGTGGATACGGATCTTACCGACCTTTTTAATGCGGCCGAGTTCGGACACCTGGGCGCCTATTTTTTCATGGATGCGGGAATGCCTTCGGCCGCGTTCGACTCGCCTCATCTGACAAATATTGCATACAGCGCGCCGTACATGCACAACGGCGCCGCGAGAACTCTCGAGGAAATCTGGACCAGGTACAATATGGTCAACCGGCACGGCGCAGCCGCTGATTTGACCAGGCGACAGTTAAATGACCTCATTGCATACCTCAAATCTCAATAGCACGCCCCTCCCCGGACCTGCCTCCCCCCTTGGCAAGGGGGGATTGAGGGGGGTAACCATTGGCTCCGCGCTTGCGCTTGGGGTTCCGTTAGACGCTCTTAATCTCGCTCTATGGCTCGGCGCCGCGTTGGCCATCCCGATTTGTATGCAGGTCGCGCCTGCGTATACGGAAGATGAATCGCTTTGCGACCCGAAAACCTACGCCTCATTACAGGCGATTACCACAACCGATAGCCCGTCGAACTACTCAATGCGCGCAATTCGTTCCTATGGAAATCGTTTATGGGTTGGAAATGACCACGGACTGGCTGTCCTGGAAGATGGAAAATGGCGCAATTGGACCTTGAAGGACGGACTGCCTGCCCGACGCGTTCAGTGCATCGAAGTCGATCCCCAAACAAATGACGTTTGGATCGGCACGCTCGGAGGCGGCTTGGCCCGCTTCACCGCAGGCCGCTTCGATGTCTTCAATCAGTTCAACAGCGGTCTCGCCGGCGACCTCGTCTTTGCCGTCGCTATCGGCAATGGCCGCATCTGGGCCTCGACCAACGGCGGCGTTAGCTCCTATGATCCAGTTGCCGACGACTGGGATTTGCTCGCCGAGCGCCGCGCCGACGCCGCGTTCTTCGTCCCCACGGCTCTGGCGTTTCAAGACGATGCTCTGTACGCAGTCTTCCGACACTTAGGAGTTTGCAGGTGGGACGCAGCCGCACATCAATGGACGCCGGGCGCGCCTCGCGACGAAAACCGCGCCCTGCACGACGGCCTCGCACAGCTCGGCTCGCAGGCGACCTCGCATCCGAAAACGCCTTCCTCGTCCCCGCTTTCACCTACAGTGCGCAAAGCAGACGAAGCACGCACTTCCCCACCCCACGCCATCGGAGTATACGGCCCGCGCACGCGCCGCATCGCCCTGCCCGGAGACGAACAACCCTCGCGTCCTGCGGAGAACTTTCCGGAAATGCTCGCCGTTCAACTCGCCGTCGAGTCCGTCAACGCCGCCGGCGGCTTCCGTGGGGCGACCCCGTTCCAGCTCATCAACGCAATGCCCGGCTACGCCAAATATGGCTGGGGGTTGCCGGAAGACGACATGGTCTTTTTTGCTGATGATCCCAACGTGATCGGCCTGGTGGCCGGCACACCGCCGGATCAAGCCATCACCGACACGACCGTGGCCTACCTGAAGCTTCCAGTCGTAAGTACCGCCCCCGATATCGAAAACACCAAAACCGGCTATTCACGGAACCCCTGGTTATTCCCCTGCCGCGGCGACGAACCCGCGCGGCACCGCGTTCTCTTGGATCACATCGCAAAAAATCGAAACCTCGTGCGCTTCGCAATCATCACGACCGCCGGCCAATCCTCGCGCCCTCCCGCATGTTGGTGGTCGAAATACGCACGGATTCTCAAGCTTCCCACACCCTTCGAACTCTCCTGGGATCCCGCGAAACCTGAAGCGCTTGGTGCCGTTGTGAAGGCGCTCCGTGATTCCGACGCACAGGTGATTTTGACGTGGTGCGATGCGCGCGAGGCCTTAACGCTGCTGCGTGGCATTCGGGCCGCAGGCTTGCTCCAGCTCTTCGCCGCCCGCCCCGAAATCATGCCAGACCCCATTTTCTCCGACGGCGGATCGGACGCCGGAGAGGTAGTAACCATGCCAGTTGCCACGTCCGCCCCAGCGCAACCCGACGATCCCCATGCGCTCCCCCAACGCCCCCGTACCGCTCCCGAAGGCGCGTCCAGCGCTGTCGCCCGCTTCGCTAGTAAGTACGCCGACCAAAGTTTCAGTCGTGGTGCACGCACTCCACCCGGAGCAAATGCGTTGCGATCCTTCGACGCCACCGATCACCTCCTGGCGGCCATCAATATCGCGGGCCCCGACCGCGAATCCGTGCGCAGCGCACTCGCCGACCTGGAGGAAAGCCCTTTCGGTGAAGAGCACTTCGAGCGCGCTCATGGGGCGAGCACTGTTGTGTTAGCCACTTTTGAAAACGGGCAATGGGTCTATCGATCGGTGACGGCCCAGCCCCCGCCCGTCAAGCTGCCGCCGGCGGATGCGCCTCACTGACCGGACAGCAGCCGCCCATAGCGCGGGTCGAGGCGGGCGGCGATACGCAGTTGAGCCTCAGCCTGCTCATCCTGTCCGGAACTTGCCAACAACGCACCGAGGTTGAAATGAGCGTCGGCATGATTCGCATTAAGTGCGATGGCACGATCGAAATGCTGACGGGCCGAGTCCAACCGACCAAGCCGAAATAGGGCGAAACCGCAGTTGTTGTGCAGGTCGGCGTCGTCGGGCGTGATCGCGAGGGCCAGTTCATAGTACGGAACGGCCTCAGCGAATCGGCTCTGAACTCCGAGAAGCGTGCCAAGGTTGTAGTTGGACCGACCATCATTGGGATCGAGTCGAACAGCCTCTCTCAGACTGGCGATGGCCTCATCCATTCGACCCAGTTCGGCGAGCGCGCTACCCAGCGCGGCGTGCGCTTCCGCTCGACCGGGGTCCAGGCGGACGGCGTTGTACAGGGCGTCGACCGCTCCCGCATAGTTGCCGCGCTTGGACAAGACGCCGCCCAGCGCCTGGTATGCTGAAACCACAAGATTGATCTTCGTCTGCCCGACTCCCGTGTTCGATTGGGCAACTCGGCGCAACTGCGCTTCGGAGTCGTCCAGCCGTCCTTCCTCGGCCAGAGCTGAGCCGAAGAACAAGCGCACGCGATCGTCGTCATGTCGCTGCAAGAAGCTCTCGCCGAAGCGTTCGACGTCGGCATACTGTTTGAGCTGCATGGCGGCCATGACGATCCCGCGCTGCGTGCGGGGATTGGACAACAGACCCCAACGATCGGCGGTCATCAGGTTACGGTAAGTCGAACCGGCAAGCGCATTGCGCTCCTCGGCGTCGGCTGACTTTTCCAGTGCTTCCGCGCCGCGGAGGCCGTTGTATTCGTGATAGCGCACAAACGCGCAGTGCAGGACGAAGGCCGCAAGTAACGCGGCGAATCCGCTATAAGCAATCCCCATTCTGGTCCATCGGCCACATTCTTTCAGCCGCAGGACCGACAACATCACATTCGGTGCTGTCGCCATGCGGATGGTAATCACAGATATGAACCCAATGATCACGCCGAGGGCCAACGCCAACAGGAACGGAACCTGACTGTATATCCCACGAAACGACAGCAGCACGCCGACGAACACCGTCGCCGCAAGTAAATCCTCGACCAAGGAAAGATCGTAGGGCAGCCCAAACCGCCCGAGGCCGAAATAAGATTTGAACAGCGACGGCCTGCCGAATTTGTAGGACAATGCCCCGCGCGGACAAGCGCTCACGCAGTCCAGGTCCCGCAGACACGCCGAGTTTACTACCATGCCGTCGCGCCGGGTCTCCTCATGCACGCGAATACCGCTGGTGCAGGCGGCGGTACATTGACCGCACTGCGCACAGTCGTCGTTTACTCGAATCCGTCCCAGAGAAAAGCGGTCGGCCAATCCGAAAATGGCGCCATAGGGACAAACATAGGTGCAGAAGGTCCGCGACCCCAGAACATAAACCATCAGAAACCCGCACACCAGAAAGGTGATGATAATTACCGTGGGACCCGGAAGGTTACGCCAGAAGTTGTTGGTCACAAACGACGCCCAACCGTCAGCATCCGTCAAAAAACGAAAAGTGGGCAGGGACCGCGTCTGCCAGGTGCGGACAACCTGCGGCCAGACAAACATGTAAAGGGCCGTCAGCGCCGGCACGAACAGGAGCAGGCGGGAGCGTATCAATTTCGGACGGATGCCCAACTTGCGCAATATCCAGCCGCAGAGGTCCTGCAAAACCATGATGTGACAGGCCCAGGAGCAGAAAAACCTTCCGAAAATCATTGTTCCGAAGGCCAGGGCGCACATGAACAGGAACCCGGCAGTGATGATGCCGAGTTCGAGCGTGTACATGACTTCGTTGAGTTCGAGAGGGGCCAGGGTCTTGCCGGTCAGCTTCCAGTGGATGATGTGCAGGGTGAAGACGATGTAGACGAGTGAAAGGGACAACGCCCGCCAGCGCGCGAAGTGCCTTGGCGGCACCAGGCGATTCGCGCCGGCGGGCGCTATAACCTGCAATGTGCGATTTTTCGGACTCTTTGGATTCATCCTGTGTAGTCTAAGGCGGCCCTTGGCCGTAACCAAAAAACGCGCGCAACTTGCGAGCGTGTTTGGCTGCACTTTGCAGCAGTATGCGACCCCTACAGGGTCGTGGTTTTTCGCGGTTGACCTTATCCGGTGGCGGCGTCCCGGCGATCAGAGCCGCGAGCGGAAGCGAGCGGATTGACTCGGCAACTTGCGGGGCCCCTCGTGTCGCTCCCGCTCCACGCTCTGATTGCCCCGCGCTTGCGCTTGGGGTTCTGTTAGAGGCTCTAACATCCTGGCGACGGTCACGGCGGATTCAGCCCGGTGCGCTGGCGGACAGTCGTGTACACGGGCTTGCCGTCAAAGCCCCACGGGTCCAATAGAATTTTTCTATCGAAAACCGGCGAATCCAATGTATCCGGCCGATGACAGTCACGGCAGCCCAGGCTCGGGTCCGTCGCGTTATAGCCCAACGCGAATTCCTTGGGCTGTACACCATGGCTGAGTGCCAACATGGGCCCGAACTCGACTTCCGCCATGCCATAATCCTTGGGGTTGAACGAACTCACACCCTCCGGCGCCTGAGGATCCTCGTACCAGACTCTGAGTCCCTTGAGGAGGACGGGCCTGGCCGCTATCTGCCGACCATAGCTGTCCACACCATTCTTAAAGGCCGCAATGTAGGCGAGGATCTCCTCTGGCCGGTTTATCTCCGGTATGCCGTCCCCGTTATCATCGGTCACAATGGGGAGCGGGTTCCCTCCCGTAATCTGCGCCTGCCGCCAGACGGCGATCGGCGCAATGACATCGTCGCTTCGATCATCCGGCGTGCCCTTCTGATCCCAATCGCCCCAGATGCAATTCTGGTTCTGGGTTTCAGGGAATAGTCGATAAACGCCGTCGGAGTCCTTCTTCCATCCCAGGCCGGCATACCATCGACTCTTATCGGGATTCGTTGGATCGAGCGGATCGGCGGAATAGAACGCGCTCGTCGGATAGGACGGGGCGTATCCGCCGAACGAACGGTCCTGAATCTCCGAGATTGCGGGACTTACCAACGGGTACGGAATGTGACACGCCGGGCAGGAGAGCACTTTCATGGGTCCGTTTTCGCCCTCGACGAACCCGAGGTTATGAATAACGGCCTGCCCGGGGACGGCCGGAGCGTCCGGGTGCTTCTTTGGGTTGGGCTGGCCATTGGGCAGCTCTGTCAAATGGCAATCCCGGCAGGAGCGGAAGTTCACCCAGTCGAGGTCGTCTCGGAAAATCGTGCTGCGATTGTTTCCTTTGGCGAAATTGTGATCCAGCGTTCCGGGGTGACAATAGTTGCAGCCTCTGCTCTTGTAGAGCGGCACATCGTTGGTGGGGTCGCTGTCGGTTAACTTGTTCCACCGCGCAAAGTGGACGATCCGTTTATCGAACCAGGGATCGCCGCGCCTGCGCAGGGCGGAGTCGTGGCAGGGCCAACAAATGACATCGCGCGGCGGGCGATCCACGGACATGGCCGTCAGGCTCAATGCCCCGTCCGGCGCTTGCGAGAGCTGCCCTAGATTCACTCCCACCGAGTAGTCAATCTGAAGTACTTTGGCAGTACTGCCCTGAATCTGTAGCTTCGAGAACCAGCCTTGTCCGCCCGGTCCCACGGCGGCAAAAGCGGGAACGCGATTGCCGCTATTGTCCACAAGGTTGGTCTTGGCGGCCAGGATGGCCTTGCGCCAATCGAGCCGGGTCCATGCGTTCCGGTTATAAGGTAAACCAAGAGTCGCCCACCTCGGGTCGGATGTGTGGCAGTAGAGACAGTCCGGCTCAGCCAGCCCGGTGAGGTCCCATCGCGCCAGGCTGAGGTTGCCCGCGGGATCCATGTCCGTGTAGTCCCCGTCGAGCGCCACGTCTTCGGGTGTTTTCCCAAGCAATTCATACCCGAACCGTCCCGTCGGTGGATCGTAAAGCCGCAGCCCATCGCGGTCGAATTCTCCCGGTCCTCCGCCGGTATGACAGCCGCCACATCCTCCGATCCACCCGAAGGTGGTCAGGTCCATGTCCGACCCGAGTGTGCCCTGCTTGGGAGAGAGGATATTGGCGCTTGAGTTGGGGATCGAGCGACCGTATCGCCCACCGCCCCGAATCCAATAGCGCCCGTCTCCATAGTAGTCTTCTCTCATGATGATGTTGCCATGGGAGTCGGTACGGCCTTCCTGGAACTTGATCCCATTGGTGATGCGGGCGATGTCATGGCAGGCGTTGGCGCCGCAGGTCTTCTGACCGCTATAGGGGGTCGTCGAGCCGGCGGCAATGACGTTCCCAAAGGTGTCGCGAAGTGGAATCGGCAGGTGCCCTCGGGCGCGCTGAAAGGCCGCAAGGTCGATTAAGTCCACGTCGTTGTCGGCGTCTGTGTCGAAGACAGCAATGCACTCGGGATTGTCCGGGGTGTGCATGGGGCCGGAGTCCGCCCAGCAGAGGTTGAACTTGGCGAAATCCTCCAGGCCCACAAAACCATTGCCGTTTTCGTCCATGGGCACGCCCAGGGAGACTGCGGACAAAGTTGAGACCGCGATAGCCGACATTAGGCCGACCGCGACGCGGCGCACAGGCAAGACGAAGGCAACCTCCCTCGCTGAGCTTTGCTGAATGCTGTTACTGCTCGGAACGTGAGTCTTGTCGTCCGAAGCGTTAGATGAAGTTGCCATGTACTATTCCCTCCAAAAAGCGCGCACTTTACGGTTTGACAGCGGCACACGCCGCTTGTCGCGGCTCCTCCGGAAGAGCAGGATTCGACCGCGACTATCGGTGTCCTACAACGGCTCTATGGTCTCGTCATCGCTTCCTCGAATCGTGAATAATCCATCCCGCGGCGGTGCTCTTGGCACCGCCGTTTACGCCAGAACTTCCTGCCGCCCGATCCCATCAAACGCCCAAATGTGCAGAACGCGTGTTCACGGTGGGTTCAGTCCGGTCAATGCCCTCACAGTCGTATAAACCGCCTTGCCGTCCGGCCCCCACGGATCGATCAGAATCTTGCGATCGAAAACCGGCGAATCCATGGTATCCGGGCGATGGCAGTGCCGGCATCCGTCGTTCGGGTTCTCCGGGTCGTCATAGCCCCATGCCTGATTCTTGGCCAGAACGTTATGGTCCAGACCGTAGACGTCGGACTTCCAGGGATCGATGGCCATTCCCGTTCCCTCGGGCTCCAGGAAACTCACGCCGCTCGGCGCTTGCGGGTCTTCATACCACATCCGCGTCGTCTTTATGTAAACAGGGTTGGCGGCTATTTGTCGGCCGTATTGGTCGTTTCCTTTTAGGCGCTGGATATAGGCGAGTATTTCTTCGGGACGGTTGATTTCTTTTATCCCATCCCCGGTGTCGTCGGTGATGCCGGGTAGGGGCTGTCCTCCCGTGGCCTGCAGCAGCTTCCACATCGGAATGGGCACCACCGCGTCGTCGCTCAGGTCGTTCGGCGTCCCATTCTGGTCCCAATCCGCCCAATAGAGATGGAACCACCAGTTGGTTGGGAAGACTCGACTGACGCCGTCCACGTCTTTCTTCCACTGGGCTCCCGGATACCAGCGACTCTTGTCCGGATTGGACGGATCCAGCGGATCGGCCGAGTAGAACTCGTTCGTCATGTGCTTGATCCGGCTCGCCGTGAGCGTCGCGTCGCCGAAGGCTCGCGCCGGATTGACCAAGGGATAGGGCACGTGACAGAATTGGCACGACAAGACCTTCATCGGCCCCTCATCGCCTTCGAAGAAGCCAATCAAGTGTATTTGCGTGCTTCCCGGCACATCGGGCGCTTCCGCGTACTTTTTCGGGTTCGGCTGGCCGTTGGGCAACACCGTCAGGTGGCAATCGCGACAGGTTTTCATATTCACGTAGTCGAGCTCGTCGCGGAAATGTTTGGAGATGCTGTTGCCCTTTGCAAAATTGTGGTCAATCTTTCCCGGATGACACACCACGCAGACCGCACTCCGCGCGGGAGAAATGTCATTGGCCGGATTGGAATCGTGGAGGTTGTTGAACTTCCGATAATGTATGTCACGATCATCAAACCAAGTAGTCCCACGAGACTCCATAAAGCCGATCGGGCCGTGACACCCCCAACACGCGTTGTCGCGCGGAGGGTAATCCAGCGATGACGGCGAAAGGGCCAGCGTGTTGTCCAGGTTCCGCAACAAAGTGCCCCGGTCCACGCCTTTGGAATAGTCCAACTGGAGCCGCGTCGCGACCCCACCGGGCATGTCAAGCCTTGAGAACCACCCTTGGCCCGCCGGGCCGGCCGCGGCAAAAGCCTGAACAGACGCCCCTGAGTTGTCGACCAGGTTGGTATAAGCGCCCAGGACGGCACTTCGCCAAGTCCGACGATTGATGTTCTGCCCATTGTTCCACGCCGGATCGGGTGTATGGCAGAACAAGCAATCAGGCTCCGAGAGTCCGGTAACATCCCATCGTGCTGTTGTAAGGGTACCCGTGACGGTTTCCGGCTGGTAAGCATAATCTCCGTCATGAACCACGTCTGCCGGCGTTTTGCCAAGAAGCTCGTAGCCGAATTTTCCGGTACTTTGGTCGTACAGGCGTTTTCCGTCGCGATCGAATTCGCCCGGTCCGCCGCCGGCATGGCACGCGCCGCACGCGCCTATCCAGCCGAACGTCGACACGCTGACATCGGATGGACTGTCGGCATCTTTTGCAGAGAGTCCATGCCAAGTCGAGCTCGAAGAGAAAAGCCCATATCTAGACGGCGACTTCTGCCACCATCGCCCATCGCCAAAGTAATCGTCGTGCACGATGATGATCCCGGCAACATCAGTGCGTCCCTGCTGGAACTTAGCCCCGTTCGAAATGAGGTCGATGTTGTGGCAAGCGCTTGCGCCGCAGGTTTGCCGCCCGCTATAGGGCGTCGTCGAGCCGGATGGCAAGACGTTCCCGAGAGTGTCGCGCAATGGTATCGGCAGGTGTCCACGGGCGCGTTGAAAGGCCGCAAGGTCTACAAGATCGAGGTCGTTGTCACCGTCGCTGTCGAAGACGGCCAGGCACTCGGGATCATCCGGGCTGTGCGTCGGACCGGAGTCCGCCCAGCAGATATTGAACTTGGCGAAGTCATCCAGGCCAACATAGCCGTTGCCATTTTCGTCGTTCGGCGTGCCAAAGCCTGTCCCATACATGGCGAAGACAAAGACCGCCGACATTAGAGCGGCCATGACGGGTCTAACGGGAAAGAAGAAAGCACCCTCATCACTTGGGTCTTGGCGAAAGCGCCCATTGCTCAGGATGCGTCTTGTGTCGTCCGAAGCGCCACGTGAAGTTGCCATGAGATTACTCCCTCCTAAATAGATTTTACGGTCCCGACATCGTTGCTTCGAAGCGCGTGTAATCCTCCGCGTCAATGTCACCATCTTCATCGAAGTCAAGAAGAATCGTGCACTCATGCGAGGGCGCGACGAAACCGACTGCCTCCAACTGGCCGCTGAAGCAATTCTGGTACGCCCCATAGTCGCGCAAATCGTTGTTGCCGTCACGGTCGTAATCGCCCAAGAGGCATCCGAACCGGCACAGCGCATCCGGACATGGCGGAGCATCGCAGCTTCCCGGCTCGCTGGCCGAGCATCGCGGGACTCCGCCCTGCCCTATGCACGCGTAAAGAGGATAATTCGGAACGCAAATCCATGGTTGTGGGTAAAAGCAGCCCACGATCGGCGGCAACAGGCACGATCCCGCCGGAGTTGTCGTTGGACACAAATCGAAACAATCCGTTATCCCGTCGCCGTCGGTGTCAACAGGCGGATCGCAGGCGTCTGGAATCCCATTGCCGTTGCAGTCCGGCTGACATCCGTCGGGTACCCCGTTGTGATCGCAGTCGCCGCACGCAAGGTCCCCTGGAGGGCAGTCCCTAATATCGCACTCATCCGCGATCCCGTTGTGGTTGCAGTCATCTTCGCACTCGTCGGGAATGCCGTTCCCGTTGCAGTCGATGCTCTGACCGCAGAGGGGCGGGGGCCAAGGCAAACACCCAATAATAGCTCCGCAGTCAAGGTCGCAGGCATCGGGAATGCCGTTGTGATTGCAGTCAATAATCTCCAGCTTCGGGCCCCTCGTAGTCACCGCTACTTCGGTAGGAGAACCGGATTTGAACAGCCCGATAGTGGCCTTGTTCACATCGGGTATGACGTTGGCATCAAAATAAAAATTGTAGATCGTGTCGTAACGCAACGCATTGGCGTTCGGATTGGCCTCGTAGGTGGCCGTGGACCAGGTGATCGAATCGCTCGTGATCGTCGTCTGCCAGGGATCATGGGAGATTGGTTCGCCGCTGTGGTACGCGACGTCGTGGAACCCGACATTTGTTAGTATGGCCGCGGGCGGAAGTTGAATGGAAAACGTCCGGCCGGAACGGTCCGAGTTAAGATTCTGCAGTGCGTAGTTGTATCGCCAGGTCCCCGTACCCGTAGGCGCAACTTTCGCCGCGAGAATGAAAAGCCCTTCTCCCGGCACGCGGACGTCCGTCTCCAACACAGCGGAGTCCGCGTCTTTCCAGGCTCGTATCGCTGCCTGCCCGCGCTGTGTCGCCCAACCTTGGACAATTGTGAGGCCGTATTGCCCCGCCGAAGGATTGGCGATCATGACTTCTCGATACGAGGCATTGTTGTCCTGCGTATTCGCCCGGCAATCATCCGGGTGCACGTAGTGACCTTCCATGAAGTACCGCGCCCCGGTATTCAACGCGGGGTCAAGGTCCGCTTTGTTGACCAGCAACCGCCGTTCCTGAGTCCCCGGCGTATACCCCGGACCGCCCCACGGATACACAAAAAACCCAGTGTGCGCATTAATCAGATAACGTGGGCTCATGTTGTTCTGCACCACGTTGAGGCTGGCGCTGTAGGGATCGGAACACCCCACTCCCAAAGCCGTGCCATTCGTCGGATCCAGACATGTCGTGCAGAAACTCTCCGAGACGGCATAGAACCCGTGCTTGACCCAGGCCATGCCGATCTGCTCGAAATGATTTTGCTTCAAACGGAAAAGGTTCTGAACGATGACCGGGTGCTGGTTCGTGTTGGCAATCCAATTGGCCCGCTGCGTCCCCAGATTGCACGCCAACGTGCCGATGCCGAACGATGCCGGATCGTTGATGGGAGTGGGATAGGAAACCGAACTCTGCAAGTCGGCGACGATGATGTCTGAACCCTCCGATGCTGTGCCTCCAATCCCGGCGCCGAGCTCGCCCGCCGTCGCGACCGCCGCGCACTTTCCGCCTCCGGCCCGCTGCACCGCTATCTTCGCGTCGATCAAGACCGCGCCGACGACGGTCCCAGCCGCATCGGGCATTCCCAGCTTATTCGCCCAAGCGCTCGAGATGGCCAGCTCGCCGTCCAGCCTCAGTTGCCCGCCCACACGGTCCAGTTCCACCAACGCCGATGCGAAATCAAAGACTGCCTCGCCTTGAGTACTTGGATCAAGCGTGCTTTCGAGTTGCAAAGCCCCGTTGTCGCCCTTTCCCAGGGCTAGATTGCCAATTACGATCCGGTCCCCCGGACGGTTGACCAGCAGCGCGCCGCAAGTGGAGAGCTTGCCGCCGCCGAAGCGTTCAAAGACCCCGTCAATCGTATCCAAGGTCGCCGGCGTTGGGGCGTCGATCTCGAAAACTACCGTGGAGCGCGCGCTGTCGGCGTCGATCTCTCCCAGGGGTACAAACGAAAACCCCAGCCCGGCCAGTGCTTCCGGGTCGAAACGTAGCCCCAGCGTACCATCGATTACCTCGTAGGTTTGAACGTTTGCTCCGGCGATATCCCTACCCGCTGCCCTTATGGGCACGGCAACGAGCAACCCACAAACCACGCAAAGAACAGCCCCCGCTGCAATCCGAAGCGAATCCGATCGTGCCATGTTCCACCCCCTTGGCGCACATGAGTTTTGGAATTGGACTCCGTTCCCCCACTTCAGCCGGCGACCACTGGACACAACACGGCCCCGCCGCGCTGTATCAGCCGTTTACCGAGAGTTTAGGCGCAATTCTACCAAGAATCCCCACAAATATCACTTTCTCAAGCTTGGAAAGTCCGTTCTCAGGATTCGGAGCGGACCCCCATGCACGGCCCTCTCGGCAACGTTGTGCAATCAGCAATCACTCCATATTTTAGTAGCACGTCCGGTGCCAAGAAAGGCGATAGTTAGAGGAACCGTCCTTTTCGGACGGCATCAACTCTCACTTCTCAAAACCGACGCTTTACGCCCGCGCGACCCAACCCGTACCGCGAGTGGCAATGAGCGGTCATCAGAACCCGGATTCTGCCACGGTCCAGCCCAATTCCGATACGAAAACGGCGGTCGAGTTCATCTCGACCGCCGTCGTCTCCAGTGCCTCAAATCAGAGGAAGCCGCGATTGCAAGATCCGCGCTAGACGGATCACCAGCGGCCTAACTCTTCTGCTTCAGCGGCGAGTGCTCGTGTACGCCCTTTTCCTTCATCTTCTCAAAATCAAACGGCTTAGAGGCGTCGAACGTCGGGCTCTTCTCGTTATGGCATCCCTGGCAGACTTTTGTATCAACCTTGGTCATCCCTGCCGCGGTCATGTCCGCATCAGTGTACTTCCCCTTCGACTTCATGATCTCTTCATGCTTCGCGATATAACTCCCTCCAGCGCCGTGGCAGTTCTCGCAGCCCACACCCTCGAGGGCCTTCATCTTCTTCGCGGCTTCCTCGTTGGCCGGAACTTGATACCCGCCGGGCTTTCCGAAACCAACCACGTGACACGCGACACAGGTCGTGTCTTTCGTGTAATCCTTGGCCGGATCAAGCTTGGCCTTGGTCTTGGCCTCTGATGCATTGCCCGGCTTGAGCGATTCCAGCGCATTCGCGTGAGGCGTCTTTTCCCAGCTCTTCTGCTCTGCCATATGGCACTTTTTGCACTTGCCCACTCCGACGTATTCCGCGTCGCCAAGCCCGACGACGATGAGCGAAGTTTTTGCCGCGGCCGATACAGCGGGCGCTTCGTCGCCCGCCATCGCCGACGGAATCAGTCCGCCACGCCAAAACGCACACACCGCAGCAAACGATACAACTCCCACGACCAGCGTAATCCTCGCCTTCATGATTGCGTCCTCGATTCCGTAAAACCGGGCTAACTGTGCCCATTCAATCCGCGCGACCGCCCGCGCAGCTTCGGTGCATTCTAACCGAAGAAAGCAGATTGCAACATGCCATTTCCACTTCGATCCCGTCCGAGCCGCGGACGGAATGCAATCCCGGCGCGCCGGGAGTTCGCGCGACCCCGTCCTGAGCCGCGGGCTTCAGCCGCCTCAGACTATCCGCCATCCACTCACAAGACGGATTCTCAGAGTTGGCAATCTCCACGCTAAGTGGCCGACGCGCTAGATCGG
>Ga0209777_10003942_pt1 | contig 17889 bp, 13 predicted proteins | sample FrelakmetHBP12HB_FD_187147 | JGI IMG/M metagenome (GOLD analysis project Ga0209777, IMG submission 187147) | Freshwater lake sediment microbial communities from the University of Notre Dame, USA, for methane emissions studies -HBP12 HB (SPAdes)... | ecosystem: Environmental > Aquatic >...
ACGAAAGAGATATGAAATAAGCCCATCTCGAGAAGTAGACCAATATTAAAATTAGGATCAACTCCAGGATCACGATAGACCACAATGTCAAGATGAGCGCCTTCTGCTTTTTATCTAATGAGTACATATTATTAGACGGTTTTGAGTATATAATCAAAATATTTTATCTTGCAGGGTGGCGACTTTTGGGATGGCCCTAATCTTACTCGATCCATTCTACTTTACCGGTCCTGATATTGTATACAACCGTTTCTATTTTCAGCTTACCCGCAGCAACCATCTTCTTTATTATATAGCTATTGGATAAAATATCTGCCTTTGCCTGGAGCACGTTATTTCTGATCACGGCGTTTATCAGATCTGGCTCCGATAAGTCAGGGTTCTCTTTCTTCGTCTTTACCGCAACGAGTTCGATCTCTCTTTGAATATCACTGATCCTGCCTTCCAGCGCAGAGCCTTTTAACGCCGCCTTGACCGCGCCGCAGTCTGTATGCCCCATCACAACTAATAGGGGTGTGCTAAGATATTTTACGGCATATTCAATAGAACCTATTACGCTGCTGTCAGCGGCTATATTCCCGGCCACTCGAATAACGAAAATATCTCCGATGCCGCGGTCGAATATAGCCTCTACCGGAACTCGTGAATCTGAGCAAGCAAGAACGGCCGCAAACGGTTTTTGCCCATTTATAGCAGTTCCTTCTCTTTGCTCAATAGTCTCATTTGGATGCTGCAATTTCATTTCGATAAAGCGCGCGTTCCCATCATTAAGTAATTTTAATGCCTCATCAGTCTTTATCGCCTCACCGGCTGATATCGAACTTGATGATATAATGCATAAAATAAATGCCGCCACAGAACCATATAACTTTAATTTTTTATCATTCATGCATGGCTCTCCTTATCATGTTTTAGTGAGCCGGTGATGCATAAGTACGCGAATTTTCGAACTTGGTCAGCTGACGTATCCTTTCCCGAGCGTATTCAACATATGGTCGATATCTATCCGGGGCCAGAACGATAAAACTCTTGTAAGATTTAATAGCATCTTGTATATGCTCGGGGTAATTTGCGGCCTCACAGTTAAGGGCGTTCTTAAAATATGCTTCGGTATAATCAGCTTTTTTAGATATAGCGTTCTCATAATCAAGCTTAGCTTTCATGTATTCGCCCTTATTAGAATAATGGTTCCCTCTATGGTAAAAAATTTCGGCGCGGTTGCCATCTATCTCCATCGCCTTAAGAAAATCTGCTTCCGCGAAATTATCCAATTTTTTTAAACTATAAGTGATGGCGCGGACGATATAGGCATCAACATATTTAGGGCTGATTTCAAGGGTTTTGGCCATGTCTGAGATGGCATCATCGTATTTACCTATGAGCTTGTAATCCTTCCCCCTATTGTAATATATAATATAGAGGTCCGGGTCATCTTCACCGTAAACTTTTAACATTTCTTCCAAGGCCATTGTATAATCAGAGATCGCCAGTTTATACTGACCCATTTTTGAAAGTAGATCAGCCCGCTTAATATGCGCTTCATTATAATGAGTATCCAGCTCTATCGCTTTGTTAAGATTTGTGACCGCATCTACATAATTCGATTTTAAACTATGAGCAAAAGCCCTGTTGTAATAAAAATCGGCGATCTTGGGGTTCAATTCTATAGCCTCATCAAAATCATGGATAGCAAGATCGTATAGGCCTTTACCGTTATACGCGATGCCGCGGCAATTGTATATGTCGGCGTAATTAGACTTAATAGCGATAGCTTGATTGAATTCTGCAATAGCCTCATCGAATAGCATTATATTGGTATAATTCACGCCTTTGAACCTGAAAATGACCTCATCTTTATGTATCTTGTCATGCAGCACATCATCTAATATTAACAAATCCAGCTTTGCCTCCCTGCATAACTCATCCAAACTCAAAGCTTTTTGAAAATGCCCCCAAGCGTCAAAAAAGTTCCCGGCCATAGCGCATTTCATTCCTTTGTCATAGAATTCTTTTTTAGATTCTATAGGATCCAGGCAAAAACAGGTATCTACGCTAAGAAACAGCGCTGCGGCGGCGCATATGACTATTATTATTTTTGGCCAACGCTTCATTTATTTATCCCTTTCCATTAATAAGGCTTTTGGGGACGTTCCCCAAGGGGACTAGTGCATCTTACCGATGAATACAATGCTTAGCATTATGCTGAAAGAAGCTACGCCGGCAAAAAATACAAGCAGGCTCCATTTATTTGTTTGTGAAACCTTACCCGCCCTCAAGAGAATATACCCGATCAGCAAGTTAGCTAGCGCCCATAAGACATTGACTGTCGGAGATGATAATCCTTTGCCGGGTGGATTTGCAAATGGAGAAGGAAAGCTGTCGCCTGATACTCCGTGCACTAAGTGCGGGACAGTGTTGATCAGGAATAGGCCTGCGAAGAAGCAGGCAATATAGTGATACCATTTCATAAGGCCTCCTTTATAAAAAGGGAAGAAGCTTGAGTAAACTTCCGCCCTCTTCCTGAAATTTTTTCCAATAAATGCCGCCGTAATAGTTTAATGCTACCGGCAAAGTAAACCCATAATTAAGCACCATTCTCTCATCTTCCGCAGACTCTCCCTCTTCCCAGATGAATTGTTTTGATATGTCATCGCTCTTATTAGGAGAACCGTATTTTTTTACAAGCGCCCTCCTGATCTCAACGCCGATATTATTCTCATCCCACTCTATTAACACTTTTGCAAGGAGCTTTGTTTGAGGAGTAAAAAAGAATTTTACGTAACAGTTCTTTCCAAAAATAGCGGCTTCATACTTGATATAATATTCTCCGCGCTCGAGATGGCGATTTCCGGCCTCCAGGGTATTATATACGCTTTCGAAATCGCTGCCCCACTTAACATCTTCGAACTGAAAGGCGCAGGCGCGTGAAGTAAACAGCAGCGTAATGATTAAGGCGGACAATATTTTAATCATCGGTATTCCCTTCTCCGGCCAAAATCTATATTATAAGGTTATTGTAAAATCGCGCTGAAGAGATGTCAAGAAGATATGCAGCTTAAATAGGTTGGAAAGGGGGACGCTTTAAAGGATTGCAGTTCTAAACGGTGCAGGAGACTTAGAAACTTTTGGCGCTATCATCAAAATATTTTATTTCGCAGGGCGGCGAGTTTTGGGATGGCGACGATTTACCCGCTAATATTCTTTGTAACGTCAACTTCGTAAAGGAAGTACATGCGATGGAATTTCAGCATATATTCATTGAATTCTTCAAGTGAGATGGCGGAGGTCTCGTTAAGTTTGGTATTATCAAACCAACAATAGCGCCCTTCTTTTTTAAAAACGCATATAGCATGATTGTCATAAAGCCTTGCCATGGCAAATATCTTCGACCGATATCCGAATACCCGTAAAAACGCCATGTTCAATAACGCAATGTCTTTGCAGTCGCCGCGGCGCTTGTCGATAGTTACCCCCGGCTCCGTCCAAATATCCTTATCCTCATGCAGTCGGTACGTAATGTTAGACCGCAGCCACACAGCGTAATCTTCCACAGACTTAATGTGTTCTTTTACTATGATATTCAATATTTTGATATCCAACCGATCCGGACGATTGGACAATGACTTGCCGTGTTCATCGGTTTCGTTTCTGATAACAAAAGTGCCGTCGAAACCAGCCTCTTCCCAGCCGACTAATACTGACCTGTCCGGACGCGTATCCTGCCGCATGATATATTTGACCTCAGGTACTTTTACCTGCGTAGAAGAGCTATCCAGTACAGCAGGCACAGCGGCAATAGCATCATTCAGGGGGACTGCCAGTTGCAGTGTTGCGATCAGGGCTTGCCCGATCAGAAGATGTCGAAAAATCATTTTCAGCATAATTTATTATAGAGCCTTTCTGGAACGGTCCATTTAGTGTCATCCTATTGTTTAAATTATACCGTCTCCGGATAAAAATTAGAAGCAAATAGTTCCGGGATGGAAAAATTTATTCGGGTAGGGCGGCACTTTTTAGGATGGCGCTGATTTACTTATTTACTAATCCTCTATTCGCCGTATATGACAGCGATTATTAGGCCTTTGATCGGCATTTCAACCAGGCCTAAAATAGTCCAATAAATGACAGCGCCTGCGGCCATTGTCATAAAAGAATAAGTTGAAAACATCCCGGGCAATATGCCAACAGCCCAAACACATAATCCGAAAATGATGCCTTTGGTTAATTTGCTTTCCCCGGGAACACCCTTTTGGAGTAACGAATAAACTACCGCAAGAACTATATTGAGCAGGAAGCCTCCTATGTAAAACACTAAACCGGGCGGACCATCCATCGGCTTCCAAACATTTGTCGGCTCAAGTTTATATACCCAATTAAACAACCATCCGCAGGTAACGCCTGAAAAGATCGCACCAAATAATGAAACTGCTAGTGCCGCAATAAGTATTTTCCCTCTCTTCATAACTCGCCTCCCTGAAATTATATTACCTTAAAAGAAAACCCTCCGCAACTATTTTTGCTGCAGAGGGTTGTAAAATATTTTATCTAGCAAGGTGCCCCCTTATAGGATGGCCCCGTGTTTCATATGGTTACTTAATTATTGTTTTGTAAATGCAAACTCCGGTTCTAATATCGGCTTGTAATCCCCTGGAACAGGGAGTGGAAATGTAACAGTATCGTATACGCCGACACCGGTTCTTACGATCGCCATAAAACAACCTTTCGGCAATCCAATGAAAAAAGCGGAAACAAAATCATGTTTTGAGACACCAACGGACATATTGTTTGGTATTTCAAACCAGCCAGTCAAAATATTAGTGAGTCCTCTGTTTAATTTCACAGCCATGCTCTGCGCATAGCTAGCCGATGTTATATTCAGGATCGCTAATGCGACAACCAATATGATAATACCCTTTAACAAGCTCTTCATCTTATTCTTACCTCCTATAATTTATGTAACAAGGGACGGTACATTTGGCGCCATTCCATTGGTTAAATTATACCGTCTCCGGATAAAAATTAGAAGCAAATAGTTTCGGGATGGAAAAGTTTATTCGGGCAGGGTGGCACCTTTTAGGATGGCCCCAGTTTCACGAAAATGGTAACTATCGCTTAAAAGCCTATTATTCTTGCCTACCTGATGCTTTATTAATTGTATCAAGAACTTTAGGGTTAACGGCATATCCCAATTCTTTTGCTTTATGAACATCTGCCCAGGCTTTATTATATTCTTTTGCATTATAATAGCTAATGCCGCGATTATTATAGGCTTCTGCATCGTTAGGGTCTATTTCAATAGCTTTAGTAAAATCAGAAATGGCTTGAGTTATATTACCTTGGATACCATAAGCAAGCCCACGATTGGTATAGGCCATTGCAAACTTAGGATTTATTTCGATAGCCTTGGTGCAATCAGATATGGCTTGAGTTAGGTTACCTTGTTTACAATAAGCGAGCCCACGATTACTATAAGTATCTGCACGGTTAGGATTTATTTCGATAGCCTTGGTGCAATCAGATATGGCTTGAGCAAAGTTACCTTGTTTATCATAAGCACCACCACGACCGCTATATGCTGCTGCAAACTGAGAATTTATTTCAATAGCCTTGCTAAAGTCTAAGATTGCTTGAGTGAGCTTACCTTGTTTATCATAAATACTACCACGACCATTGTAGGCTTCTGCATCGTTAGGGTCTATTTCAATAGCTTTAGTAAAATCAGAAATAGCTTGAGTTAGGTCGTTCTTGATTATATAGGCAAGCCCACGATAGTCATAGGCTTTTGCATACTTTGGATCTATTTCAATAGCTTTAGTAAAATCATAAATGGCTTGAGTTAGGTTGCCTTGGCTAGCGTCAGTATTCCCGCGTTTGAGATATTCTTCTGCTGTCTCAGAATAGGCAGAAGAAACAACAAAAAATAATGCTCCTATTAAAACAAAGGTCATTATTTTTGGACTGTTAAGTTTCATTTTTGCACTCCTTTTTGTTATCTTGGAGCCATCCTATTGTTTAAATTATACTGCCTTCGGATAAGAATGAGAAGCAAATAGTTGCGGGATGGAAAAGTTTATTCGGGTAGGGTGGCACCTTTTAGGATGGCCCCAACCTGGGTGGATGGCATCGATTTTAATAGACTTTTTACCTTTATTTACCCCACTGATAATATATTAATTTAAACGATTTTATTTCCTGTATACGTTTTAATGGGATACCATCTGTATTACTTTGCAAAGCATACTGATAATCTGGCTTAGTCCCGGCGTGAGAACTAACAGTACCAACAATATTGCCGGTACTATCGTAAAAGATTGCATGAAAAGCCACATGTACCCCTTTAGCTGATTTTTGAGTATAGGGAATCGAGGCAACAACAGTGATTTCTTTCGATATCTCGCCTTCTTGCAAATAAATATAAAATTCTGCTGGAACTTTTCTCCCCAGGGTTAATGGGGCTATTCTTTTCGAGTAGCCTTCATCTTTGGAAACTTCAGTTAATGCAATATCTCCCTCTTTTGTGTCAGTAACAATCTCCTGAGAATCCGTATTGATACTTACGGCGCTAGCGCGTTTTTCCCCTCCGATGAAAATAATCTTTTTAGCGATATTCTTATCTCCGGAATGATAATAAATTACAGCAACCTGATTGCCTAAATCTAGCTCATCGAAAGAGCGCAATCCTTCAAGTATAGCATTATCATTAACATTGATCTGTATGCCGTCAATAACAAGTTCTCCTGCAAGTTTTTTTAATATATAAGCTCGTTGTAATTCTTGAATTTTACCTTTAACAGATAATTCGCTTTGTTGAGCCTGGTTTTCTGCTGCCTCATCTAATTTATTATTTGCTAAAACTGCAGCTGATGCTGATAAAAATACGGCAAATCCGGTTACGCATAATCCAATTATTGCAACTCTAGACAATTTCATAACCCGCCTCCTTTATTCAGATTACTATTATTCGGTGCCATCCTACAAAGTGACACCCTCTAAAGTTAAATTATACGCTTTGGGTTAAAATCTATCAACCATTAACTATGGCTCCCCCGCTAGTGTCGATTTTGCCTCACTGTGATCGCTAGGACTGCGGACCTGTCGCCCTGTACCTGAGCCGTTAAGCGGCGAATGGTACAGGGCTCCTTAGGGGGAAAACTATAGTAGAAGATAAAAATATTTGAAAAAGCACCCCTTATATGCTATTATCTTACTGCATTATATTAATTTGCTCTTTAAAACATCGTTCCCCTGTAGCTCAGCTGGTAGAGCATGTGGCTGTTACAGGTTAGCAGCCTCCGGTGGAAACGCCGGAGTGAAGAAGCGGGTAAATTCAGGGAAAGCCTTAACGGGTCAATCCTGAGCCAAGCCCGGTACCCTACGTGGTACCGGGAAGGTGCAGAGACTAGAGACTCGCTGCCTAAAGCCTTAAAGGCCATGGCAATGGTATAGTCCGACTCTCCGAGTAATCGGAGTCAGATCGTAACCACAGTGTCCTAGGTTCGAGTCCTAGCGGGGGAGCCAAATTAAAAAACCCATCGATAAAATGGTGGGTTTTTAATTTTGATTCAGAATTTGCTTTAGCAAATTCTGAACCTTTTCCTTAACACTAAAACATAACCCTATGCGAGTAAAATACTTGCGTAGGGTTTTTGTTTGGAGTAGAATATACAAAAAGGAGGAAAATTTATGAAAGGATTTAAAGCGAATATCGAAAAAGATACTTTAGAAAACAAAAAGTTCCGCAAAGTGCTATACACTGGAAAACACAGCCAATTGGTGCTGATGAGTCTTCGTCCAAAAGAAGATATTGGAATGGAAACACATCCGGAAAATGATCAATTCTTCCGTTTCGAGTCAGGACAAGGCAGGGTAATTATTGACGGTAACGAATATGAAGTTGGCGATGGCGTAGCGATAGTTGTGCCAGCTGGAGCTAAGCACAATATTATCAATGTATCAGATTCAAAAGAATTGAAATTATACACCATCTATTCTCCGGCACATCACAAAGAGGGTATAGTTCGGTTAACTAAGAAAGAAGCCGAAGCTAATGACGAAGAGTTTGATGGTAAAACTACAGAATAGGAGTTTAACTAACCAGGGTAAGTTCTTGATATAATTTTTCCGCCTCCTCCGACATACAAAAAATTCGAAATTCGTTGATGAAGGGGAGCCACTAAAACATAACCCTCTGTAGTAAAAATAGTTGCGGAGGGTTTTGTTTTTAGAATTGTTGATTTCCTAAGTCTCTGTGATATACTTTGTTCATAAGCCAAAGAGGGGCGGCCATGCATATTAAAAGATGAATATATGGTGGTATTCGGCAACCTCAAAGATTTGGTTTTTATTATTAGGAGGTAATATTATGGACAATAAAGCCATAAGAATGAAAAATTTCAACTCGCTCTTACTAGTTATTTTTTCGGTTATTTATATTATTGTGTTGGGATATTTGGATTATATTACAGGTCCTTACATTACTTTCAGTTTCTTTTATATAATACCTATGGTCGTGTTTGCGTGGTTTCTGCCCAGAGAGCTGATTCTTATTCCATTAGTTCTAACTATTCTATCAAGATATAATGCTGTTGTTAGAAGCCCTTATAAGTATATGCATCCTATTTTTCCAATTTGGAATGCTTTTTGGGAGGTAGCCGCTTTCATTCTTATTATATATATTTTAGTCACATTGAAAGAAAAATTAGGAGTGATAGCAACTTTGAAGAATAAAGAGCTATTAGAGGTTAATGCACAAGAAACAGTCAGGCGTATTGAAGAACACATACGAGAACTCGTTAATGAGCATAAGCCAAGCAAAGTATTGATTGGGTTGAGTGGAGGCATAGACTCGGCCGTTTTGACAACGCTTGCCGTGCGGGCATTGGGAAAAGATAAGGTTGTTGTATATCATCTATACGATGATAATTGCCAAAAAAAATACCTAGAAAAAGCCCGCCTTATGGCTGATTGGCTGGGCTTACAGTTGCATATACAGTATTTTGACCTCAAAACAGCTAAAAAGAGAATACGCTCATCTTTTTTTGAGTGGCTTAATAAATTACCCCCTTCTTTAGATAGGTTTTTTTTGAGAATTTATTCTTTAATCTTTGGAGAAACACTTTTTGTTACCACAATGCGAAGAGAAGAATTCAGAAAAAACTGGCTTAGACGATTAGCCTATCGTTATTTAGTAGCAGAAATTGAAATTATGTTTGATGGCTGGTTTAGAAAGATGAGAGATTTTCTTGAAGAGATTGCTAAAAAAGAAAATATGCTTATATTGGGAGCGGGTAATTATACTGAGGCATCGGTGGGATGGTTTACCAAAGGCGGTATAGACGATATGCCATATTCCCCAATTGAGAAACTTTACAAAACACAAGTTAATCAAATCGCAAAATATTTAGGGATTCCTGCCAGAATACGGTATCAAATGCCGTCAGCGGGTGTATTAAGCGGTGCTTCTGACGAAGTAGCGCTAGGTATGTCCTATGATAAAATTGATATTATTCTTTATGGTATAGAGCAAGGTTTAGATGGTAGAGAAATCGCGGACTATGGCGTTACAAAAAGAGAGATTAAAAAAGGATATGAAATGAATCGTCTTGCTATTAGGAAAAAGAATTCGCCATACCAGAAGTGAAAAAATATACGAAAATTAAAGAAGCGATTTAAATAACCATAGCCAGTTCTTTATATAGTTTCTCCGTCTCCTCCGACATGCAAAAAGTTCGATATTCGTTGATGAAGGGGAGCCACTATAGGAAAAGGCCTACAGTTTATTAGTAGGCTTTTTCTTTTAGTAGTTTCTTATTCTTTTATTTATTGATTTTTGCTTACGATGGTATATAATTAACTCAAAGTATTTGGGGAGGTCGTATAACGGCCTGAGAGTTCTGCTGAGTTAGCAGATTACCCGACGAACCTGATCTGGATAATGCCAGCGTAGGGAAAAATGTGAACAATCAATCCCTTATGTGTTGGCATAAGGGATTTTTATTTTCGGTTATTAAATAGAAAGGAGCATTAAATGGGATTGGATGAAATAAAGATTTCTCGGGCTATTATTGAGTCATATACTGAGAAGCTTGTAAAGGCGTTGGATGTCGATGTAGCGATTGTCGGTGGAGGTCCCGCAGGCATGGTTTGTGGGTATTATTTAGCAAAAGCTGGTAAGCGAGTCGTTTTGTTTGAACGGAAGCTTTCAATTGGTGGAGGCATGTGGGGTGGCGGGATAATGTTTAACGAAATAGTTGTTCAAGAATCAGCTAAAAAAATACTGGATGAGCTTGAGATTAAGACAAGACAATATGAAAAGGGCTATTATCTATCCGATTCTATCGAGACAGTATCTACGATTTGCTCAAAGGCCGTAAAGGCAGGCCTCACGATTTTTAATCTTCTAAGCGCCGAAGATGTGATGATACGGGATAAAAGGGTCTGTGGTTTAGTATTGAATTGGACTGCTGTTGAGATGGCTAATTTACACGTTGATCCAATTACGATGCGGGCAAAGTTTGTGGTGGATGCTACAGGCCATCCTGCTGAAGTCGCACGAATTATTGAGAAAAAATCCGGCATTCTATTAAAAACAAAATCGGGCAAGCTAATGGGTGAGCAATCGATGTGGGCTGAGATAGGTGAAGAAACAATCGTCAAAAACTCAAAAGAAGTATGTGCAGGGTTTTATGTTTGTGGCATGTGCGCCAACGCTGTCTTTGGCGGGCCGCGAATGGGTCCTATCTTTGGCGGTATGCTATTATCGGGTGAAAAGGTTGCTAAAAAACTACTCAAGAAGACGTAGGCTTAAGAAGCTATAAAGCTCCTTAAGTTGTATATAATCCTTGCTCATAAGCCAATTCGAGAGTTCGTCCACTATGGGGAGCCACTAAAACATAACCCTATGAAAGCAAAATACTTGTATAGGTTTTTTGTTGTGGTTAAGACTATATCTTTATTGCAGCTAAATTTAGCGAAAATAGATTACAAGAATTATCGTTGATACCAAGAATGTGAGGTTCTTCTTTGAAGTAATTTAGGCGTCCTATGGTTTTAAAACCAGAATCATTTAATAAATCTCGCAAGGTTTTATAAGTAAAAATAATTTTATGTCTAAATTCTAAAGGTAGGCCTAGGGCAAATAATCCACTTATCCAACCATTTTTATATGTTTCGTCATCTAATTTAAGACCGGATGGATCTAAAATAACCCTCCAAGAGAGTGCTTCATAATCAGGAACGCAGATAATTAAATATCCGCCTTTTCTCAAAGCGCGCCGCCAATCAATTAAGATTTGCCTACATTGAGAAAGCTCAAAATGTTCAAGGATGTGGCTTGCTCTAATTAAATCATATTCGTTTTCTTTCGCAAAATCTAGTTTTCTCACATCACAAACGATATCAGGTTTCCGCTCTTTCAAAATATCAACATTTATATATGTAGGTAAAGGTAAGTTTCCAGAACCCAAATTTAGTTTTTTCTTTGATTTATAAATATTATTTGGAATAATCTGTCGACCTAAATAACGGCGTATTATACCCCAACCACGTATTTTAGATAAGTATACTGCTTCCATAGCAGATTTAAGAGCAAAGGTACCCATTTTTATTTCCTTTTGTTATATGGTCATAATATCATTAACTTTGGAAATATTCCATAGGTTTTTCTCTGATAGCTTCATTAAACTAGTTCGAAACCCGTTGATGAAGGGGAGCCATTCTTGATGAAAAACCCATCCTTAATTGGATGGGTTTTTCTTTTGTTGGACTCCCCCGATAGGACGAGAACCTGAAAAAGGATTTTAAGGGAAAAACTACTATATTTTTATTTTCTTGCCTATTTGGCCTCTATAAGGTAAAATTTTAACTCTTATTTCATATCCGTTCGTAAAACCAATCAAAACAGAGGAGCCGGATTAAATGAGCAGGCGTTGTATATTCCCTATTATAATGGTATTCTTATTGATCTCTTTTTCCGCCGCATGGGCCGCTGAAGACCATCTCAGCATAATGCAGGCGGGCGAAAAGGGATTTTTCAATATGGGCCCTGCCGTAGGAGACGTCACATCCGAGAAGGACGTGGATGCCAAAAAAGACGTGCTAAAGTTCGACTACTCCATATTCAACGGGTCGATCATAGGCGTATGGACGAAGAGCTTCCCCGCCAATTTCACCGCGGATACGGTAGATGCGGTCAAGATCAGCGTGAAGGTGCCCAAAGAGGAGCAGCTGCGCCAGGTCTCCGTAAAGCTGGAGATAAAAGGAGAGAGCGGCACGCAGACTATCCCTCTCCATATTGGGACTGGATGGAACTATCTGCGCTCTCCCGTAGAGTGGAATAAGATCGGCAAGCTAAAAGAGATAGTTTATGTGGTCAGTCCGATGTATAGCGATAAACAGATCGGCGGCATACTCTATTTTGACCTTGACCTATACAAATTGACATTCCTGGAAAGATACCTCACCCCCGTAAAGGCCGTGATGGTCCTCATGATGGGGATATTCCTTGCATTGATGGCCGCGCTCCTCGGGGCAATATTCGATAAAAAACACGCTGGAAAACTGTTTAACAGGGATCTGTTATACGGCATAGTCTCCGTATTGATAGTGGCGGTCACGTTCGGGATCTACTCCATGGGCGAGATAAACCCTCTTGACGCCGGGTTCAGTTTTTCTTTTCTAGTGATGGCATTGGCGGGGCTTCTCATAGCGGAGTTATTAAAGCGCGGTATCACCGGAAGATATCTCTCGGCCGGGGAGGTCATGCAGAATGTCCTATTCACTGGGCTTCTGGCCGCGTCAAGCGGCACTATGGATATATTCCGGGTACCTTCCAGCTGGCCACAGGTGCTCGTATTGAATAACTTCATAGCGGCTCTCGTCTTCATCATATACCAGATATCCAATGCATGCTCGATGGCCAAATCGAACAGGCATCTGAAGCCCATCTCCGGAATAATGATAGTCGGCATACCGTACCTCTTTAATTGGCTCTTCCTGATCGGGAACACGAATATCCTGCAGTCCACATTGAACAGCATAACTATCCAGGCCCTCTCAAGCCTTCCAATCGTCAGTGACACGATCGGCCGGCTCATAGTGGTATTCATCTTCAATGAAGCGATGATAAACGGGATAAGCTTCGCGACGAGCGGAAAGCTTGTCGGTACGCTGAAGGCGCACCTATTCGCGCTCTTCGTCTCTCTAAGCGTCGTGATAGCTCCTCTGATCGCCGATGCCGGCTCATCACAGGCGGTAACTTCACTGCCGGTTGTGCTCGGAGCCGTAATATCGATAATCACCACGATGCTCTCTTATGCCGGCCTATGGGGGCAGGTATACCTTATCACCGGAATGATCTTAGACGGAGTAAAACGCATAGCGCCTTCGCAGGAGAATATTTCCAAGAACATCCTGACAGGAATGAAGAAAGGCATGGCTTACAGCGCCATACTATTGGGGCTATTGTATGCGGCTATCGCGCTTGTGAATTATCCCATCACTAAAAACATAATGTGCTCTTTCCCGGTAATAACGGGAATAGTGGCAGGCGCTCTGATATTCCCGCTTTGTAAGACTATCATAGAGACCTTTGACGGCACACTTCCTTTCTTCGAGAGAACGCGCTTCAGCTATAAGGACGGCTCTCTGTACGCCAGAGGCGCCATATTCGGATTCGGGTTCGCTTACGCTATCGCTCAAAAGATATATCTTCAGGGCATGTCACAGCGCATAATCTTTGGGTCGCTCGTAGGGCTTGCCGCGTCGCTGGGCGTAAGTTTATTAAGGGATATCCTGTATGCCGTCAAAGGACAGGGGCGCGTCCAGTCATGGAGACTATACATAGTCGATTCATTGCTCGGCGCTTTTATAGGCGGCGCTTTAGCGTTCTACCTCGACGCGGCGCAGATACCTGTAGTGATAGATAAACTCAAGCAATATACGAGCATGGGCTTCTCGCCTAAGGAGTATATCACGTATCCGCTCCTGAATAAGTGGGGCCGCATCGACCTCGGAACATACGCCGGCGGATCAAAATTATTATTCACAGAATCCCTGGCCGGAGTGATCAACTGGGCGATAGCCGCCTGGTTATTCGCTATCAACAAAGTCTTCATGGAGGCTTATTTCCAGAAGGACACCGGACCGATCAAATTCTTCTTCTCAAAGGCGGGCCTTGTAGAACTCGTGAACCACATGCTCTACGTACTAAGGTGGGGATTGTGGATGTCTCCCATAATATTCACCTTCCTTCGGATGATGCCGGAGCCGACATGGTATAACCAGGACGGCGCGATACACACGATATGCGCGATCTTCAACAATATAACGATGACGCCGGCCGTGTTCAGGGACTGGAGCCTGAAGTTCTTCACATATATTCTCGCGTTCGACATGCTGCGCATCCTTATATGGATGGACCACATGGGCCTGCGCGTCGCGACCCTGGTAAATTTAAGCTTCATCGGCATGGACAGGCTCGATGAGAGAACGGCCAGATTCATAGGGCCGGCTGTCGCTCAGAGATATATCCCCGACGCGGTCAAAAGGTTCACCACGTGGGCGCCGCTATTGATACCGTTCTATATCCCGCGCGGCCGGGACTGGGATTACGCGTGGAATACTTCGCTGGCTATGCAGAACGCCTCACAGGCAGGCGGGCTATTCGCTACAGTGAAGAATCTCCCGGCGGCGCAGATATTGATCCTCATATTCGTTTCGATGATACTCTTCACGATCTTCTCATTTCTCATCCGTTCATTGGCCCGTAAACTTGAAAAGAGGCGCGAGAAGAGGTGCGTGCTGGGCAACAGAGAATATACCGCTGTCGTCAAGGATAACGGTGAAGCATACAGCGAGCTGGTGCATAAGGAGTGCGATATCAGCCGCCGCTCGTACGATATAATAGACCCCTGCGGCAGGATCCTATATCTATTGGATACGTCCGAAAATGTGGAGAGCAAGAAGCGTTTCTGGCCGATAGTGGGGAACTTCCCGAAAGATAACTTCCCCGCTTCGCATATCGAGAAGACCGATAACTCCATCAGGGTGATCAATGAGAATAACGGTATCAAGACTACCGTGGAGATAAGGTTGCCCGATGAAGACGCCACCGCTGAGCTTTGGGAGATCACCGTAGAGAATATGTCGGATAAAGCGCGCCGGCTAAAACTTGTACCGTATCTTGAATGGGTAATAAACGGCGGACTTCATGATAGGTTCCATACTCAATACGCGAGATTGTACCCTGAGATGGAATATTCTAGCGACGCCAATGCCATATTGTCATGGCAGAAGACCACAAAATCTATGGGGATACTTGCAACGGACCCTGCCCCCGAAGGATTTCTGATATCGCGCATGGACTTCATAGGGCGGGGCCAAAGCATATGGACTCCACGCATATTCGATACGCTTAAATTCTTAGAGGCCAGGGACTCCGCGCCTTGCCCGACGTTCGATCCTATCGGCAGCTTTATATTGAATCTTCCTGTGGAACCAAAAGCCGTAAAAAAGATCAACCTCATGATCGGCTATGCTAAGAATAGAAAGATCGCAATTGAGATGATCAACGGTTACCTGAAGCCTCAGACTGTAAAAAAAGCGGCAGGTCCGATAAAGAGATCTCCGCTAATAGGGCATGGCGAGATATTGCCCGGGACTCCCCAGCCTTACTCCACATATAAGGAGAATGGCAACAAGCTCGTAGTCCACACGCCATTCACTCCGCGGCCATATGACCACGCGGTATCGAACGCTATACATTCCGTAATGGTCACTAACCGCGGGCTTCATACGTCATGCAACGGCAATTCACAGCAGAACCGCCTCACTCCCGATTGGCCGGACACCGTCACAAAAGAGATACCTACGGAAGCTATCTATCTTTACGATATTTCCGGCAAGGAGTGGTACTCCCCTACATACCATCCGTTGAACGACAGCTCCGCCAAACATGAATCCGAGTTCGGAGTGGACGGGACGGCCATATTCCGCATGACGAAAGGCGACGTCTCTACCGAGCTCACAGTATTCGTTCCTAAGGACGATCCGGCAGGCGTATATCTTTTAACCATAAAGAATAATTCGGACCAGCCAAAGAAGATGAGGATATCGCCTTATTTCCAGATGGTGCTTGGATTTCAGCCCGAACGTTCGGGGAATTTAGTTACGCGTTACGATAAGAAGAGAAGGGCTCTATTCTTTGAGAACCCGCGCAATATATTCCGCACCGGATGGGCCTTCGCTTCCATGTCGATACCGGTCGAAAGATTTGAAACGAGGCGCGGAAGATTCTTCGGAGAGAAGTGCGCTTTGAAGCATCCTTTTATGGTGGAGAACGGAAAACCGGATAAGGCGCAATTCACCGATTATAGACAGATCGCGGCTTTCTTAGGGACGCTTGATATCCCGGCTCATGGAGAGGCTGTGGTAGCCGTAGTTCTGGGGCAGGCCGATACGCGCAAAACGGCCGCGCGGCTTGTCGAAAAGTATAAGGATATAGCCACAGCACGCAAGACCCTCGAAGAGACCAAACGATGGTGGCTTAACCTGATGGGCACCACGTCCATCAAGAGCAATCTTCCGGAATTCGATCAGCTCGGCAATTGGCTTAAGTACCAGGCGCTGGCGGAACGAATCTGGGCAAGACGTGGGTTCTATCAGACGAGCGGAGCGTACGGATTCCGCGATCAGCTCCAGGATACGATAAATCTCATCTGGATAGATCCGGCGCTCGCGCGCAAGCAGATAATACTGCACGCGTCGCAGCAGTTCATAGAAGGCGACGTATTCCACTGGTTCTTTACATTGACCGACGGTCGGACGGCCTTCTCATGCCGTTCGCATGCCTCCGACAATCCTCTCTGGATAGCGTGGGCTGTGGGCGAATATATCAGGACCACCGGGAACGATTCCATACTCGACGAAATGACTTCGTATGTAAAGAGCGAATTCCCGTTCGCTCCCCTGCCTAAAAATAAACAGGGCTGGGGCCATATATACCAGAGATCGACCCGCGCCGATACTGTATACAAACATTGCATGAGATCGATAGATCTCGTAATGAAGAAACGCTCCGGCGTTCACGGCCTTCCTCTGATGGGCGTGGGCGATTGGAATGACGGATTGGACGAGATCGGCAGCGAAGGCAAAGGAGAGAGCGTATGGCTCGGCTTCTTCCTCTATTACATATTGAAAGATATGATAGGGATAATTGAGAAGAAAGAAGGCAAAAAGAAGAGAGACTATTACCTGAAGAAGATGGACGCGCTTAAAGTATCGCTTGAGTCAACATGGAGAGAGGACCGTTACCTGAGGGCCTTCCACGACGACGGCACGGAGATAGGGGTAAAGGGCTCAGGCATATGGGAGATAGATTCGCTGACAGCCGCGTGGGCGGTCATGTCCGGCATCAACTTCGAACGCGGCCTCACTATATTCAATACCGCCATAAAGGTCCTTGAGAAAGATAAGACCATATTGCTCGGATGGCCGGCATTGCGCGAAGAGACAAAGCCGTATCTGGGGCGATCCAGCAAGTATCCGGAAGGCGTGCGCGAAAACGGCATGTACTGCCACGGCGTTCAGTGGCTGGTAAGGGCGGCCAGGATATTATCGGAACAATTTGAGGATAATGGTGACACCGAAAAAGCCAAAGAATACCGCCAGACAGCTTACAGGCTATGGCTGAAGATATCGGCGATACCTCACGTGAAACCCGGCGAGATAGAGATATACGGCGGCCAGCCCAATAAACAGGCGGCGGATATGCTGACAGCGTTCGACCCGGGAAGGATGATATGGCACGGATATACGGGCGCCGCGGGATGGATGCTGCGTCAGGCTTTCGAGGGCGTCATAGGAGCGAGCCTGATAAATAACGAGCTGGTA
>Ga0209777_10003943_pt1 | contig 17885 bp, 14 predicted proteins | sample FrelakmetHBP12HB_FD_187147 | JGI IMG/M metagenome (GOLD analysis project Ga0209777, IMG submission 187147) | Freshwater lake sediment microbial communities from the University of Notre Dame, USA, for methane emissions studies -HBP12 HB (SPAdes)... | ecosystem: Environmental > Aquatic >...
CAATCTGGCTGGGCTGGCAAACCCTGCGGCTCCTGCTAGAGGGTCTGCGACTGGCCCAGAAATGTGTACAATGACAAGGGCTTTATAGGGACGGCAAGCGGTGAACGCATAAAGCGGCGGCTGGCACTCACGAGGATGTTTACAGGATGGAGGCGCTGAATCACTGGCGGGGCCGGTAGTCCCCAAACGGCAACAGACTCTGCACGGATGGAAACCGAACTACATACTTCGGCTTGGCGTTGGATTCCATGCAAGAGAGTGCACATTCTCTTGCAGGACGCATTTCTCCTATGAAAAACGCGCAGTTTTTGGCTTTTTGGGGAAAGTGGCGGGAAAATCCGGCAAGGATTGGCCACGCTCGCCGGGCGCCTCATTTCCTCCCAAGGTCATGCCCACGGCCACAAAGAGGCGGGAGATGGCTGACGTCCTGCTGCTATCAGTTCACCCAGCCCGCAAGAGCCACAAGCCAGAACTGGAATGTGTAAGTCTTCATGGCCCACATCGTATTCTGCCGCCGTCACTTCGCTTCGGCCGAATTATGGAACATTACAGGCTGGCGGACGTAGCCCAACAAGTGCCGCTGCTGAAAACGCGCGAGGTGGACTACAAGGGCGTTCCGGCCACCCAGTATGTTGGGGAGACGCAAGTGCTCTTGGAGCGGCCCGCGCGCACAAACCGGGTAGTGAACGGCAAGAAGATACATAAGAACATTCCGGGAGCGCCCATTACAGTGCGCTTGATCGTCAGCGAAGTGCGGGATGCCGCTGGCAAGATCCTGGCCCTGTGGCTGCTGTTGACGAATCTGCCCGGGACGGTCTTGGCAGAGACAATAGCCTTATGTTATCACTGACGCTGGGAAATTGAAACTTATCACAAGCTGCTGAAGCAAGCCGGCCAACATGTGGAGTGCTGGCTGCAAGATGACGCGCGCGAGGTTTCACGGCGGCTATCTGTGGTGGCGATGACCGCAGTTCTGGTGTGGCAACTGGCGCGTGACGAGCGACCGGAAGCGCAGGAGCTGCGTCAGTTACTGGTGCGTCTGAGCGGACGTCAGATGAAGCGGGGAACAGGGCAGCCAGGGATCAGCGAACCGGCCCTGCTGGCTGGCTTAGGTATTTTACTACCGATGCTACACCTGCTGGAGACGCATAGTCCTGCTGAACTGAAACGCCTCGCCTGCCTAGTAGCCCCAGGTACCTGGACGCTGCCCGCAACTGAGAGCGGCTAGATGTGTCGAAACCATTGGCTTACGGGGTGGGCCGCTCGAACTGCGGTATCTTCAGCGTCTCGCCGTCTTTGAGCGCCGACTGGTGGGCGAGGATGCCGGGGACGACCATCGCCAGGGCTTCGTAGACGTCTATGAGAGGCCCGCGGTTCTCGAGGATGGCGGTGATGAACTCGTTGCTGAGATGGCCGTGGGAACCACCGTGGCCGCCGGCATCCACGCCCGGCGGCAACGGCGGGCGGGCTAGGTCGGGCAGTCCTTTGACAAGGCCGCGGTACCTGTCCGTCTCCATGGAGCCCTTCTCGCCGTAAACGCGGCCCCTTTCGCCGCCCGCGCCGCAGATGCCCCAGCAGACGGCCATGCGCGACATGCCGCCTTCGCTGGTGGTAAACAGCGCGGCCTCGTCGCTGAAGGGATTGCGGTACTGATTGGCATCCGGCTGGCAGTGGGCGACGGCGCCGCGGAACCCGGCGCAGGAGACCGAGGTGAAGCGCTTGCGGGTGACGCCTACGTAGTACGCGTTGGAGTGGGTCGGATACCACTGGGGCGGGAGGCCTATGCGCCACCCCTTGTACGAGTCAATGGGCGTGGGGCAGTAGTGGATGTACTCGCCTTCAGAGTAGACGATGCGCCCGAACCCGCCCGCGCGGTAAATCTGCCGCATGGCGTGGAGTTCCGCGTGGAAGCAACTCGTCTCGGCCATCATATACTTCAGGCCGGACTTCTTGACGGCCTCGAGAAGTTTCTCCGCGTCTTCGAGCGAGCCAAGGACGGCGGGGACTGCGGTCATGACGTGTTTGCCGTGGTTGAGCACTTCAATGCAATGCCGCGCGTGGCTGGGGGCGTCGGTAGCCACGAAGACGGCCTCGATGGCCGGGTCTTGGACGAGCACTTCGAGCGATTCACAGGACTTGGCGCAGCGGCAGGCTTTCATCAGCCCGTCGCGCCGCGCGGGAATCAGGTCGCTGACGGCCACGACCTCGACGTTGGGGTGGTCCTGGAAGCCAAAGGCCGCGCCAAAGCTGCACACGCCATAGCCGACGATACCCATGCGGAGCTTGCGGTCGGAGACGGGCTTCCAGGTCTTCTCGTCTTTCGGCTCCAGCGTCTCGCCGCTCAGAAGTCTCTTGGCCGCGGGCGCTGCTGCGGCGCCGGTGGCCGCCAGAGAGCCCATGGCGAGCGTCTTGAGAAACCGGCGGCGGTCTGAGTAGTGAGTGCGCATGACAGGGCCTCCTTCACTGCCACATACACCGTCGCCGCACGGCGCACGGGAAGTACGTTGACGAGGGCAGTCCCACTGCTACGCTCGCCTTGCGGATGAATCAGGTCGTGATCGTCGTGAAGATCCCTCTGGCCTCGGTTGTCAGCGACGATGATAAGCCGGGCAGGAAGGACGCCGAGGAATTCGCGCTGGGCTATGCTGTACTTAGGCGCGGAGCGCCAAGGATGGGGAGATAGATATGCAAGCGAACCGAAGATGATGGCGGAAATGGAAATAGAAGGACGCGATGAACTCCTCTGCGGCCCGCGGCGATTCAAAGGACATCCCCAGCACAGGCCGCCGCGCGGACGCTGCCTTGGCCAAGAGCATTGATCCGGCGGGAATCGAAAGCACGGCTCCCCCTCTGGGTATCGGTCGGCATGGCTGGTCCTCGAATTCCTTGAAAATGCAGGCGAAATCGAAAAAACATCAAATCCAGCGAGATAGACGCAGAGTATACTTCAGCGGCTGCGGCTACGATTCGCGGGCCGCACTTTGGACAAGGCGGAGAGCTTGAGGTGCAGGCTTCTTTTCCTGATCGCTGTACGGGCCTCGAAGCATCCCCAGGTCTCAAAAGAGCCAACCGGAACGGAGAAACACTGATGACGTGTTCCCCCGAAAAACTCCGTCGGGGGCAATGAGTGGCGTGGCGAAGAGGAGCGTCGCGAGTAGCTGAAGGCAGGGATGTCGGTTTCGGGCCGGAGATTGCTTGGGCGGGCGAGTAGATGAGCGCGAAACGGAAGGAGGAGGGGCCGTTTTGCCAGCGAGGAGAGGTGGCGCGCCCTCGCCCCGCGAGCATTGCCGATCTTCCGAAACCGCGCGGCACTCCTTCAGGCGGCGACGCGGCGGTAGGTGTGATGAAGTCCGCCGAGGACGGGCGCGGCGCGAGGAGACACTACGTCCTTACGATGCAACGCGTCCCGCCTCACGCTCAGCGCTCCGCCCACGCCGCGCATCACCGCGCCAGAACTCACTCACCCATCGTCAACTACTCCCGCCGTCCGTTCCCAAAGCCCCCCTTACCCTCTCCGACGGCATTTCCCCGGGGGTCACGGGGTTTTTCGGGGGGACAGCTGTGTTCTTCGATCCAAGGGGCTGCCGCTTGCGAGCCAGTCTGCAGGTGGTCTGGCACAGTTCAAGCCATGATCTACAATCTGGCGGCGTGAAGCACACACACGGAAAGGGAGGCGGCAATCTTGGGCACTTGGGTCAGCACCATTACAGTGGCGGCGACACTGGCTGGGACAACAGGCTTCTGCGTGGTGCTTCAAGCCGCCGACGCCGAGGCAGGACGCGCGCCGCAAGCCTACTACGTCTCGCCGTCGGGATCCGATGACAACGAAGGGACCACACAAGCCAAGCCGTGGAAGACGAGCGGAAAGGTGAACACGGCTGCGCTGCGCCCCGGCGACAGTGTGCTGCTGGAGGGCGGACAGTCGTTCGCCGGCAATCTGCTGATTACAGCGTCGGACAGCGCGACGGCGTTCATCACGATCGGATCGTACGGCGCCGGGCCAGCAGCCATTCAGGCCGGCGCCTCCTTCGGCATCCGTCTGCTGAACTGCCAGTACATCAAGGTGCGCGACCTGATCCTGGCGGGTTCCCGCGTGAAGCCCAACGGCACGACAACCAACAAAGAACAAGGCCTCGACATCTTCAGTACAGCCAAAGAGGGGCGCCCGTGGCAGAGCATCCACGTGGAAAAGCTCGCGGTCTCCGGGTTCCGCGATGGGATCGTCCTGCACACGCCCATCGGCACGCAGGGAGTAGTCGGCTACGACGACGTGCGCGTCAGCAACTGCACGATCAAGGAGTGTCTCTTCGGCGGCTTCTACTGCTGGGGTTCGAAGCGTGCGAGCGGCAAGCCGTGGGGCCTTCCGCTCGGCCCGGGTGTGTTCACCAACTGCTATCTCGGCGGCCGCACCATTTACGACATCTACAACGACCCCAACGACAATCCGGTCATCTGCCTGCCGATCCAGATCTTCAACGCCACATCGTTCCTGGTGGAGCACTGCACGATCCACGACTGCGGCCAGGCTGCGCAGGCCAAGGGACAGCCGGGCGGCGTGGGAGGGCTGGTGTTTCTCGAATGCGACAAGTCCGTGCGCCGTGATCCTGCACTCGTGCAGCGGCCCAACAGAATGGGGGGCAGAGTTGACGCGGGCCGAGGCTGCGCAATGGCTGGAGGACTGCGTTCGGAAACGACAGGAGGCGCGACGCACGGCCGAGGGAACCCGGCAGGCCCGCATACTTTCGGCGTGGAAGGAACAGCAGGCCGTCAGGAAGATCATGGTCTTCCTGCACTCCCATGACGGCTCCGAGCTCGAAGTAAGCGGAATGGAACCAGGGAAATGGAGAGATTCTGAATGAGCACCCGTTCGCGCGCGAGGCTGGTTGTGACGGCGCTGTTCGTGTTCGTCTGCGTGGCGGCGCATCCGGCCGAACCGGCCGCAGCGCCGGCGCCGAAACCGCACCTCGTCTTCGCCCACTACATGACTTGCTTCACTCTCGACGTGGACTTCTGCAAACAGGAAATCCTGATCGCCCAAGCCCACGGCCTCGACGGCTTCGCCATGGACTTCGGCGAATGGGTCGGGGCCGATGCCAGGCCAACCCGCTATGTGGAGAGCATGGACACCATGTTCGAGGCGGCCAAGCAACTCGGAACGGACTTCAAGCTGCTGCTCACGCCCGAGTACTCGGTCCAGCCCTCGGACGTGAACATCGAGCATATGGTGAAACGCTACTACGACCATCCCAACGCCATGCGACACGAGGGCAAGTTCTGCCTGTCCAGCTACGGCATGGGCGGCGGTGCGTACGAGCGGCCGTTGAACAAGCTCAAGGCCGAGGGCAAGAGGATCTTCTTTATTCCCTTTTCCAGCGTGGGCCGCTTCGAGATGGCCGAGAGTCTGGAGAACGGCCTGCGGCTCTGCCAGGAGCCGCACGTGGACGGCATCTGGCGCTTCGCCGGTGACGACTCACCCTGGGGCCTGATCAACACCAACGCCAACCTCCGCCGCGCCGCCCTGCGCGCCAGCAAGCTTTACATGGCCGGCGTCGCGCCCTATTACAACAGCGCCAACGTGCGGGACATACAGGGCCTGCACGGCTATGGCGCCATCTGGGAAGGGATCATCCGGGACAACGCCGACTGGGTAGAGATCGTGACGTGGAACGACTACAACGAAGACACCAACCTGATGCACTACAAGTGGAAGCGGGACTGGGACAAACAGACCTACAACCGCGACGGCGCCTACCTCGCCGCCACCGCCTACTACGTGAGCTGGTACAAGCGGGGCAGCCCGCCTCCGGTCACCCAGGACAAGGTGTTCTTTGCCTATCGCGACCGCAGCCGTTGGCTGACCAGGGCCTGGGACCCGGCGAAGAAAGAGTGGAAGGTACACACCATGGGCAAGTGGCCCTTTACTCAGGTCCACGACGACGTCCAGGACCGCCTGTACTTCAGCGCGTTCCTGACGGCCCCGGGGCAACTCACAGTGCGCCTCGCCGGCCAAAGCAAGAACTGCGCGCTGCCGGCCGGAGTCAGCCACGGCGACCTGCCGCTGGCACCGGGCGTGCCGCAGTTCTCCTTGACCCGGGACGGCAAGCCAGTGCTTGAGGTGGTCGGCCGTCGTTCTGTCATTGGGCAGGAAACCGAGGAGAACAGCCTGTATCTTCCGGGCCATGCGCAGAGCCGTATCTGGGCGGGCATGGCCGTTGCCGGCTTGGCCGCCAGCCTGCCCGCCAAAACGGCGCAATTGCATGAGGGCGCCGAACTGCAGACTGCGGGAGGCACCGAGGCGGCGTTCATCCCCGCCAAGCCTGCTGCCGGCGCCACGTTCACCGTGAGCGGGTTGAAGACCGGCATGTACAACTTGCGCTTCCGTTATTCCAGCCCGAACGCCTATGATTGCCGGCTGACGCTGCTGGCCGATGGCGTGCAGTGCCAGGACCGCGAGGAGAAGTACCGTATCCCGCTATGGCTGCCGCCAACCGGCAAGGATCAGTGGGCCACCGCCACGCTGATGTGGACCTTGTTCGACCAGACCACCCATCTGAAGATCGAATGCTCCCAAAGGACCGACGCCCAGCCCGGCTGGAACGATACCGCCGATGTCTTCGTTGCCGGGGTTGAGCTGGCACGGGCAGAACCGCCAACTTTCGCCGCGCCGCCACCCAGCGTGTTCCCTGAACTGGTAGCCATCCCCGGCGGCGCCTTCACAATGGGCGGGCCGTCCACCGAGGCCGACGAGGCTCCCGCCGCCAAGGTGACGCTTTCGCCGTTCGCCATCGGCAAGTACGAAGTCACGAACGCGGAGTTTGAGCAGTTCATGCCCGAACACTGCCAATGGCGCGACGGCTACTCCTGGCGTGATCGCGAACCGGTCATCTATGTGGATTGGCGGGAGGCCACCCGTTACTGCAACTGGCTCTCGCAGCAGGCAAAGCTGACTCCGGTCTACGACGAGAAAACGTGGAACGCCAACATGCAGGCCGACGGCTTCCGCCTTCCAACCGAAGCCCAATGGGAGTTTGTCGCGGCCGGCCGTGACGAGCAGCGGCCATACCCCTGGGGAAAGGAGGAGCCGAAGCCCTACGTCCATGGCAACTTCCCAGGACCCCAGGCGCTCGAAGTCCCGGCATTCGTCCGCAGCCAGGACGCCCAAGGCACCACCGTGGCCGGCTCCTTCCCGACCGGCGCCAGCCGCGATGGCGTGATGGACTTGGCAGGCAACGTCGCCGAGTGGTGCACGGACTGGTACCAGCTCTACTCTCCCGGCGACAAGACCAACCCAGTGGAGACCCGCGAGAGCCACAGCCGCGTCATCCGCGGCGGATCATGGGGCTACTACGGCTGCAGCCAGCGCTGTAAGGACCGTGAGTTCAACAGCCAAAGCTACCCCGGCTATATCTACATTGGTTTCCGCGTGGCGATCTCCGAAGCCGGCTGGAAGAGGCTCTTGGGCGGCAAGTGACAAACGGCATGAATGCCGCTAGCGACGCTCCCGTTTAGTGGACCTGCGCCTCAAAGCGAATGGTCCCGCGCGGGTTGGGCCAGGACAGAGCTGTGCCGCCCTGCGTTATGCTCAGGCCGGCAGGAGAAGTGACGCTGGCGAGCGTGAGCTCGCCGGGCAAGCGCGTCTGAACGGTCCAACTCCCCGATGACGACCGGATGGATGTACTTGTAGAGCTCCGGGAACGGGTTGCCGCCACCGCGGGCCTCGCGCCAGAGTCTAAGGGCGCGCCTGAACTGGTCCTGGCTGATGTCAACGGTTTCCTGTTCACGCAGGGGATTGTGCGGGCACAGCGGGTGGTCCAGCGCGGAGTCCACGGGCGCAAGAAATGCGCCTGGCCCCATCTGGATCTCGTCGGCGCCCAGGGCCACGAGAGTACCGGAAGACGCGCAGATGAACGGCAGAAAGACCGTGAGCCGCCGACAATGGCAGCGCAGGACATGGACAAGGCGAAGGGCTGCCTCGACGTCCCCGCCGTTGGTCCTGAGAAAGAGGCCGACCTGGCGGTGCTGGCGGCCGTTTTGCAGCAAGCGCGACATGGATGTGACGGTATGCTGGCGGATGGGCCCCCGGGGGCCGCTCCAGTACGCCACGATTGGATAGCCGGTAATTTTCTCCATGCGCTCAAAGAGCGGCTGCGTCTCTCTCACCAGCGAATTGGATGATGACGACTGCTTTGCCTTTCCCCATCGGCGCCCTTGTCTTCCAGCGAGTTCTGATTTGCTCATATTGCCTCCCAATTGTCTGTCCTGTCATGCCCTTCCCTCTACTCCGCCAGCCCTCTCCCCCTGGTTGCTGTTCCGGTTTGGCCCCCCGCGTTCTGGAGCCTGCGCCGAACATTGAGCCGTATCTCGTGAACTGCCCGGCGAAGCTCCGGTCGTGTCACCGGGATGCCCATGTCGTGCAACGCTCGCCGGACCCGCTTCGTGGGCACGTTTGGATGCCGCCGCAGCCAGCGGCCAAACCCTATCCTCGCCCGGGTGACAGCCGAAAGCCGGGCCTCCAGCGACTCGTACAGCTCGCGGTACAGCTTCGGCAGAGCCCTGTCACGGCGCATGGCCACGATGTCGCGGGCCAGCCTGCGCGCCGCGAAATCAAGCCGTTGCCGGTGCCGGAATGCGTATTCGTTCATGATCATTGTACCCTCCCGTTCATGGGCTTTCCACTCTCAGGTTACCAGGGGGGTGGGAAGGAAACGGGGTAGGGCCGAAAAGAAAAAAACAATTTTTGAGCCTGCTGCGGAAAATGACGTGAGATCCGCTGGCGGCTTAGGTACGCCTCTGCTACATGGGGGTTGTTACGATGCAATCAAATCTGACTTTGAATATTAACTGGCCTAGAATCGTCACTGTGGGGCGGAGATAGTGTTCTCCGACTGGCTAAGGAGCAGTGAAGACAATGCGTTGCATTTTGAATACGATGTTGCTGGCGGGTTTGGTCTCATTGACCATGGCTGAGGACAGCGTTCTGGATAAGGCCAAGAATGCTCTAGGTGACGCGAAGAATGCGGCCACAGGAAAAGAGGCCGCAAACAGTGCCGCCACAGGTAAAGAGGCGGCAAATGCTACCGCCAGAAAGGAACTGACCAAGATTTTCGCGGCGCATCCGAAGTTTCGTGAACTGTTTGCCAAAGCGGTTGCAGAAAAGCCCGATCTGATGAACGAATTCGTGGAATTCCTTGCGGCAAAAGAGAGCCATGGGGTCAAGGACTTTATCGAAAGAAAGGGCTCTGAAGCGCAGCCGATAAGTGCCATGTGTGCAGATTACTCTGTGCGGCTTACAGCGGTTGAGAAATGGGCGCACGACAACAGCGCTGGCGCCACGGCTTTGGCCAAGACGAAGGATGGCCTGAAAAACGTACTCGTTGATGCGGAAGCGCTGGCGAAAGAAGAGCACAAGGCGAAGAAACACTAGAAGCAGTTTCATAAGCCGGTGCAAGCTCCTAGCCAATAAAGCTCAAGGGGGCACTCGTTTCACCCCCGTGACGGCTTTGTGTGCAGCCAGCCAGCCTTCACCGCGTCCGGCGGGTTCAGCCTACTGTTTCGTTTCGCCCGACCAGACTGGGTACAATGCGCCAGCTAGAACGGCTCCAACGATAGGCGCAACCCAGAACATCCACAACTGGTACAGCGCCCACCCTCCCACTAGAACTGCCGAGCCGGTGCTTCGCGCAGGGTTTACGGACAGGTTTGTGACCGGGATGCCAATCAGGTGAATCAGCGTAAGGGCCAGACCGATAGCTATTGGGGCAAAACCTTGTGGAGCACGCTTGTCAGTGGCGCCCAGGATGATCGTCAGGAACATGAAGGTCAGAACGACTTCAGCGACAAGGCACGCCACCAGCGAGTACCCACCCGGTGAGTGTTCCGCGTAGCCGTTGGAGGCTAGATCACCAGCAAGGTCAAAGCCTGCTTTTCCGCTGGCGATGACATACGCCCAGGCTGCGGAGGCGAAAGGCATGGTCTGGGTGCGCGGCAAGGCCATGGAGTCGCTGGGCAGCAGATGGCACGCGTTCCTCCAGGCGGCTCCGCTCCAGACCGCTTGACCGAAGCCCGGCACATCTGGCATTCAGGGGCGGCGCATCTGGGCGCCCCCCCCATCCCCCGTCCAGGATTCCGGTTCCATCCCGGCCGAACGCCCATATTGGCCACAGTGAGTTGACAGCCCGCCTACCTCCGCCCGTCTTGCTTTAGTCTGGGGGCCAACGCGCCTCGTCGTCCATCTCCTCTTCGTGGATCTGACGCAGCATCTCGTCCTCCCACAAGTCCCGGGCCGCCTCCTCCATGGCCTCCCGCTCGAGTTCCTCTCGGCTCTTGCTGGCCGGGACCTGATTCCCAACGGCGCCCAGTGCAGGCTTGCTGGCGGGCACCTTGCCCTTACCGCACTACGCCCGCCAGCGGGCGCCCACTCACGACCGAGGCCACTTAACAGGATTGACAGGGGCCACAGGCTGGCTATGACATCTGGAAAAGAGAGGATCTTCTTGGCCCTATCCGCGCGGTGTCGTTCGCCCCCACGGCGAGGTGAGGTGCATCATGAGCATGAGAGCCGTGTGTAGCGCCTTTAGCGTGTGGTGGCTGCTTCAGGTGTCTCTTGCAGCGGGAGCCGATGCGATGGGACGTGAATCCGATGGTCCGCGGAGGGACATGGTGCTGTGGTATCGCCAACCGGCCGAGAAATGGCTGGAGGCCATGCCAATCGGCAACGGCCTCCTGGGGGCGATGGTCTTTGGCGGCACTAAGCTGGAGCGCGTCGCGCTCAACGAGTCGAGCTTCTGGTCCGGCAGACCGCACGACTACAACGATCCCGAAGCGCTTAAGTACTTCCCTCAGATTCGCGATCTGGTCTTCGCCGGGAGATTCCAGGAAGCCGAGGAGATGGCCAATGGGCACTTCTACGGCATTCCCGCGGCCCAGCAGGCTTATCAACCTCTGGGCGACTTGCTGCTCTCCTTCGACGGTATCGAGACAGGTGGCGATTACCGCCGCGAACTGGACATGGAAACCGGCGTGGCGAAGGTAAGCTTTCGCGCCGGTGACGTGGTCTTCACGCGCGAGGTCTTTGTCTCCTACCCGGATCGCGTGCTGGTTGTACGCGTCACCAGCGACAAGCCCGGCCGCGTCTCGGTTCAAGCGCAATTCAAAAGCCCCTATCTGGAGAGCGTCGCCGCAACGCCAGGCAAGCTGGTCATGAAGGGCTGTTGGAAAGGCCCGATGAAAAAGGACTGGCTCATCGCGCCGGTTGAAGGGAAGGGCCTGCGCTTCCAAGCCGTGCTGCAGGTGCTTCCTGAAGGCGGACGGCCCGAAGCCGGCGCTGACAGCGTGCGCATTCAGGAAGCCAACGCTGCCACGTTCATCGTTACGGCGGCAACCAGCTTCGTGAACTACAGCGACATCAGCGCCGATCCCAGGGCTGCCTGCGAGAAGATTCTGGCCGGCAGCGCTGGCCAGGATTACGCGGCACTGCGCCGCCGGCACGAAACCGACTTCCGCGCACTTATGGGCCGGGTACAACTGAGCGTCGGCGACGGCTCACTGAATGAGAAACCCATTGACGAGCGGCTCAAGACGCTGCGCGCAGGGGACGCTGATCCCAACCTGGAAGCCTTGTGCTTCCAGTTCGGCCGCTACATCCTGGCGTCCAGCAGCCGCGCGGGCGGACAGCCGGCCAACCTCCAGGGGATCTGGAACGAAGCGGTCACACCGCCTTGGGGCAGCAAATATACCATCAACATCAACACTGAGATGAACTACTGGCCGGCCGAGGTATGCAACTTGTCCGAATGCCATCAGCCCCTGTTTGACATGCTCAAGGACATTTCGATCACCGGCGCCAAGACAGCACAGACGTACTACGGCTGCAACGGGTGGGTGGCGCATCACAACACTGATCTCTGGCGCGGGACCGCGCCGGTTGATGCGGCGAGATTCGGGATGTGGCCTGTGGGAGGCGCGTGGCTCTGCCAGCATCTGTGGGAACATTACGCGTTTACCGGCGACCGAGAGTTCCTCAAGGAGTATTATCCGATCATGAAAGGCGCAGCCCGATTCCTGCTTGAACTGCTGGTTGAGGAATCCAAGCATCATTGGCTGGTGACGCCTTTCTCGATGTCGCCGGAGCATGGATATCTCGATAGTAACGGGAAGCTGGCCTTTCTCTCTCCCGCGCCAACTATGGATATCGCCATCATCCGTGAACTCTTCCCGCACTGCATTGAGGCCGGCAGGCTCCTGGGCGTGGACGAGGAGTTCCGAGACAAGCTCAATGCCGCTCTGAAGAAGCTTCCGCCGTACCAGATCAGCAGCCGGGGTTACCTTCAAGAGTGGATCGAGGATTGGCGGCCAGGAGACCAGGGGCACAATGTTTCGCCAAACTTCACCTTCTTCCCTGGCAGTTCGATTGCCCTGCGCCGCGATCCGCAACTGGCGGCCGCAATCCAGAAGTGGATGGAAACACGCCGTGCTGGAGGCGCTTGGCCCACCGCCTGGGATATCTCCGTGTGGGCGCGGCTGGAACGGAGCGACAAGGTAGCCGCCTGGATGCAGACGTTTGAGCGCAATTCGCTGGCACTCAATCTGCACAACAGCGGCTCCAATCAATCCGACGCCAGTTTCGGCTTCACGGCGGGCGTTGCCGAATCCCTGCTCCAAAGCCATGCTGGCGAAATAAGCCTGCTGCCCGCCCTGCCCACCGGCTGGAGCGATGGCGTGGTCAAAGGTCTGCGGGCTCGCGGCGGGTTTGAGGTGAACATCCAGTGGAAGAGCGGGAAACTTCAGTCGGCGGAAATCCATAACAATAACGCAACCGGCTGCAAGGTGCGGTACGGAGGGAAGACAGCGGAGTTTTCGCTCAAGCCGGGTGAGACCATCCGTTTGAACGCTGAACTGATCCCTGGCAACTAAGCAGGGGCGAGCAAGTGAGGAAGTTGACCATGCTGCCGAGATTCGTGATCTGCCTCGTCGCTGCTTGCTGGCTCGCGGGACAATGGCCGGATGCTGCTGCAAAGGAGGAGAACATGCGGCCTCGCAACTATCAATTCGATGGGACGATGTCGCGGGAGGTGTTGGAGAACTATCTGTCTCGCGCGATTACGATGGAGGGTCTGCTCAATGGCCGTGGCAACCTCGATGACAATATCCGCATGCTCAAGAGCATCGGCGCCAAGTTCATCGGAAGAAGCCTCTGTCTGTGGGGCGGCGAGGCCGATTTGCCGCGGAATCTGGAACGGGCGAAGCAGCAATCTCCCAAGGTTCTCGGGGCCGACCCTGACATGATTCTGCAAGCCTGCGTTTTTGAGATCGTGACCACCCAGGTGGAGCAGGTTCCCGTGCCGGCCTGGGCTCTTGCCGCGCTGGCTCAACCTGTGGAGAAGAGGAACTTCCGCTACGCCGACATGCTCTATCCAAACGGACGGTTTAAGGATCACTGGCGAGCGGGCAACTCAGTCCCGGATGTGAGCCAACCGGAAACAAAGTTATGGTTTTATTTCCTGGCGGCGTCATTTATTGATGCGGGCTTCGAGGCGATCCACTTGGGGCAGACAGAATTGATGAACGGAAACGATCGCAATTTGGATCATTATTCCCAGGTACTCACCCTGATACGGTCTTATGCGGCCAAACACGCTCGCCGGCACATGGTGCTATGCGATTCACACGTGCCCAGCGGCGGCCTGGTGCGTGACGGACAACTGCTCATGGATTTCCATTCCTTCCCGCTAAGGATCATGGAGGTTCCCGACAAGCCGGAAGAAGCGATTCTGAAGTTGGGATTCTCCGATGGCATCTATGGCCGGAGCAAAGGCGGCCTTACTTCCAGCGGCTGGAGGTGCGAGCATCTGCCCTATCTGGTGGAGATTGACAACTGGGGCGTCAGCAAACAACCGGGGCAGGCGAAGGTGGGTGGCATTTGGATCTGGGGTTATGACGAAATCAGTTGGTTTGCACACCAGAGTAAACAGTATCGCAGTGACTGGCTGCGCTACGCCTGGGATTGGGTGCGCAAGACGGACTCCAATGGCTATCTCCAAATGCCCGGCAGCCGCACGGTAAGATCGCCGCTGGACAACAGGCGCTGGTACTATGCCAACACGCCCAGTCTGGCAGTCCCTGACGGGTTTGGCGATGAGGAGGCGATTCGTGCCATCTGGGTAGCCGAGCCGGCAAAGTAGCAGATGGAAAGCCGGAAGGAATGTGCAGGGAATATGCGGGGGACAGTCACGAAGGACTCTCCCCTAAGAATCACGTCGGGGCCGGTGAGAGCGGCGGCCAGAAGACACGCCGAGCGTGGTTGAGGGCGAGCGCGTGGGTTTCGGAGTGGTGAGGAGTGGACGGATGCCAGCCACCATGTGGCTTTGGATTCGCCAGATCGCGCGACCCTCACAGAACCTGCCTGCAATGGCCAGCACGCATAATAAGGCTCCCTGAGCGACCAGCCTCTGTCAGTCCGTTAAAATGAGGTGCATCAAGGCCCCTCCTTGTCTCAGCAAGACGCCATTTGCTGACATAAGGCATTCCTCCAGGATGTCATGTGCTAACCGTCTGAAACAAGGTGCGCCATGGCTAACGCGTGTTGGCCTTGCGGGCCCCCAAGACCCGGCTCGGCCAATGCTGGCCTAATGCGGAGACAAGCCCTGCCGCATAGGGGATGCTTGTGCCAGGATTGCTGGCTGCGCGACGGACCCCGGGTGTAGCCCCCGGCATTCCGATTGGGTCCCATTTGCGGGGAAAAGGGGGCCCCATGGGTTCCCGGTCGCGCTGGCGTGTTTCCATGCGGGCATTTGCCGATTCCAATTTCTCCGAGATCGTCGGCAAGCACCACCGGGCCATCTGCATCCATCGGAGGCGGAGCCGCGGCCCCGATCTGTACACGGGCGGCGGGCAGCCGGGAATGGAGCCCTCTAGAGCACTTCACGAATGGCTGTGACCTTGTGGCACGGCCTTCCAGGCCGTGGACACGGGCAAGATGCCCGTGCCACGAATGCGCGAGGATACACCCAATCGTGAACTGCTCTAATCTGCAGAAAAACCTGTAGAAAAGCGCTTTTCTTAGGAACCAGGAAACGCCACCTCAAGAAAGGCCCATGGAGGGCATTTTACCTACGAAAATCGAGTCTTAAGGTAAGTGAAGGGGGCGGGAATCAAACCCGACGCCTATTGAAAACAAAAGACTTACAAGAACGAATACGCGGACGACATCCAGCCGACAAGAACCATACATAACCCCCGAACCGACCGCCCCTTCGGTGGACGGCGCTCTTCAAGACCCCCATAAACCAGACATCTGACCAGCAAACTGGAACATCGGTTTGTGCAAAATCTGTGCAACGGGATGGGCCTGACCAGCAGAGTACAAGCCATGCGGCGGCGCCTCCACCGTTGATCCTGCCTGCACTACCGCCGGAACTGTTCGCCTTGGCAGCACGCTGGAGTTCGCTGCCCACCAACATCCAACAGGCCATCCTGCTGATGGCGGGGGTGCGGCCATGAGCGGGCAGAAGGACGGGCGCAGTGACCACTCGCAATTGCAGAACGGCCCTGGCTCCGCCATTCCACTGGCGCTCGCCAAGCCGCAACTCGCGAGTGCACCGGCAAGGGGCCTCCAACCCACACATGTCTCAGCCCGGCTACACGCGCATCCGCGGCGCGCTCGCGAACCTTGGGCACCAAGCTGGCCGCAGTACGGTGCGGCGCCTGCTGCTTGAGAACGGCCTGGAGCCCGCGCCGCGTCGGACCACGTGGGCGACGTTCCTGCGCAGCCACTGGGAGGAGCTGGCGGCGACTGACATGTTCACCGTCGAGGTGCTGATGCCGCGCGGTCTGGTGCGGTACGCCGGTGCTCGGCTGTCTCCATCACACCTACCGCCGAGTCGCCGACTGAACGAGTGCCGCGCGGTCTTGGAAGACCGGCAATGCTCGCGGGGGTAGGGCGTGCCTCCTCTCCTCGCTGGCAAATCGGCCCCTCCTCCTCCCGTTGCGCGCTCATCTACCCGCCCGCCCAAGCGATCTCCGGCCCGAAACCGACATCCCTGCCTCCAGCTGCTCGCGACGCTCCTCTTCCCCACGCCCGTCATTGCCCCCGACGGAGTTTTTCGGGGGGACACGGGTATGGAAGTGCAACTGGTCCAGGTGCAGGTTTTCGCGCTGTGCCTCCGCCAGCTTCTGCTCCGCAGTCATCCCGAAGGCGAAAGTCCCCGCCGGAACGCGCACCATCGTCTGGTCCAGCGCCCGGGCCAAGTCTTCAATGTCGCGGGACAGCGCCATACTCTTCTCTCCGCAAGCGGTAACCGCCCTTTGCCGCATTCCCCCGAACGTCCCGCCGACATCGAACTAGGCGATCTTGGTTCCCGGGGCTGCAACGCTACTGTGCCGACTTGGCGCAGCGGAAGCCAAGGAAGACATGTCTAAATTCCGGGAATGGCCGGAAGCGGTAGGTTACGTGCGTGATGTATGGTTCGCCCGCGAAACTGCCACCCCGCGCTACCCGTCGTTCCGGCGACTGCGGGTCTTCCCGACCATCCGTGGCGTTATAGGGATACGGCTTGAATACACTGCTGGTCCATTCCCACACGTTGCCCACCATGTCCAGGCAGCCGTACGGTGAAGCGCCCTGCGGGAAACTGCCCGCGGGGGCCTGGTTTTCGGAACCGTGGCGGGCTTTCTTGTCATCCCAGTCGTTGCCCCACGGATACTTCCGGCCGTCGGTGCCTCGCGCCGCTTTCTCCCATTCCGCTTCAGTCGGCAAACGTTTGCCAGCCCACTTGGCGTAGGCATTCGCACCATACCACGACACACCAACCATCGGGGAGTTGGCTTTGCCCGCTTTGGGCCGCCACTCGCCGTTGACCTCTTCCAGAAGCAGTTTGTCATTGGCAGCGAGGTACTCGTGCCCCGCTTCATCCTTGGTCGCTTTCACCGCATTCAGGAAGGCGGCGTATTGCGCGTTGGTTACCTCGCATTTGTCAATGTAGAAGGCCGGGAGCGTCACTTCGTGGATGGGCTTTTCCGCAGCGTCCTCATCAATCGCTTTGCCGGAGCTGCCCATGGTGAACTTGCCCTCGCGCACCAGCACCATATCGTCCGTAGTGCTCTTCTCCCCACCATGCAGCATGGAACACAAACACCAAGGGCCCAGAGCCAGGAGCAAAGAGCCCAGAGCCAGTAGTTGGCAGCCAACAAGCAGTGGCCTCGCGCCAGAAGCTCGTGTTTTCATCTGACTCTCCTCACTGCGCCAACTCGATGGAACCGGCTTTCTCAACTTCCCAGGATCGGCCTTCAGTGCCTTGCCACATCAGCCACTGCTCGCCGGCGGTCTTGCGCACGGTCAAGTTGAACTCCAGTTTGGTGTGTTTGGCTGGGTCGACGCCAAGCCCGGCAAAAGGGATTTTCCATTCCGCCGTCCAGTGCTTGTCATCCACGACTTTTGCGCTGTAGGCAACGCCTTCGCCAGCCCGTTTGACTACCGCCGCCGGCGCGCCCGCTTCGTCACTGCTCTCACAATGGCCGTTGGTATAGCCGCGCAGGACGAGAATAGGGGCTTCTTTCCCGGCGGCGGGATTGCGGAGCGCTACTTCCACGGCGTCGTCTTGCCCCCACGTGTTTCCCTTGTTCAACGGCGGCTGCGCGGCGACGTCATTCAGGATCCGGACGTACAGGCACTGGGCATCGGAAGCCAACAGCGCCTGACTACGCGGCGTGACTTGGTTCCGCCCGGGGTCTTGCATGAGCACCATGACATTGCCCTGCTGGCTGCTGGGACCTTCCCCAGGCTTCCCCGTCCACTCGGTTGCCGGGATAGCCCCGTTCTCCGCGCGTTGGACTTTGAAGACCGGCCGGGTGCTCTTGCTGCTCTTCGCGGGGGCTGCGGCCGGCGCGGG
>Ga0209777_10003944_pt1 | contig 17885 bp, 11 predicted proteins | sample FrelakmetHBP12HB_FD_187147 | JGI IMG/M metagenome (GOLD analysis project Ga0209777, IMG submission 187147) | Freshwater lake sediment microbial communities from the University of Notre Dame, USA, for methane emissions studies -HBP12 HB (SPAdes)... | ecosystem: Environmental > Aquatic >...
CCCTTGGAGTGCCAAGCCGATAGTAAAAGCATTGACTTTTCTGGCTAATTGGCTAAATTGTCTGGTGTCGCCAAAGGCGACACAAATTTCGCAGTCGTCGTCCCCGCAGCAAATTGGGTTGACAATCACACGCGATTTCGGTAGTAGTGAAGAGAGATTACTCGATTTCTGTTTGGGAGGTATCATGCGAAAGAACCAGAAGTTAGTTGTGGGGCTATTGCTGGCTTTCGCCTTTGTGGCGTCCCCGGCGTTTGCATGGACGATTACGGCATCAGCGGGCGCCAACGGTGCGATCAGTCCGACAGGCGCAGTCTCGGTTGCAAATGGAGCCAGCCAGGCATTCTCGATCACCCCGGACGCTACCTATCGTGTGCTGGATGTGTTGGTGGATGGTTATTCGGCGGGCGCGGTGATCAGCTACCCGTTCACGAACGTGTTAGCGAATCACTCGATCTACGCTACGTTTGACAACCACTTCACGATCACAGCCTCCAGCGGCGCCAACGGGACCGTCACTCCGAGTGGTGTCACGACCTTGGTCTACGGCGAAAGCCAGACCTACACGATCAAGCCGGATGCAGGCTGTCAAGTCGCGTCCTTGATAGTCGATGGCACCCCTGTGACTCCGGTGATTCCGGCGGGAATGAGCCGCACGTTCACGAACGTGACGGCCGATCACACGATCGTCGCTTTCTTTGTTCAGACCTGGACGATTACGGCATCAGCGGGCGCCAACGGTGCGATCAGTCCGACGGGCGCAATAGTAGTGATTAATGGGTATAACCAGATCTTCACGATCGCGCCGAACCTCGGCTACCACGTCGACGATGTCCTGATGGATGGTGTTTCGCAGGGCCCGTTGACGAGCTACCCGTTCACGAATGTTTTGGCCAATCACACGATCGCCGCTTCGTTTGCGATCAACACCTACACGATAACGCCCACAGCGGGCGCCAACGGTGCGATCAATCCGAACACACCGCAGATGAAAGACTATGGTGGCAGCCAAACGTTCACGATCACGCCGAATGCCGGGTATGTCTCCAGGGTTAGGATTGATGGGATAGAGTGTGCAGAGTGTTCGTCCGGTATTCCGAAGAACTACATTTTTACGCATATCGCGACCGACCATACCATCGACGTTACGTTTGTTTTCCCACATACGATTACGGCATCAGCGGGCCTCCACGGTACGATCAGCCCGACGGGCGTCGTCACGGTTGGAGAGGGTGCCAACCGGGTATTCTTGATCACCCCGGAAGCTGGATATTCTGTAGAAACCTTGATAGTCGATGGTGCTCCGGTGACTCCGGTGAATGCGGCGGGAATGAGTTACACGTTTAGCAACGTGACGGCCAATCACACGATCGCTGCTACGTTTAGCAACACCTTCACAATCACAGCCACCAGCGGCGCCAACGGGACGGTCACCCCGAGTGGTGTCACGACCAAGATCAACGGCGATAACCAGATCTATACGATCACGCCGGACGCCGGCTATCAGATCGCGACCTTGACAGTCGATGGCGTTCTTGTGGCGGTGACGACTCCGACGGTGGGAATGACCTACACGTTCACGAACGTGACGGCCAATCATACGATCACCGCTATGTTTGGTTTCACCTACACGATTACGGCATCAGCGGGCGCCAACGGTACGATCAGTCCGACGGACGTCGTCCCGGTTGCAGCCGGTGCCAATCAATGGTTCACGATCACGCCGAGCCCCGGCTACCACGTCAATGACGTCCTGGTGGATGGTTATTCGGAGGGCGCGGTGTACAGCTATCCGTTCACGAACGTGTCAGCCAATCACACGATCAGCGCGACGTTTGCGATCAGCACTTACACCTACATGATTTGGGCATCAGCGGGCGCCAACGGTGCTATCAGTCCGACGGGCGACGTCTCAGTTGGAGCGGGTACCAATCAAACATTCACGATCACGCCGAACCTCGGCTACCACGTCGACGATGTCCTGGTGGATGGTGTTTCGCAGGGCCCGTTGACGAGCTACCCGTTCACGAACGTGGTGGCCAATCACACGATCGCCGCTTCGTTTGCGATCAACACCTACACGATAACGCCCACAGCGGGCGCCAACGGTGCGATCAATCCGAACACACCGCAGGCTGTCAACTATGATGGCAGCCAAACGTTCACGATCACACCGAATGCCACCTATGTCTCCAGGGTTTTGATTGATGGGGTAGAAGATACAACGATGGCGCGCGGTACTCCGAAGAACTACATTTTCACCCACGTCTCGGCTAACCATACAATCGCCGCTACGTTTGACGCAGGAACGCCTGTGATTACGCCCGTCATCGGGCCCAGGTCGACAACTGCGCAGACGAGGCTCTCGTTTCAGGTTTCCGCCACGGATCCTGGCAATCACGATGTGACGTGGAGCCTCGATGCTCCTTCCATCGCCAAGGGTATGACCATTGGGCAGGGTGCCGGCGTAGACAGAATGAAGGGAAACTTCAGTTGGACGCCGACCCGTGATCAAATTGGCAATCATACTGTGAGGTTCACAGTACAGGACGCGGGTGGCAATTCTGCTTTTGAGGATGTTGTGATTACGGTCACCTGTAGTCCGGCATCAATTGTCCCTCCAACCTCTCCGCGAACACTTGTGGCAGGTATGAGCAATACATTTCTTGTCACCGGTGCGTCACTTGACACTGCCGATGTAAATTTCATTGTGACTGGGGATACGACAACCCAATGCAGGTTGCCGATTGGCGCGTCACTTACTAACCAGAGTAACCCTGGTGTCGACCGGATGAAGGTGGAATTCGCCTGGTCGCCTCTTGTGTCGCAGGTCGGAACCTACACGGTGAGGTTCACAGCGGCTGATTCTTGTGCCTGGGTTGGAGCTGCTCCTAACACTCCTCGGGACACAGTTTTCTCGACGCCGGTAATACTTAATGTCATTCTGGGCAATCCGGTGATCACTGTTCCATCCGGTTCTGCCACTTACTCGATTTCCACGCGGGCGACCGACACGCTTACCGCAAGCAAGTTTGGTCTTCGCTTGTACGCGACCAATCCGGTTCCAGGCGGGGATATCCAATGGACTATAGATCCCGCATTCCCTGCGCCCGCTTGGGCTACTCTAACTGACTCGCTTGGTGCCAGTCTAGGTGCTTCCTACCATGGTGTTCCCGCTTGCGCAAATGCCGGTGTGGACACCGTAGGGTTTATTGCCACTGATCCCGTCGGTGTTGGCAGTGGGGCACTTTCGGATACCATAAAAGTGATAATCACGGTCCTTCCGGGCAATCCGGTCGCGGGGGTGCTTGGCTCACACGACACTCTGGATGTCATGACGACCACACCACTGAACTACACTCTGTCGGCAACGGATCCTAACACTCCAGATTCCGTCACATGGTCCGTACCGACCGCTGACACTCTTGGAACCGGTCTTGTGCTCACCAATAACGCTAATTGGTCGGGACATTTTGCTTGGACACCGGGACCTTTGCAGGCCGGCGTACACCAGTTCCATTTCATGGCGACCGATAACTGGGGTTGCGCGGACACGGAATTGGTAACGATCGTTGTCAGTTCGACCAGAATGCTTTCCGTCGCGTTTGATACGATTCCGAAAGTGAAGATTGACGTACCGTTGCTAAAGTTCAAGATCGGACTTGACGGCTACACCTTGACTTCGCTGAAAATCCGAAGCAAGATTGAGAAAGAGTTTGCGATCAGCAAGCTGAGCCTCTGGAGGAATAACGCCGCCTTGCCGTTTGCAACTTCTGCCCTGTCCGGCAGATTCGACGAAAACTACGAGAAGACCCTTACTGGATTCAGTGTTCCCCTTGACTCGGACGACACGATTACCGTCAAGGTGGATACCTGGCCAGACTCGGTCGACACCGATACCACTTATCAGATGACGGGTCTGGAACTGGTCATTCCTCCTAACGGGATGGTCTTCCAAAGACCTTCATTACCAGACGCGACTCTGTTCCCGTACTTTATTTGCAACACGTTGGCGATTGATTCGCTGACTGGTGAATGGAAGGGGACGCCCAATTATCGAGTCCGGTTTGATCTCTATGGACCACACTTCACAGTCGATGTAACCGATTTGGATGCATGCACTGAAACTAACTACATCCACATTGGGTCGAAGCTGGCATTTCACATCTATGGCTTGAATGAGAAGATCCCTGACAGTACTATTACTGTGAACCTGTCAGCGTTTGGGCGTCCTAGTTCCTACATGCTGAAAAAGGACCGTTACAACCCGGCTACGGGTTTTGGGCATTTCCATAACCCCAACTGGAACTCTTCCATCGCTTACCTTACGCAAGAGTGGTATGACACTGTCACAGTTATCGATGACAATCTGGATTTCGACACTGGTTACAAGATCACCTTCGTTGCGAAGGACAAGTATCTCAACGAAGGGAAGAACGACTACGTCTTTAGTAGACGAATCGACACGATCAGACCCAAGGTGGACTCGCTGAAGTTATTCCTGTCGCAGAACAACGTAGGAGATAGCTCCGCAACCATCGGTGATGAACTGACTTTGATCGCTTACCTCGGGTCCAGCGGCTATTTTGAGGTCAAGTCGGTTTCGGCCGATCTCAGCAGGTTTGGCGAACCCGTCCTTGCTCTCGATGACATAACCAATGGTAACAATGTCTGGCGAGGCAAGTTCATTCTGAAAAATGCTATAGGAGTTGACATTCCTTGGGGCGCCGATTCACTGCGGAAATCAGCCATCATTACGGCGACCGACAGCGCCTGTAACGTTGCCGTAGATACTGCATATCTAAGGAACGCGCTTGACCTCCGTGCCACCTGCGGCGACGCCGATGGCAGCGCGCAGATTGACGTCGCGGATGCGGTTTATCTCGTCTCATATATTTTTAGCGGCGGCCCAGCACCCAATCCGCTGGCAGCAGGTGATGCTGACTGTAGTCTGGAGGTTGATGTGGCGGACGCCGTCTATCTGGTCAATTACATCTTTTCGGGCGGTGCAGCTCCTTGCGCGGCTTGCCCGAAATGAGAATTACTCGCAAAAGTGCAGCTATTTATGCCGAAACTATTGAGTTTTTTGAAATCTGTGACATATCTGTGACATACTTATTAGAATATCGAATATATTCGACCCATCAATAGATGGACTGTTCTTTTGCCATGTCAATTAGGCAATCCGACGTTTCGACTGAGGCCGTAACTTGTTGTTGAGGAACCGATTGTACAATCTGCTGGCTGACGTCTCCGAATCATTTGGACCGGCTATGCTCGGTCACAAAAAGATCGCGATGAGGTAGTTGACATTTGTAGTATCGCGTAGTTGATTGGCTACGTCTTCGGAGGCTATGTGTCACCATGGGGTCGTTGCCCCCTGCCTTGAAATCCGAGAATCCCCCCTGTTAGCGTGTTTTGCCCCCCACACGCATTGGCCGGGAGCTACCCCCAAGGTAACTCCCGGTATCTGTTTGTGTCCACTTTTTCAGGGGAAGATCAAACCCCGAGGGGAAGAGAATTGGACTGTTTGCACGCTTTCGCTGGGGTTTCGACACCGCTCCTTAGATTCCCGTTCGTCCTGAGCATGTCGAAGGATGAACGAACGCCTCTTGCCCTTCGACTGCTCGACAGGCTCGCAGCTCAGGGCGAACGGGTCGCACTGAGTTCTCTGCTTCGACTTACGGAACTGCGGGTCAACTTATGGACAACCTCTTTCCAATTGCCCCTGCAGATCAGACGCCAAGGGTTGCTGCTCGCCTATTTCTTCTTCTCGTCGAGTTCTTTCAACTCTTTGCGGGCTTTTTTGAGACGTTTGTAGAGGTGATCTGTCTTCTTCTTGTCTGGCACCGGTTTTGCCTGCACGTGCTCATACTCTTTTTCGAGGTTTTCGATTTCTTCCTGAAGCTCTTTTCTCTTATCCATCGTCATGGTCTCCTTTTATTTAGCGCTTTCTATATATACAATCGCCCGCGCAATCCTCGCGCAGACCTTGTCCCTGCCGATTGCTTCCAGCAGTCCAAACAGTGACGGTCCGGCTGTTAATCCTGTCACCGCCAGTCGCGTCGGATGGATCAAGACTGCCGGTTTGACCAACAACTCCTCGGCGTAAGTGCGAACAATCTCCTCAGCCTTGATCTCGGTCAACTCGCTCACGGCGGCAAACTTCTCGGCCAGCGCCGTCAGAAGTTTGACGGCTTCGGGAGTAAAGTGTTTCGCAGTCCCCTTGGGATCATATTCGAAGTTATCGGTAAAGAAGTAGCTGCTCATTTCCACAAAATCGGTCAACAACTTGCAGCGTTCCTTAAGTAGTCCGACAACCTTCATCAACCACTGCCAGCGCGTTTCGAGACAGTACTTGGTGGTCAACCCCTTGTCGACCAGCATCGGCGCCACCAGCACGGCGATTTCGTGATTCGTCTTCTCGCGAATATACTCGCCGTTGAGCCAGAGCAACTTTTCGGGATTAAACACCGCGTTCGACGGGTTGATGCCTTCCAGCGTGAACACGTCGACCAATTCTTGTCGCAGCATTTTCTCGCGATCATCTTTTGGTGACCAACCGAGTAGCGTCAAGAAATTGAACACGGCCTCGGGGAGGTAACCCTCATGCTGATAATCGGTGATACCTTTCGCACCTTTGCGTTTGGAAACTTTGTTGCGATTGAGGTCGAGAATCATCGGCAGATGCGCGAAAGTCGGCAAATCCCAGCCCAGCGCCTTGTATATCTCAACCTGCAGGAAGGTGTTGGTCATGTGATCGTTGCCGCGGATCACGTGCGAGATTCCCATATCGTGGTCATCAATTACGACTGCGAAATTGTAGATTGCGTTGCCATCGGATTTGAGAATGATGAAGTCATCAAGCTCGTGATACTCCTTTTCCAGCGAGCCGAGCACGACGTCGTCAAACGTCGCCTTTCCTTCCAGAGGCAGCTTGAGTCGTATTACATGCGGTTTATCGGCTTCAAGATTGGCGGCAATCTGCTTAGCGCTCAGATTGCGGCAGCTTCGATCATAGTGATAGTTCACTTTCGCCTGCTGCGCCGCCTGTCGTTTCTGTGTTAATTCCTCGGCAGTGCAGAAACAGCGATAAGCGCAACCGCGCTCGATCAGCTCCAGTGCAAATGGCTTGTAGCTCTGCAATCTTGAAGATTGGAAGACTATCTCATCATCCCAATCCATGCCGAGCCATTTCAGGCCGTCAAGGATGACATCCACATACTCTTTGCGCGACCGCTCGACATCGGTATCCTCGATGCGCAGCAGAAACTTGCCCCCCACGCGCCGAGCATACAGCCAATTGAAAATTGCGGTGCGAGCGGTACCGACATGGAAATAGCCGGTCGGCGATGGTGCAATGCGGACTCTGGTTTCCGAAAATGTCATATCGTGCTTTGCTGTTCTCCTCCCAATGGTGGCTGCGAGAAACCCGCAGAAGCTGACACCGGAACGATTTCGACAACCTGCTTGAACTCAAACTCCAGTCCACCGGTTAATTTCACTACCAAGTTGTACGCAATCACCGAAATCGCGACGATGATCGTGTATACCACGCCCAGGAAAAAAGCAAAGAAGAACGGCAGAAAGATCGCCGCAATACCGGCGAATGCTGAAAACATGCGTGGGGAATTCTCCCCCATCATGCCCATCGGCAGGCTGGCAAGCAGCAGCAGAAAAATGGCGTAGAATATTCCCATGATAAAGCCAAGTATCAGGTTGAGCACAAAGGATACTTTGACCGCCGCCCAGACCGAAATTTTCTTCAGTTCCAGTTTCATATTACCTCCTCAAAAAACAGCACCATATCTGTTGTAATGATGGCCTGCAAGCGCTTTTTGGCTGGGAGGCGGAAGATTTGGATTCTCTCTTTTCTTGAAGCGGAACAGATGCCAGTGAAGGGTTTAGCCCTATCGTCCGGGCGCTTCAAACAGCATCATCAGCGCCATGATGCTGACGCCGAGGATGATGCCGATAAACTGCCCGATTGAAGCCGATACCTTGACATCGTGCTGCAACTCCGGGATCAGATCGGAGCCGGCGATATACAAGAACCCGCCCGCTGTAATCGGCACCAGCGCTGCCGAAAACCCTTGGATGTGTGATCCGATGGACAGCGAAGCCAGAGTGCCGACGATCGCGACCATTCCCGCCAGGAAGTTTAACAGGAGAGCGCGTTTGACGGTCAGCCCACCATGCACAAGGATGAAGAACCCGCCGAATTCTTTGGGTATTTCGTGCAGCATGATCGCCAGACTGGTAGTGATTCCCAGCGGAATACTAACCATATAGCTCGCGCCAATCAGCACGCCATCGATGAAATTATGCACGCCTTCACCAACCAGATTCATCGTAACGAACGGATGAACATGATCATGTTCAGGAAGATGACAATGACGCCAGCGAAGAAATTTCTCCAGCACGAAAAAGATCAAAATACCGATGACGATGTAGAGCGAAGACAGAAGGGGCGACTGGTTGTCTTTGAAGGTCTGCGGCAACAGGTGGATCAGGGCATCACCAAACAGACCGCCGACCGCAAAGCTGACCAGGAACAGCGTGATCTTTCGCAGTTTTTCGCCACCCATGCCCAGAGTGACAACGCCGATCAATGAGATGGCGCTGATGATGAGGACACTGATTATTGCGTAGAGCCAGATTGACAAATTGGGGCCTCCTTGCCTGCGCAGTTGTATAACATCCGCCCCGAAAGCCGTCAAGTGGAAACTTCCCGCCCTGGGTCAGATCCGTCTGTGCGCGCCAAGTCACGATTGAATCATCTCCGGAATCTTATGCTCGTCACGGCGCTGGCTAAACTCGATGAAATCGACCGTTATTTCTCCTCCATCTATCGTGGAATCTTGCATGGATCGCGCGCTTAGTAAGCGCGACTCCGTGCGATAATCCTTTCTGATTTCTCTTGAATTCCGCCCAATATCTGTGTACAATTCCGACATTCTCAGGAGCTCTTTGCCAAGCCGGAGTCGGCGACGCTTGAGACAGAATGCAGTTGATTAACACAATCGTGTGAGGTATAGCGACTATGAAGCCCTACAAAACCGAATCGGGGAAGACTTTGATCACCCTCATTCCCGGCGACGGCATCGGTGTGGAGGTGACGGCGGCCACCAAGAAGATTATCGAAGCTACCGGCGCGGCCATCGAATGGGAAGAACGTGAAGCGGGCGCGAGTGTTTTTAAGAAAGGTATTCCGTCGGGTGTAACTCCGGATACGATTGAGTCGATTCGGAAGACCTGCATCGCCCTCAAAGGCCCTTTGGAGACGCCGATCGGCTACGGCGAGAAAAGCGCCAATGTTACTTTGCGCAAGCTTTTCGAGACCTACGGCAATCTCCGTCCGGTGCGGGAAATCCCCGGTGTGCCCACGCCTTATAGCGGGCGCGGCATCGATCTGATTGTAGTAAGAGAAAACGTCGAAGACCTATATGCCGGCATCGAGCATATGCAGACCCCCGGCGTGGCGCAATGCCTGAAACTGATCTCGCGCAAAGGGTGCGAGAAGATAGTTCGTCTTGCTTTCGAAGTTGCTCGCGCCGAGGGACGCAAGAAAGTCCATTGTGCCACCAAAGCCAATATCATGAAACTAACCGAGGGCCTGCTCAAACGCACGTTCGAGGAAGTCGCTCGCGAGTATGGCGACATTGAAGCAATCCATATCATCATCGACAATTGCGCGCATCAGCTCGTCAAGAAGCCGGAGCAGTTCGAGGTCATCTGCACCACCAACATGAACGGCGACATCATCAGCGACCTGACCTCCGCGCTGGTCGGCGGTCTCGGCTTCGCTCCCTCGGCGAACATCGGCAACGAAGTGGCAATCTTCGAAGCCGTGCACGGATCGGCGCCGAAGTACGCCGGCAAGAATGTCATCAACCCCACGGCGATGATTCTCTCCGGGGCCATGATGCTGCGATACCTGACTCTCTTTAAGGAAGCAGCAATGATCGAGAACGCCGTGGTTGTCACTCTCGAAGAAGGTAAGACAATGCCGCGCGATGTCGTCGGCGACGCCAAGGCAGCTTCAACAACCGCCTACACCGACGCCATCATCGCCAACTTCGGCAAAGTTCCCAGCCGCGCACAGGCGCGCGAATACAAACCGATTCGGATGCCGGAGATCGATAGACGCCCCGATTTCGTGAGACCAACGTCACGACGCGTTGTCGGTGTTGACGTTTTTATTGAATCCGCGCTTAGTCCGGATGAGATTGGTAAAGGGGTCACGGCGTTGGTGGAAGGCACTCCACTGTTGCTCAAAATGGTTGCCAGCCGTGGAACCAAAGTCTATCCGGCAATGGGTGCGATTACCGACACGGTTGACCAATTCCGCTGTCGCCTGATGATGCGCGATACGGCCGGCGGTCTGAAAGACGATGTAATTATCAGTGTGCTGCAGAAGATCGGTGCACAACACCGTTGGGCGCACATTGAGAAACTACAGGAGTTTGACGGCAATCCCGGCTTCACTAAGGCCCAGGGCGAAGATTAAACATTCGGGCGCTGATTCCAGCCTGCTCAGATACTATCGTTCAAGGGCGAGATTTTCTCGCCCTCTGTTTTTTTCTCGAATGTCAGTTGCCGCTACCGCTGCCGTCGTTTGTTAGCTGCTTTTTTCCCCGCTTAATCTGCCATAAGCGCCAGTATGTGTAAACCACCGGAATGATTTCGAGAGTCAGGAATGTCGAACTGACTAGTCCACCGACCATCGGCGCGGCGATACGTTTCATAACATCAGCGCCGGTGCCGGTAGCCCAGAGCAGAGGTACTAAACCGATCGCCGCCGTGCCGACCGTCATTAGCTTCGGCCTCACCCGCATGACAGTCCCTTCCATGTGTGCCCAGATGATATCATTGAGATTACGTATCAATCCCGCCCGCTTGCGACGTTCGTAGGCGTGGTCAAGATAGAGCACCATGACAATTCCGGTCTGAGTCGCCAAACCTACAAGCGCTATGATGCCGACCAGCGTCGCGGTCGAGTAGTTGTAACCGAGGAAATACATCAACCAGATCGAGCCAACCAGGGCAAAAGGCACTGAAGCCAACACAATCAGCGTTTCCGTAATATTGCGGAAATTGAGATAGAGTAGGATGATTACGAGTATCAGCGTGATCGGAACGACAACTTTCATCCGGCGTACCATCGCTTCGAGCAGTTCGTATTGCCCCGTCCATTTGAGGTAGTATCCCGACGGCAACATCACTTCCTTGCCGGCAACCTGCTTGGCTTCGCTGACGTAGCCGCCAATATCGCGTTGATTTTGATCGATGTCGACATAGACATAGCCAACCAACATGCCGTTTTCGTCACGAATCATCGGCGGACCGCTCGTGATCTTGATGTCGGCGATCTGCCCTAACGGCACCGACGCTCTTCCCTCCGGAAACGCGGTTGCCTGACCTTGCCCGCTGCCGGGCAAAGATGAACCGGCGGCTGAGCCACTCCCTGTCGTGCCGGTGGAACCGCCTGGCATCGACGAGCCGCTTGAAGTGCTTGATGCGCCACCCATTTTGTCCATTTGCGCATAAAGCCCCATGTCTTTGAGCACCTGATAATCAAGATCGGAATTCGTGCTTGCTAGAAGCGGCGATTCGTATGGCAGGGGCGATACACCCATACTCGACATGCTACCGCCTGACGATGTGCCACTGTTGTTCGGCAACGGCACTTCGATCTGCTTAAGGCGTTCGACGTCCTGTCGCAATTCACGCGGGTAGCGAACGTTGATCGTGAAACGGTTGCGTCCTTCGACGGTGACTTCAACCGGCATACCTCCGATTGCGGCTTCGATCACATCCTGCACATCGCGCATGGTCAGTCCGTAACGAGCAATCGCGTTGCGGTCGGGAATGATATCGACGAAGAAACCGCCCGTGTTGCGGTCGGAGTAGACGCTGCGCGTGCCGGATATCTTCGATAACGATTGCTCCAACTGCCGACCGACCTTCTCGATTTCCCCAAGGTCGTTGCCTAAAATTTTGACCCCAATCGGAGTGCGGATACCGGTCGATAGCATATCAATGCGTGTTTTGATCGGCATCGTCCAAGCATTCGTCCAACCCGGCATCTGCATCGCCTTGTCGAATTCGTCGATCAACTCCTGCCAGGTGATCGTTCGTTCTTCCGGCCAGATCGGACGCAACGCCGATTTGAGAAATCCCGGCGCCCAACTCGAGTACCAGCGCGGCTGAGGGATCTTGCGCCATTGTTCTTTTGGCTTCAACTGCACCACGGTCTCCAGCATCGACAACGGCGCCGGATCGGTGGAGGTCTCGGAGCGTCCGGCTTTGCCATAAACCGAGATCACTTCCGGAAAGGATCGAATCACCCGATCCTGAAACTGCATATACTGTTTCGCCTGCTCGATGGCGATATTGGGAAACGTCGTCGGCATGTAGAGGACATCCCCCTCATTTAGCGCCGGCATAAACTCCGAACCGATCTTGGGAATCATCGGCAGAGCGCTGATTATCGCTGCGATACCGATAGCCACCGTTGTCTTGGGGTTACGCAGAGCGACAAAAACAAATGGTTTGTAAAGTGCGATCAGGAACCGCGATACCGGATGTTTAGTCTCGGGATGAATCTTTCCGCGCAGGAACATCACCATCAACGCCGGCGCCAGCGTTACCGCCGTGATTGCTGCGAAAAACATCGCAAAGGTTTTGGTGTAAGCCAGTGGTGTGAACATCTTACCCGCCTGTCCGGTGAGCGCGAAAATTGGCAGGAAGCCGACGGTAATAATCAACTCGGCGAAGAATATCGATGGTCCAACTTCTTTACAAGCGGCAATAATAACTTCCTTGCGACTGGTTCCGGGGGGCGCTTTTTCCAAACGCTTGTGCGCGTTCTCGACCATGACAATGCTGGCGTCGACCATCGCGCCGATCGCGATCGCAATGCCACCCAGGCTCATGATGTTGGAATTAATGCCGAGGAAGTGCATCGGAATAAACGCGAGCGCTACGGAGATCGGCAGCACGATAATCGGCACCAGCGAGCTACCGAAATGCAGCAAGAAAATGATGATGACCAGCGCGACGACGATGCCCTCTTCGATCAGAGTCGATTTCAGAGTGTGAATCGACCGGTCGATCAGATTACTGCGGTCATATACTGCCTTAAGCTCTACGCCCTCGGGAAATGATGGTTTGACCTCTGCGATCTTCTGCTTAACTCGCTGGATCACATCAAGCGCATTTTCGCCGAAGCGCATGATTACCGTGCCGCCAACAGCTTCGCCGGTTCCATCAAGCTCACCAACGCCGCGACGGATTTCTGGGCCGAAACTGATTTTGGCGACGTTGTCGAGCAGGATCGGTGTACCTGTCGGAGTAGCGCCGAGACTGATCTCTCGCAGTGCATTGAGATCCTTGATATATCCGCGTCCACGTACGAAGTATTCTCGACCTGTCATCTCGATCACGCGCCCACCCACATCGTTATTGCTGGCGCGAATTGCGCGAGTTACATCACCGATCGACAAGCCGTAAGCGCGTAGTTTGATTGGATCAACTTCAACTTGATATTGCTTCTGATAACCACCGATTGAAGCCACTTCAGCTACACCCGGTACTGAGGAAAGCGCATATCGTAAGTTGAAATCCTGAAACGTCCGCAACTCAGACAAGTCATGCTTACCGCTGCTGTCAACCAGTGCGTACTGAAACACCCAACCAACTGAAGTGGCGTCTGGCCCGATGGTCGGCGTGGCCCCCTGTGGAAGTTTGCCCTCAAATTGCTTCATGTATTCAAGCACGCGGCTGCGCGCCCAGTAGATGTCGGTGCCATCTTCAAAAATGACATAGACAAACGACATACCGAACATCGAATAGCCACGCACGGCGCTGACATGGGGGGCAGATATCAGAGCGGTCACGATCGGATAGGTGACTTGATCTTCTACAAGATCGGGGCTGCGTCCCATCCATTCCGTAAAGAGAATCACCTGCGTGTCGGAGAGATCAGGGATTGCGTCAAGAGGTATCTTCTTGATCGAATAGATCGCACCGATAATGGCGAAGGTTGTCGCAACCAGCACAATCGCCTTGTTGCGGGCACAGTAATCAATTATGGATCTAATCATGCTAAGTCCGTTCTTTCTCCGTCATTATTTGCCATGACCAGCATGTTCACCTGTCGGCGCTCCGCCCATACCGGCAATTGCTGCTTTGAGGCGACTTTCGGAATCGATCAGAAAATTGGCGCTCGTGACCACTTCGTCGCCCTCGGACACTCCTGACAGTACTTCGATCCAGTCACCGCCGCTGCGGCCAAGTCTTAGCAAACGCGGCTCGAAATGTTTACCTTCGTGCACGACAAAGGTGTATTTGGTTTCGCCGCCGTCCATAACAGCATCGGTTGGCAATGCCAATACCGGCTCGTTGTCCTGAAGAAGTTGCACATCAGCGTACATTCCCGGACGTAGCAAAAGCGACGGATTAGCGAATTCCAGCCGCACTTTGAGAGTGCGTGATTTCGCCGAGACCGATGGATAGATAAATGCGACTTTACCGGCGATGGTTTCACCCGGTAGCGCTGTCAGCGTCATTTCCGCGCTCTGCCCGACCTTGATTCCGGCAAAGTCTTGTTCGTAGACATCCGCAAGCACCCAGATCGTACTCAGGTCAGCAACGGTGAATAGATTCTGATCAGCGCCGACGAACTGTCCGGATAGAACTGTCTTTTCCAGCACGTATCCCGAGACAGGACTGCGCAGCGTCAGATCGCTGCCTACCGAGTCGGAGTTCTCGGCTACACGGATATCCTGATCGGACAGACCGAGCAACCGCAGTTTCTGACGCGCGGCATCAAGCAGTTGCTTTCGCATGTATGAAAGCTCGGAGTCCGCAACGGTCTCCTGCGTGGCTTTGCGGGCGACGATCAAGTCTTGCTGCGCTTGTGCGAGATCGGGGCTGTAGATGGTCATCAATGGTTGCCCAGCCTTGACATACTGACCGGTTTGGTCAACCAGCAGCTTGCGTACCCAGCCACTCGTGCGGATGTGGACATTCGCCGTGCGCGTCTCATCAGCAGTGACGTACCCGGCCAGCCGCAACTTATTGGCCAGCTTTCTTCGCTGCACCTTGTCAGTGCGAACGCCGGTCAACTGCAGCCGCTGCGGCTCAATCGTCACTGACACTAATCCCGGTACCGTGCCCATTGAAGACATATCGTGCCCCGTCGGAGCGGGAGTCATTCCGGGCATGGATGACATATCTTCTTTTGCGCCACTGCCGGAAGTCGGCTGTGGTACTTGCTCCAAATCCATCCCGCATTTCGGGCATTTACCCGGTTTGTCGGAAATCACTTCCGGATGCATCGGACAGGTCCACTGCCCGGGTCTGGCTTTGAGCATGCTATCAGCAGGCATTGTCGTACTCGAATCCATCTTCATCGAGTCGGTTACTTTGACCTCCTTGCCTTCAGCGGTGATCGGTACGAGACTCATGCCGCAAATTGGACATTCCCCTGGATGGTTGCTGACATACGTCGGATGCATCGGGCAGTGGTACTGCGTTGCGCTTGCTTGAGTTGCCGACCAAGGCGTCGCCCCGAAGTAGTTCAGCACCATCACCAACGCAAATACCGACATCGCTCCCAGAAGCAGCCAGCGTACGGTCGCCATCGTTCGCACATACGGCGGAGGCGCTTCGTCACCTTCGGGAAGCGGCTCGTGCTCGTACGGATTGTATTCCTCATGTGGCTCTGACATCTATTTATCCTTTGTTTGGTTATTGCTTTCGGTCTGATTGCCGGCCAGTTGCGCTGGATCGGTAGTATAGCGCTCGATCTCCGCCAATGTCCGTGCAAACTCGTATTCGATTTGATTCGCAGCAAGTCGATCGCGAAACGATGTTAGCGCATAGTTCAAGAGAGTTGCCAGCGTCGTGCGGTTGTTGGTATATCCGGAGAAGGCGTTGCGATACGCATCTTCGTCGGCGGGAATGATTCGTTCGCGGTACATCCGCAGGTTTTCCGTGAGATGCAACGCATCAAGATACAGTGATCTTACTTTGGTCTCGATTTCGCGGGCGAGTTGGACCTCCTCGGCATCGACACTTTGTTTCATCAAATCCATAGACCGTCCCATCTCGCGTTGTTGTCGATGTGAGAAGACCGGGAGTGAGATTGTAGCTTGGAAGCCGACCATGTTGTCGCGCTTTTCCATATCCGTGCTCGCGCGGAAATTGTAGTTACCCGACAAGCTGAGCATCGGCCATAACATCCTGCGCGCCGCAGCCGCTGAGAACGCGTAGCTGCTCGCTTGTTCCGTCAGTTTTCTCAGCGGAGGATAGTGCTCCCTGGCAGCGACGACCAACGCTTCGGCGTTATCTGGAAGCCCCTCAAACGCCGGGGTCTGCGGTGCCTGAACCGGCTTGTTGGTCGGAAGTCCCCGCAGAGTGTTGAGATTATACTGAGCGGTTTCTGCTTCGTGAGCCGACGGCATAAGTTGGGTTTGTAACCGCCAAAGGTCGGCCTGGGCGGCGGCGGCGTCCTCCGGGTTTGTTTGCGAAGTTGCCACGCGTGACTTTACTGACGCCACCACATCCTGCATGACCTCTATCTGCTTCATGACCAGGTCAAGAGCTCGCAGACTGAAGAAGAGGTCGTAGAATGCCAGTTTCGCGGCAGTAGCAAGCTCCAACTCGGCGCTCAGACGATCCTGAGTAACTGCTGTAGCATCGGCTTGTGCGGCTTTTCTTTGGAGACCCTTCTGGCCGGCATAGGGAATGTTTTGGCTAAGCCCTAACATTTTCATTGTCATCGGATCCATTTTGAAGTCAAACGAGGTCGGCAGATTGGCGACGCCTATCATCAACATCGGGTCGTCCCAGGTGCCGGTGGATTTGGCTTTGGCCTCAGCAGCCTTTTCCATATAGCGCATCGCGATAACTCGGTCATTATGGCGGACAACGTCGTATACGACCTGTTCCACCTGCAGACTTTCAGAAGGTGTCACCGATTGTGCGCATAGCGGCGGGGCGCAAACTTGCACCACCCCAATTAGCAAGAGAATCCATCGCTTCATAGACATCCCCCAAAGCAACTGCTGTGCCGATGCGTAACGAGCATGACAGCTTGCAGTCGGACAGCATCTTAGCAAGACAACACTCAAGTTATCGTAACTTGAAATGGACAGCATTACTTGTCGGTTGACAATATTCTTCAACAAATGTATCATACATGTTCTGTCAAGAGCCCAGACGCGCATCGGTTTCATTGGATTACAATGACTTAGCGTTATTGTTGATTCCGGGCACGATACTTGAAACGTATAATACTTGATGAGAAGAAATATACACATCAAAAACATCTCGGAAAGGAACGATTGATGCACAGAATAACAATACTCATTATCAGCTTACTGGCGATTCTGGCGTTTGGAGTAGTCATTGCGGCGGACAGCACTAAGGTCGCGACCACTCCGGTTACTCCCAAGAAACAACATCCACAAGAGGTCTGCCTGGTAATGGGGGGAAAGATTAACAAGAAGTTGCATACTGATATTCAGGGACAACGAGTCTATTTCTGCTGTGCCATGTGCCCACCCAAGTTCAAGGCCGCTCCCGATTCCTTCTTCCAGAAGGCTGCTGCCGACGGTGTCTTGTTCGAAAACATTCAAACAGTCTGCCCCATTTCGGGAGACAAGATTGACAAGAAGGTTTCTACCGACTATGAAGGTCGCCATGTCTTCTTCTGCTGCCGTAAATGCCGGTCGATATTCGCCGCCGATCCGATGAAATACCTCAAGCGGCTTGATATGCCGGCGGATAGCGTAAAGTGGGACAAAGACATGATGTAGCCCGCTGAGGAAGCAATTCCAGCGGTAGCTCTTGCAAGACAATTCTCGCGATACGGCGGG
>Ga0209777_10003945_pt1 | contig 17884 bp, 23 predicted proteins | sample FrelakmetHBP12HB_FD_187147 | JGI IMG/M metagenome (GOLD analysis project Ga0209777, IMG submission 187147) | Freshwater lake sediment microbial communities from the University of Notre Dame, USA, for methane emissions studies -HBP12 HB (SPAdes)... | ecosystem: Environmental > Aquatic >...
ATTATAAGCCCAATGAAAGACAATGCCGGTTGTGCGTCATTTTTAGCTTCTATCCAGAAAGATATAGTTAATATGGTTAAATCTAATTTAGATATAACTGCTATTGATTGGACTAAGAATGTATTGGGTATTTATGGTGAGTGGTGTGGCGGTTCTATTCAAAAGGGCGTTGCGTTAAATCAACTTGAAAAAATGTTTGTTATATTCGCCATAGCAACCATTAACACTGAAACTAAGCAGAAAACCTGGTTCATAAAAGAGGTGGTTGAAGAGTACAAACTTACTGACAAAAAGGTATTTAACATCTTTGATTACAAAACCTATGAAATCGAGATTGATTTTGAGAAGCATTATGAATCAACTAATAAGTTGGTTGAAATGACAATCGAAGTTGAGGATATGTGCCCATTCTCTAAGGCATTCGGTGTTGAGGGTATTGGTGAGGGAATTGTGTTCCAGTGCGTAACAGCGCCTTATAGCGGAGATTCTGGATTTTGGTTCAAATCAAAAGGAGAAAAGCACTCTAAGAGCAAAGTAAAGGTAGTAAGGCAGGTTGATAATGAAAAAATCGAAAAATTGCTTATATTAGCCGATAAACTTACTCCATCTTGGAGGCTTGAGCAAATGCTTAACAATACCTTCGATTTCATGAATGGTGGACAATTAACTCGTACCAAAATGGGCGATTATATGAAAGCTGTAAATAATGATATTTGTAAGGAAGAAATGCAGACAATTGTTGATTCTGGTATAGAGTTCAAGGATATCGCAAATTATGTTGGTAAAATAAGCCGAGATTATTTTTTCCAAATGGAAAAAGAGATGCTTAATACTCCACTTTAACCAAGTTAAAGAAAAGTTAAGACTTAAAAAATGTCTTAACTTTTCTTTTTTTATTACAATTATTATCGTACATTTGTAGAATAAATTAATCAATTAAAAAACAAAAAAAATGCTTACATTTTTCGTATTAGGAAGTCTATGGTTCTGGCTATTATTAGCAGTCACGGTAATTTCAATTACCGCATTAGTTGAAAATGAACATAACGCAATTGCGGATATTGTGTTCATAGGTGCAATGATAGCACTATATAAACTTGGTTGTCAACAGCCATTATCTGATATAGGGCATTGGATAGCTAATCACGTATTATATAGTATCCTTATATTTGCTGGATATTTTGTAGCTGGAACCGGATATTGTATCGCAAAATGGTATGTTTATCTTATTGATGCGAGAGATAGAATCCTTAGGACAAATGATAGATTTTATGCTGACAAATTCACACCAAGTCGTAACAAAGCAAAGATACTACACTGGATGATATATTGGCCCATCAATGGTGCATGGACATTGGTAAGTAATCCTGTTGTTAGAATATGCAAAAGAATATACTACAAAATGGAAGCATTCTTACAGAGGATGTCTGACAAAATAATGAAACCAATTACTGACAAGGCAAACAAATAATAAAAACCAACTAAAAACAAATAAAATGTTCAATCTCAAAAGGTTATTGTACGATGAAGTTGCTGATGCACCAACTCATACGGAAGATAAAGTTACACCATTAGTAACTTCTGTGCCACAACAGCAACAAGCATATAATCCACCACCAACACATGTGGATTATAATCCAGCCCCTAATAACCCATTTATCCCTAAGAGTTACGCAACTCAAACTATTATTTCGCCAGAAGAGCAGGCTAAATGGCAGAATTATTTCAATGACTTATTGGAGCGTGTTAAAAAAGGTTGTCCTGAATATGGGCTGTTTTTAGCTAATATTGATAAAGTATCGAAAACCGATGCAACTACTCCGATGATGAATAAAATCAAATTCGCATTCGGATTCACTGAACTTACAAAAGAACAACTTTTGTCGGCAATAAACAAAGCTTACGAAGCCGTTCAAAATGACCGTAAGGCTGTATTTGAACCAAGTCAAGCTAAAAAGACTAACGATGGCATTGATTATAATGCACAGCTTATTCAGGAAAAGCAAGCTACTATATTAGCTAATAATGAAGCTAATCGTGTTCTGAATGAGGACATTTTAAAATGTCAATCTGAAATGGCAGCTACTACCGAAAAAATCAACACACGGGCAATGTGCTACGATACATTAGCAGGGCAGCTTTTGGCGAAAGTTTCTGAGGACATCAAGGGAGTTCAATCTTACATAGTTTAACTTTTTATAAAAACAAATCAATTAACCAAAAACAAAAACCAAAAAAAAAATGGATTTTAGCAAAGAAGCACTCATTAAAAGGGGTATGAGTGGAACACCAACTGATCAAAAAGTGGGTAAGATTGTAATAGGAACCCTCCTATTAGGCGTAATATTTGGAGTGCTTAATTATTTCAGCGCAACTATCCTACAGGGTGTCGCCGTGGTAGAATCACTCGCAAACATGGCAATGCGACTGGGCGTATATGGGTTGATAACGGGTGCGGTATTTTTCTTTATTAAAGCACAGTGGAGAAACATTGGTTATATCAATGATTATTTCGCTCGTAAGGTTTTCAGCAGCATTATTACTTATGACCCATTTCTTATTCAAGAAAAACAGATTATGCAATCTGCACTTGATATGGAAAATATGATGGCTGAAAAAGTAATCATCGAAGGTAAATATACTGAATTAAATACCAAACTTACAAACTACCGTAGGGATTTTAATGAAGCTAAAGCTGCCGGTGAAGAAGTTGCGAAAGCAATGAGGATTACTACTAACGCTGATGAAATGGTTCAGTTGAAATTAGATGCACAGGAATGTGTAGATAAGCAAACTGCATGTTTAGGCTTCGTTAACAGCATCCAGCCGATTGCTAATGACATGGAATACATCATCAAGTTTGTATCTGATGGGTACCAGATAATGAAGCGTAAGATAAAGAGCGCCAAAAATGCTTTAAGTGTGTTCAAGGATCAATTTGAATCAGCACATGCTGGTGCAGAAGCCCTGGATAGAATGAAGAAAGCAATGGTGGGTGATTTACAGTTAAACTCCGATGCAGACAAGGCTAACCTTGCGTTGATACAGAACATTGCGCTTACAATAGGCAAAATGAAAGTTTCAATGGAAATCATATCTGATGTTACCAGAAGCACTAATCTGGAAGAAAGTGGTAGAGCAGCAGTTGCTCGTAAACAACTGGAAGCACTTAATTTGGGTGAGGGAGAATTGCTTCCTGTATCTAACATTACAGCAAGTTTTCAGAATACCGTATCTATTAAGCAGACACAATTGCTCCCAGTGAGTGGCGTTCAATTACCTGATTAGTATTTACTAAAAGCCAATTGAATTATGCCACGCTATAAATAGCGTGGCATAATTATTAAAAAAAAAAAACAAAAAATGAATATAATATTATTAGGTGCGCCAGGTTCTGGAAAAGGAACGATTGCAAAACAGTTAGTTGCTAACTATCCAAATTATAGTTTAATTACTACTGGAGAAATCTTAAGAGAAGAGAGAAATTCCGGAAGTAAACTAGGTAATATAGTTAAAGAAACTATTGGAAAAGGATTTTTGGTTTCGGATGATGTGATAAATGAAATTGTCGAAAATAAATTGAAAAATATTACTGAGCCATATTTATTGGATGGATATCCAAGGACTATACAACAAGGTGAGTTTCTCGACAAAATTTCCGGAAATTCAGAATACGTTGTAATTTACATTGAAGTATGTGATGAAACGATAATAAAGAGAATATTAGAGCGAGGCAAAACCTCAATGAGAGCAGATGACCAAAGCCTTGAGATAATCCAGCGTAGAATATCGTCATTTAAGTCAGAAACTCAACCATTATTCGATTTTTACACTAATAAAAGCATGTTAGTATCTATAAATGGTGAAAATGACATGGATACTGTTTTTGCAGATTTCAAAAAAATTGTAGATGCGTTTATCTCACAAGAAAATCTAGTTGAGCGTTGCCGGAGATTTAATCCGAATAACAGTTAAAATAAAATTTCTTTAACTTTCTTTTAACAATAAAAATCACTGTTTAATCAAAAATAGTCGTATCTTTGTGTTAAGAAAAACAAATCAATTATTCAGTTAACCAAAAAACAAAACAACCAACAAAATGGGACAAGTTATGAAGCCTGGTGTGGCAAAAGCACTCAAAATTGGCAAATGGGCATTAGGAGCCTTAGTCGTATTCGGAATCTACTTCGCAGTTACGCACACAGCGAAAAAAGTAGCCGTAAGTCAAAAGATTGACCAGATAGCGGTAGCAACTGCTTTCAGCGAGGACAAAGTTACGACAAGTAACAAATTAGCAACACCGGAGTTTGGTACGCCTTCTCCAACAGGCACACAGTTCGTGTTTGAAGTAATGGAATGGAACTCACAGTTCCCGTTGATGTATGCAAACGGTGGTGTGTTTACATGTAAGAATTCTCTGTTCGCACAGAATGGTGTTAAATGCGAAATTCGCAGACAAGATGACTGTAATCAAACAGTTAAGGATTTCGTAGAAAATGCACAAGCATTAGCTGACGGAAAAACTACAATCCCTATGGTAGTATGTTTCATGGGTGATGGTGTACCGGGCTTTTCAGCGGGACTTAACGCAATACGAAAGCTGGGTAAAGGACATAAAGCAATTGCCTTCTACACAATGGGTCGTAGTAATGGTGAGGATTGCTTTTGGGGTCCAGCATCGTGGAAAGAGCATCCTGAGCAGTGTTTAGGTAAAGGTATATTGGGTGTTCCGAGAGATGGTGATATTAACATCGTTCTTAAATGGGCTGCTGATAACAATATCACTATAAATGCCAACGAAAAAGTATGGGATAGTGGTGCGCTTAATATCATGCCATGTGCTGACTTTAATACAGAATTATGTAACAAAGTTCTGAATGATTACACCGAAGATAGGGATGTAGTAGTAAACGGACAAACTGTACCTGGACAAAAGCACGTTTTACATGTGGATGCGTTCACAACGTGGACACCTGCTGACGTTACGATTGCTACTAAGAAAGGTGGATTTGCACGATTAGCTTCTACTGCTGAATTTACACAGCAAATGCCTAATATGGCTATCATTGACGCTGCTTGGGCAGATGCTCACCGTCCTGCTGTTTGTTCGCTTATTAAAGCACTTGGATTAGCTGGTGACCAGGTTCGTAGCTTCCCCGAAGCACAGGAGTTCGCTGCAAAAGTATCTGCACTTGTATATAAAGACAAAGATGCAAACTATTGGTTGAAATATTACCGTGGCGCTCCAAACGAAACAGACAAGAAGGGTAACAAAGTGTTCCTTGGTGGTTCACAGTCTTTCAATCTTGCTGATGCTGCAATGGTATTTGGGTTGAGTAAGAAAGAAAAAACACCGATTGACCGTTATAAGATTACTTATGAGACATTCGCTGCGATACTTACCAAACTGTGGCCCGTTGATATGAAAGGCGCAATTTCCTACGATGAAATGGTTGACAACAGCTATCTAAGAGAAGTATTGTCCAAAAATGATTCGCTTAGTAATGGAGTAACTGAGAACTCTTCTAATGAATATGCTTCCGGTTCAACTGTTACAGAACAGGTTTCTGAAAAAGCATATAACATTAAGTACGCTGTGGGTAGTGCGGTAATTGACAAATCATCTTATGCACATTTGGATGAAATATTCAAATCCGGTATCATATCAGAAAAGCTTACATTGTTCATATATGGACATACTGATGCTCTGGGTGATGAAAAAGATAATGGTGCATCTAATCAGTCACTATCAATGAGGAGGGCTGAATCAGTACAAGCTTATCTTATCAATAAGGGCTTCCCTTCAAATAGAATACAAGTAAAGGGATATGGTTCTTCACAGCCGATACCTTCTACAAATAACAATAAGAATGACATCCGCAATCGTTGCGTAGAAGTTATACAGGGACATTAATTAACCTGATTGTTATAAATAAAAGCAAGTGGGTTATTAAATACTCACTTGCTTTTTTCTTTCCTCAACTAAAAAAAAAAAACAAAAAATATGAAACAGTTATATAACATATTCATGCCAGCATTTACTCCCTTTTATGATGCGTCCAAAAAAACTTATATGGGAGTTTATGTAGCTTGGATTATAATAATCGGGTTATTATGGGTCAACGCACCTGTGTTATGGCCCACTCCTTCAGAAATAGGACATCAACTATGGGCTTATTTAGGATTTAGTTTTACTGGTGGCTTTCACATGAACGATTCAGGCTTTTATTTAGAGATTTTCTCAAGTCTGGTATTAACAATTACGGCAATGGTTATAAGTATTGCAATTGCTTGTTTTCTTGCATATTCTTCTTCCACCGCTGCTTTTAAGCCGATTGCCAATATAGTAGCGAGTTTACGATTCATGTCAATGTTAGGTTTCTTATTCTTATTCATGTCATTATTCCATGACGCTGGTAAAGTTAAAATAGTGCTATTAGTTTATAGTATTGTATCTTTCTTTACACTTTCCTTAGTTACAATGATGAGTAGAATACCTCAAAAAGAATATGATTTATGGACTACATTAAGATATTCTAAATGGGAACAATTATACGAAATTGTTATTTACGGTAAAGCAGATTACATAATTGAAGCTATAAGCGCAAACTTTGCAATCGCTTGGATTATGATGACGGTAGCTGAATCAAAAGCAATGTCAGAAGGTGGATTAGGTGTATTATTATTCAATGCAGATAAATACAACAAGTTAATCCTTATATTTTCTATCCAAATAGTAATTTATGTTTTAGGTAGACTATCTTCAGTAGGACTTCAAAAGTTAAGATACACATTATTTCCTTACACGGCTTTAGCTGAAAAAAAATAATCAATCATGCAATATCAAGTATTAGATACGCTTTTAAGCGTTAAAAATGTAGGATTGTCATTTATAGATCCTAAGTTAAAAGACAAAGACAATAAGCCGGTAAAGAAAGTTATATTATCCGAGGTTAATTTCGACATAAGTGACATTTTCGTACCAGGTTCTACAACAGGACAAATTGTTTCGCTTGTGGGTAAATCGGGTTCTGGTAAAACTCAATTGATAAGAAGGCTATCAGGTCTTTATATTCGTGGCGCAGAAAGCACAGGTGAGATTTTGATACATCACGACAAAGTAGTTGGGCCTCATAAATTAATTCCAGTAAAAGAGGGTGATATGGGAATAGTATTCCAAGATTACTATATGCCAGAACATCTTACTGTACGTAAAATGTTGGTAAAATCAGCTAAGAAGAATAAAGACTATAAAGGTGATATGAAAACTATCAATGAAGCAGTTGATACTTTTTTGGCTCAATTTGAATTAACTGAACATAAAGACAAATATCCTTGTCAACTATCAGGTGGGCAAAAGCAAAGAGCGTCTATAATAATGCAGTTACTCAATGGTTCTAATTTCCTATTAATGGACGAACCGTTCTCTGGTTTGGATCCATTGATGATTGATAAGACTACAAAGTTTCTTCAATTGGTTGCTAATTCTGATGAATTGAAAACACTTATTATTGTATCACATGATTTGGAGAATTGTGCGGCAATAAGTGATACAATCTTAGTTTTAAGCAACAAAGGACGTGCAGAAAATACCGGAGCAACTATCGTAGATAGAATAGATATGTTACAAAGAGATTTGGCGTATCACTCTGAAATTAAGAGGATGCCTACATTCCATGATACATTGGCTGAAATTAAAGACTATTTATAACATGATGTATGAAACGGAAAATTCATTGCTCGAAAACGAAATATGAATCGGAAGTTGCCGCTGAATTAGCACTAATAGCAATTAAAACTGTTAGTCGGAAATACAAAAGATTAAAACATCCAATAAGGTATTATTTATGTGAACATTGCGATAATTATCATTTAACTAGTACTGATGCTATTCAGGAAGAGGTGATTTTAATTCATGAACTGGAATTTCAACATTTATTAGAAATAAAAAATCCACCATAGTTGGTGGATTTTTTATTTATTTTATTACAACAAAATTTATTTCTGGGAGCATTTGTTTTATCCTATTATCCAATTCCATTCTGAAATCATCATGTACAATTTTGTTTTCTGAATTGTAAATATCTCCTGAAGAATTCCACTTGTAAAGTCCTCCCTCATATTTGAATATAACTGATTTGCTATTATTTGCCTTAGTATATAATGCACTCAATACTTCTATTGGTTTTGTGACAATTTCTTCTTCTGGTTCATCTATAGTAGGCTCTTCTAAAGGTTCATTAATTACGGGTGCTGCAACAATGGGTTTAGATACCGGCGCAACAACAGGTGATGCTACTGGTGGTTTGTTAGTTGTTGCAGATTTAGGTCTTTCGTGAAATAAATCAAGCGTACCATGCTGATATATATCTTCGTTATAATTTTCCCAATTAAATAAGTATTTCATTTATTATATATTAATATCACTTTTAAGATTCTTATAGAAATTTTCTATCTCAATATGATAATCTTTAATACCTTTTATACCGTTTCTAACATTATCAATTAAATCGGATAAAATATTATAATCTGTGGATTTACCTGCTTCGCTAAAATTGGTCATTAAATTAGTTAATACTTTTTTATTCATTTTGAGAAGAAATTCGTGATTGGTTAAACATAGGATAAATTCTTCGTTTTTTTGAATAATATATATATGTTCCCTTATTACATTATCCAATTCGAAATATATTAATGATATATTGTTTATTTTTTCACGACATTTATTTTTTATAATTTCCAATTCATTATTGTAATCATATATAGGCATAACAACTTCTTGAATTTCTTCCTCTATAAATTGTCTTAATCTTTTAGACATTGTTTGTCCTTTTCTATCACAAAAAGATTTATATTTTTGAAATAATTCTTCGTCCAACTTAAACTCAATTTTACTTGTTTTTTTCATAATTATTTATTATTTTTTGCAATTCAGTATAATTTTTATCTACCAAAAATAAAAAATTATATCCTGATTTTATTGTGTATTCTTGTTTTGCTATATTTTCATTATAATCAACATTATAGGTGTATAATGATTTAATTTCGCATATTAAATTATATTTAGGTATATAAAAATCCGAATGGTATTTTCTATTTTTATTATCAAGTATATAATCTATGGTTAATCCCTTTTCAAAAGTAATAGTATTATTTATACAATATTTTATAAAATCCAGTTCATACGAACCTTGATAAATAATATCTGTATCTTTGTATTTTATTTTTCTATAAGAACTCGCCTGCGCCTTTTCAAATATCTCCCTATTTTTAGTTGGATTATCAACTCCGTATTTTTCTAAACAGGTTAATTTTATTCTATCTTTTATTTCAATAGATTGTAAAACATTATATACACCATATTTTTTGTATGCTAATTCTCTCTTTATTTTTTTAACCGATTCTAATTGCGATATATTTTCAAAACCATATTTTTCAAAAATTATCTTTTTATAATAGTTAGTTTTGCTATAACTTGATACTCCAAAATTATTTATATTAGTCTGTTCGGCTTTTTTCTGACAACACTTTTTGCATAAACTTAAACCTTGTAGTTCTTCTACCGAAGATTTCCTTTTAAGTGTTCTGTAATAAGTATCACAATTGGTGGAAAATACACCTTTACACACATCACACTCATATTTTATGAATGCTCGTGAACCATGTGGTAAATCTACGGATTCCACATAGATTGTTTCGCCTATATTAGGATTATATTTCGAGAAATATCTTTTATTTCTATGATTTATCAGAACCGATATTTTATCATTAATTATCATTACGTTTCGTTATTTTTAATTATAAATTATATATTATAAATTATATTTCTCCTATAAACATTTCTTTGATTATTTGTATAATAATAAATAAATATAAAATATGAATAGATTAGTATTATCTCAAATATGTAAGGATGAAAGTCATTGTGTGGTGAATATGTTAAATTCACTAAAAGGATTAAGTGATATGATTGTTTTTACGGATACAGGTTCAACAGACGGAACACAAGATTTAATAAGAAAATGGGGAATAGACAATGATGTACCAACTTTTGTTTTCGATAGGGCATTCGATAACTTTGAGAATTCAAGAAACCATGCTATGGAAATGGCGAGACAGATGGTTGATAAACAAGGATGGAATAGAAGCGAAACATGGACACATTGGTTGGATTGTGACGAAACATTAATAATTGATCCTACTTTCAATAAACAGAAAATGGATAAAGATTTGTACATGATAAATACATTCATTGGACAAATGAAATATACAAGAAATACTTTCGCAAGAACATCTAAAGCTTTTAGATGGTATGGTCCTGTTCATGAATTTATTATGTCTGATGATCCTACAATTACTTCCGGTTTAATAGAAGGTGTGTATGTAGATGTTAAAATGATTGGTGCTTCTTGGAAGGGCAATATTGCTGATAAATATAAGAAACATTCAGCTTTATTAGAGGATTATATTGACAATAAAGATAGAAATTCAAGATGGGTTTTTTACACCGCACAATCTTACCACGATTCTGCTTCCTTACCAGATAACAGAGAAGAAAATGAAGAAAGGCTTAGAAGGAGCATGAAATTTTATAAAGAGCGTGTAAGTAGATTAGATGGTTATGAAGAAGAAAGGTTTTACTCTTCGTTCAGAATAGGAACTATTATGAGTGTATTAGAAATGCCATGGGCGGAAGTTCATCAGCAACTATTAAAAGCATACGCAATGGAACCATTAAGAGCGGAGCCTATTAAGGTTATTATTGACCATTATCTTTCAGTAAGCGAATGGCATATGGCTTATATTTATTCTAAGTTTGCGAAATCTACCTATCATGGTAATAATCCATATCCAGCGAGATTATTGTTCGTAGATGAAACTTTATATAACTGGAAATTCTTAGAGTCTCATGCAGCGGCTTGTATCTATACTAATCGTAAAGAAGAGGGTAAGGCATGTTATGAGGAAATTTTGCAATTGGTAAAAAAGAATCCACAATGGTTTACAGCGGATGATGTGAATAAAATTCAAGTTAACGCTCAATTTTTCAGATAATAATCTGATTGCGAAATAGCGATTTAACGCATTTTAAGCACTATTCTGACGACTTAAAAGTATAAATAGTATAAGTGCATCAAACGAAAAATCTGCTCAAATTTGCTGAATTTGGAATTGACGACACTCATATGATTTCTATACAGGAAGCTAAGAGATTGGCTTTAGGTAAGTTCTTGGATGTTTGTCACGAACATAATAACGGCAAGAAATTCTCTTTTGGTTTTTCTGATGATGACAAAAAAACAGTAGAACTTATTAAGGAATTTTTCGATGAAATATCAATTAAACATGCTGAATGTAATTTGGTTGTTTATGATACATCTGACAGAAGTATTAAGAGTGGTGTTAAAACCACTTTCAAAAGCATTCAACTGTAATTATGAACTGGAAAGAGAACGAAGTAATAGAAAATCTAATAACTATCTTAGGTGATGATTACGAAGTAAATCAAGGTAGTGCTGATTGGGGTTATTTTGGTGGTAATCAATATTGCACAAATGAAATAAATATAAAACATATATATGGCAAAGATTTTGTTTATATATGTGGTGTTGAAGATCAAAATGGACCTGAGGATAAATCTAATCCTACTGAAGATATTGGATATGTAGTCATTAAAAACACCAAAAGGTCGGATGAAAATTTGGCAGTTGCTTATGCAAGATGTCGTAAGTATTTTGATACTAAAGGTGTAGGAATACTTAGTTCAGTAAGTGAAATATTCTGATTAAAAGGAATAAAAGGAATGAAAAAGGAGCTAATATTAGCTCCTTTTTTTATATATACAATATGAAATACTTGAAAACTTTTTTGGAAAACGGACAAATTATATCTGAAGAAGAAGGTGAGAATATATTAATTCCTAATACAGTAGAATTAACTGGTCACATAGGCGCACCAATTAAAAATATTAGAAGTCAGAAATTAACAAAAGAGCCTAAGGTAAAGAGCAAATTTACAAGGGATTCCGATCCACATTTGGAGCCAATGCAACCATCAAATACTAAAACAAAATTAAATAATACTTCAAATAGCTAATGTATTTATTATCCTTCAAATTATTCGAAACTGCTTCCTCAATATCAGGATATTATTTTACACCAGATGATGATTCAACTGATGATGATTATCCTCTTGATAGAGATATAATGATGCAAAAGGCGTATGATTTAGCTAAAAATTGCGGATTAAATATATCGAGTAGTAAAGATTTATTATATGTTTTCTTTGATAGCAGAGGTGAAAAAGTAGTTGGTGCTTTATTTGCTGGTATAAGTGATACTTATTCATTTGATGTTATGATTGACCGTTCGTATGAAAATATTGGATTAGCTACTAAATTAGTAAAGGTTGCAATAGAACATTATAAAGAATTTAATGATTCTCATCCAGATTTAACTATGGAAATTGATTGTATTAATCCAATAATGGCAAATATTTTAAGAAAGAAATTTGGATTCGAAGATGGTCCTATATTAGGACCAGATAGGATTATAATGACAAAAACTTTTGATTAATTTATTCGTATGATATTTATGAGCAAATTAGTTTCAATTATGGGTGCGCCCGCCAGTGGAAAGAGTACCTTAGCCAGTTCGGTTCACACAGAACTTAAGAAAAGTGGCAAAAATTCAATCTTTATATCAGAGGTAGCAACAGATTACATAGCTGAATATGGTATACCTAATGATCCAATTGATCAATTGGTTATTTTTTACAAACAATTAAATAAGGAAAGAATGTTTATAGGTTCTAAGGATTACATTATATGTGATTCTTCTAGTTTATTGAATTATTTCTATTTTAGGCGATTATTTGATAAAAACTTATCTAATAAAGATATTGCCACAATAAATCATTTACAGAAAGAAATACTTAAATCACTTAGTCAATGGTCGCAAATATTCTTTGCCCCAACAATGAATTTCAATATAGATGATGGAGTAAGATTTCATAACCAGAGTGAGATAGTTAAATTAGATAGGTGGATTAAATCATATCTTGAATTAGAAAATATAGATCATATAGATTTAACTCCAATAGATTTAGACAAAAGGTCAAATTACATAATAGATATTATCAAATAAGGTATTTAGCAATAGCGACAAAAACATTAAATGACTCCTTATAAGATTCTGGTGATGAACAATATACACCAGGCATCCCTATCATGACTTCACCATATCCGTTATTATCGAATAAGTTAGTAATATATGGTTTTGGCATAATAGTATTACTATTATTTACAACCAAGTGCCCATTTATAGTCAATGACCAATGTTTATTATTAAGTACTAGTGAATATGTCATATTATTATTAAATTTGTTAATTTATTATTTTCATAATTAAATGATACCTTAGTTGTTATATATTTAGCATTCTTAGCTATAACTTCTATTTTTGCCGTACGTACAATTCCATTAACACTAAATGTTTTACCGTCAATAAAAGTTGATTCTAATTTAGAATCGGTAAATATAAACCCTGATGGTAAATCTTTATAAGTAATACCTATATTTGGTTCGTTAATATCACTACTAGCATCTACCAAAATTGTTCCTGATTTACTTATATTATTATAATTTTGTATAATTCCTGTATATAATTTCATTTTTATTTATTTATTTTATAATATTTCGTAATCTAAAATTATGCTAGTAGCTAATATCCTGCCAGTATAATTACCACCTACACTATTATAACCATACTTTTCCCTTATAAACATAATTTCGCCACCATTACCTAATGATCCTATAACAAATGGATATCCACCTAGAACTGCATATATAGGTATGACATTTTCATCTACAACTGCCGGTACACTCCAATTACCAGGTCCAAATGATTGAGTAGTGCCTGGTAATATCGTTATTTTGAAATTGTCAGGTAAATATTGTACGTTATGTATTTCCCAAATAGTATTATTATCGTAATTATTAACAATAAATAATTCGCCTGTCCAGTGATGGTACTGCGATTGATCTGCATCTATCCAATAATCACCTGCTGTTGCACCTACATTAAATGTGTTCTGTAATGTACTCACACCAGTTAGTAAGTTTATTGAACCACTAAAAGTAGCATTAATATAAATAACATAAGGAGGACCCATAATAATATTGGCTCTAAAATCACCTAATATTAATTGATTATTGTAACAACTTGATATATCTAGTATAACACTATCAACTGTGATGCCTAACAGTACAGCATGTGCATATTGAGCATTAATACTTCCGTAACCAATAGTTTTACATCCTGCCATCATTAAATTGGAATTGTCAAAAATACTTCCACCATCTTGTGAAAAATCGTTGTCAGTATAACCAGTATTATTGAATGGAAAATATGAATTGTATGCGTAAAAAGTAGATATATTGTTGAATGAATCTTCCTCATAAATAACATCATCATTTTCATAATTATATATAGCGGTATCTAAGTATAATCTACTTTGACCATAATCGAATCCCAATCCTGAAGATAAAATATTTGGGCCTGTTCCACCTATAACATTTATGTTTATAATACTATTATTATATAAATCAGGATTATCAGTAGGTGATGTTATATAAATACTTTGATTATCCATATACCAACTATACGAACCTGAAATAAAATTAGATGCTATTGCACTTTTAATATCCACACTATCATCATATGTTATAGTATTAGTAAGTATATTTCCCAAACTATCCAAATAAAAACTTCCAGTTTGTCCTGAAGCAGTAACAAATATTTGTGATATAGCTGGTGTTCCTCTTTTAACTAAAACTTCGCCTTTTATTATATTTGGTTTATCTATGTGTAAATAAACATCGGCTCTTTTATTATGACCATTATATCCTCTATCAGTAATTACATAGTTACCATCTGACCATATACCTAATATATTTGAATCTTCCCATGTTATTGGGATATAAGTATCATAACCTACTATATTTCTATCAACACTTTTGATAGAATTTATATTTTTATATTTTAATGTTAATGTATCAGATTCACTAGCAGTTCTACCAATTAAATTAACATTTCTATCCATTGATATACTACCTGTTCCGCCATAATTGGATACCACAACTACTTGCAAATCATTATCTGATAAAGGTATAATAGTGAATGGAAATCCCTGTGGTGGATTTACTATAGTATTTATTATATAATTTGGTTGAGACATGTTAGTTAGTTTTTTGTAAATATATTATTCCACAATATGGATAGTTTGTTAAATCTAGAATATTACTACTCGTATATCCTATAACGGAAGCATTTAATGTCGAATCAAAGGTAGATTCACTATTACTTAATATTTTATTGGTATAACTTGTATTCGGGTCAAAAGTAAATGGTTTAGTATTATTACTATAAAGATTCTCGTAGTGATATGCACTGGCAGTTAAACTAATTACACTAAAATGGTAATATTTACCAAAACAATTAAAATCACAGCTTGTTATATTACCGGCATTATAGGCATGATCTACAAAGCTATTATTCTCATATTTGGCGTAAATATCACCAGTATTATGTTCAGCATAACAAAACGATAAATCTTCAATATAAACTTTTATATCTCCGGAATTATGTTGTGTTTGTAATCCCGAACTAAATCCTCTTATATGTGACTCAATATTGCCTGTATTGTGTGGTATATAAGCAACTTGGTATGAACCATTTATATCATAATAAATATATCCTGTATTACTTAACGCATAAACAAATGTATATTTACCAACTTGTTTACCAGTTATTTCACCTCTATTATTAAGAGTGATTATTTGGCTTTCCCATGTTTCTGAAATACAATCATGTATATTATCGTCTCCCCATTGAAAATTATCAATACTACTACTAAAGGTGGAAACTCTATTACCCCTCTTATCTTTTCTCCAAAGCATTGTATCAGTATCAAATGAATATTCTATATCATCCCATTCCGGTATATAAAAATTCGATGTTGATTTACTCATTAAAGTATAAGCATCTGTATTATAATTAGGGTCGGTTCCATTAAATTTGGTTATATCAATTACCAAATAATGATAGTTGACCCATACTATGAACGCACCATTATATAAAGAACTTTCTAATGCAGGGTACCAAACACCAAAATTACCATCAACAGTTTTTTGCACATCTGTTACGTAAAATCTACCGATGCCATTATAATCAAATGTGTTAGTCGAAGTGCAATATAAAATTAAACCACTATCACATCTATCCGTAACTAGAATATCATAACCTTGTGGTAATAGATTATCAGAGACTTGAGTAGCCCAATAATCATAAGTACCAGAAGTAAAGTGCATATTACTGCTAGTGCCACCTGATATACTTGCCAAATAAGTAAAATTACCATCAACTTCACCGCTAGTTAATCTCCTACTTAAATTTCTTCTTAATACTAACCCCATATTCTATATATTATAAAAAGAGATTATTTTTTATTAATATGCCTAATCCGTATGAATTTGGATAGTTGTAAAATTCCAAATTATACTTTGCAGCTAAATCTGTACAAGCTTTTCTAACATCCATAAAATATTCAGTATCATGGAAAATTACTACATCAGAATGATTTACTGACCATTCACCACATGCAAAAGTATCTTCATATGTATGAACAATATCAATATGTATTAAATCGTATCTGGTATTATTTATTTTAATGAATTCTTGATAGGTGTCACGAATTAATTTAATATTAGGAAATACAGATAAAGAATTTGAAGTTGATTCAAAATGATCTCCATGGTGTGCAGTGTGAATGTCACCAATAAATGTATCAACCCCAATTACTGTTTCAAAATAATTTGCTAATGCAGATGTAGAATATCCAAATTCTACTCCAAATTCTAGTGCTATTTTAGGATTTATATTAAAATCTTTTATAAGACTTTTAAGTATTGTAGGTATGTCTCCCCATGCTGATGCAACTTCTAAAAGTTTTGGGGTATCTCGGATTTCTGGGTCATATATTATCATAAATTTTATATGGTAATATTGTATTTAGTTTGAAAAAAAAAGACCCTCGGAAGTTGCGCATGATTCAGAGGCTCCGAGGGTTTATATTATTTTTGGTTATTTTTAATTCTGATATTTAATTCTTCTAAACATTTTAGGAATTGTTCTTTTGTATATAAATTCGAGGTGCTTTTTTCGAAAGTAACAAAATTTCCAGTTAGTATTATTTTATCCATTAGTGGCTTAGTAATTTAATTAAATCTTCCGTCATTATAGATATTAATTTTCTACCTTCAATTTCAATCAAAGGAATATTTTTAATCCATGAATATTGACCATTTCCGTCTATTGATATAGACTCAATTAATTTAACCAACTTCTCATTTTTAGCAAATTTCTTTGTATAATATGTTTTTAATTCATTTGTAAATTTAGATAAATCTACACCTTTTGTTAAATTATATTTCAACATCTGTAATTCACCTTTTCCGTTTACAGTTTGTTGCTTTTCAACCATTATATACCAAATAGATGATTTAGGAATCTTAACATTTTCCATAAAATTTAATCCCTTTGAAGCTTTAGTACCCTTAGGTAACTTTGCTACCTTTCCTATAAATTCAACTGATTCATCTAATTCCTTTACTTTCTTATCATCTTCCTCTTCTTCCGGAACTTTATAATCAATTCCTTCTTCAGATTGCGCTTTAGGTTTTAAATCTCTAGTATTTTGAGTTTTCTCTGTTTTAGTTGCAGCGGATGGCAATAAAGGCATACCTGTATTGTCCTCAGGTTGAATTGAAGATGATGCGTCAACATCAGCTTTTGTCTCATTTAATTCCGAAAACTTTTTAAACGAAG
>Ga0209777_10003946_pt1 | contig 17884 bp, 3 predicted proteins | sample FrelakmetHBP12HB_FD_187147 | JGI IMG/M metagenome (GOLD analysis project Ga0209777, IMG submission 187147) | Freshwater lake sediment microbial communities from the University of Notre Dame, USA, for methane emissions studies -HBP12 HB (SPAdes)... | ecosystem: Environmental > Aquatic >...
GACCTGACGCTGGCGCCGGGGGTGACGTTGCAGTCGGGCAGTTACGCCTACGACATTTACGTCGACGGTCGGATGACGGGTTCGGACGCGACGGTGGACCTCCTGGGGTCGACGTATTGGGGGGATCGTTCGACCCTCTTCGTGCGCGGCGGCGGACGGTTATCCCTGTCCGATGCCTTGATCTCGGGCAGCGGCAGCATTGAGGTCCTCTCGGGCGGCCAGGCCGATTTCACCAACGTGGTCATGCCCGCAGTCCTGCTCTGTGACGCCGGAAGCAGTGGTTCCATCCGATACTCGCGGCTGCAATACTTCGGCCTGGCCGATGCCGCTGCCACCATGGTCCGGTTGAACGACCTGTCGGCGGCGACGGTGGCAGTCACGGGGGCCCCGGGGGCCACCATCGACCTGTCGGCCAACTGGTGGGGCTCCATTGAGCCGGTCGACATTGCCGCCAGAATCATTGACCATGGCGACGATGCGAGCCGGCCGATGGTCGTCTTCGAGCCGTTCCTGACGACGGACCCGCGCGTCGTGGACGCGACCGGTCCGCGCGTCGTTGGCTACGCACCGACGTTGCCGCAACGCCCCGGCCTTGCGGCCGTCGACGTGGTCTTCAGCGAATCGATCGATACCGCTGGGATAGACTGGGGCGACATCCGGATCACCGGCCCTCTGGGCCCTGTCGCCATCGCCGGCATCGAGTTTGTGGAGATCACGCGGTACCGGATGACCTTTGACCCGCTGACCGCCGAGGGGGAATACCGGGTGCATGTCGGACCCGGCGTCCCCGATTGGGCCGGCAACGCGATGAACCAGGACGGCGATGCGGCCAACGGCGAGCCCGAAGACGCCTACGAGTTCACGTTCCGGATCGACGACACGGGCCCCCAGGCCTTGAGCCACACACCGACCGGCGACGTCTCGGCGGTCGTAAACCACGTGGACGTCGCCTTCAGCGAGCCGCTGAACCTGGCTACCTTCACGAGCGACCAGGTGTCGATTGAGGGGCCCGGCGGCCCGATCTCGACGCCGATCTCGATCCTCGACCGCGGCAACAACACGTACCGCGTCGGCTTCAATGCGCAGCAGGCCGTCGGGGCGTACCACGTTCGCATCGGCCCGGCGGTCGCCGACATTGCCGGCAATGCGATGGACCAGGACTCCGACGGCGCGAAGGGCCAGCCGGACGACGTCTTCGACGCCGCGTTCACCATCCGTTGGCCGGACCTTGAGCCGTACAACGTGGACGCCCCGGCTGCCGCATCGCTGGGCCAGACGGTCCATGTGACCTGGAAGACGCACAACATCGGCGACGCCGCGACGACGGCCGCATGGGCCGATGCCCTGTATCTTTCGACTGACAGTCAATGGGACCCGCAGGATGTCCTGCTGGGCAGCGTGGCCGGCCCTTCGCTGGCCGTGGGCGCCCACTGCGAGCCGATGGCCGATGTGGCAATCCCGTTCAATGCCGCCGGCGGCGACATGTTCATCCTGGTCCGCAGCGACGACGGCCAGGCCCAGATTGAGTCGAGGGAAGACAACAACACCGCGCCGTGGGCCATCCGCGTGCTCAAGCCGGACCTTGTGCCGACGATCGTCGATGCCCCGGACGCCGCCCGCACGGGGGAACAGGTCGCCGTCACCTTGCGCGTGGACAACGTCGGTCCGGGCGACGCCCTGGGCCACTACACCGACCGGCTGTACCTGTCGAACAACGACTCCCTGGGCGGCGACATGCTGCTGTGGTGGGGCGACGCCGATTCACACCTGCCCTTGGCGGCCAACCACGGATACCAGTTCGACGCCACGTTCACCATGCCGTCGGTGGCGGCCAACGGCACCTACTGGCTCCTCTGGAGTACCGACGACGGCCGCCAGTTGCCCGAGGCCGACGAGGGGCACAACGTGGCGCTGCACGCCCTCACGGTGACCCGCACGGCGGAGCTGTCGACCGCGGCGCCGACGTCGTCGCCGCCGGCCCCGATTCTCGGCGAGACCGTCCGCCTTGCCACCATGGTCACGAACGCCGGGCCGGAAGACGCCCCGGCCACAAGCGTCGCCTTCTACCTCGGCAACCCCTTGGCCGGAGGCCTGCTGCTCGAGACGGAGGCCGTGCCGGCCTTAGGCAGCGGCCAGGTCTGCAACGTCGGCATGAACTGGGAGACGACCGGCCTTGCGGTCGGGGCGTACAACATCTACGCCGTGGTCGACCCGGACCACCTCATTGACGAGGTCAACGAGGCCGACAACACGAGCCACTCGGTCATCACCGTCGGCCGACCGTCGCTGGCAGCCAATTGGGTGGCGCCGGGCGAACTGGAGGCGGGGCAGCACGTCACGGTCACGCTGCAATTGACGAACCAAGGGGACCGCCCGGCCGAGAACGTCGACCTGGTGCTCCCGGGGCCGCTCCCGGCCGGCGTGGCGCTTCTCGCGACCGATCCGGCGACGGGCGGCTCCGGCTTGTCGTGGCACTGGGCCTCCATCGGCGGGGGCCAGACGGTCCAGGTCTCGCTTGGGCTCGGCTTGGATTACCTGCTCACCGGCAGCATCGCGTTCGCCGGTTCCGCCACGTATTCCGATCGCCTCTCGACCGCGTACCCGACGGTAGAGGTGACGCGGGCGTTCGCGATCACGCCCGACCACACGGCGCCGGCGCTCGTGGTGGCGGTCGATCCGGCCCGCACCTCCGGCGCCCCGGTCCAGGTCCGCGTCGAGTCCAATGAGCCGCTCGGCGCGGCGCCGGCCCTGGCGGCCGAGGACGCAGCCGGGCACGCGCTCGCCGTCTCGTATGCGGGCCGAGACGGCGCCGCGTACCGCTACACGGTCGACGTGACCGGCTCGGCCGAGGGAGACGCGTCCCTACAGGCGGCCGTTGTGGACCAGAGCGGCAACCGCCGGACGGGCCTGTCGACGTTCCTCGTGGATCGGACCGGACCGGCGTTCGTGGTGTCCCTGAACGGACACCTCGTGCCGGCCGGGATGGCCACGCTGGTCGTCACCGCGTCGGAACTGCTGGCCGCCAATCCGACTGTGACGGTGCTCGACGCCCATGCGGCGCCGATCGCCATGTCGGCCCCGGTGCGGTCCGGCGCGTCCTATGTTTACACGCTGACGATCACCGATGCCACGGCCCAGGGCGAGGCGTCGATCGCGGTCGCCGGAACCGACCTGACCGGCAACTCCGGCACGGGCGCGGCCTCGTTCTACGTCGACAGCATCGCCCCAGGCTGCACGGTCGTCGCCCCGACGCGGATGGGCCTGGGCAGCTACAACGTCGACGTGACGCCCGGCGAACTGCTGCCCGCGATCCCGGCGGTCTCGCTCGTGGCGGCCGACGGGTCGTACGTCACGGTCCTCAGCCCGACCATCAACGGCAACACGTACACATACGCCGCCAGGATCTATCCCGGAACGGCCAACGGCGCGGCCACGGTGCGGGTCTCCATCCACGATGCCGCCGGGAACGTGTACGCCGAGGCGCGTGCGGCCTGGATCGATACGACCGGCCCGGTGCTGGCGATCTCGGTCTCGCCCGACCCCCCGCGCGGGGGCTCGAGCGTGGAGATTACCGTCACCAGCGACGAAGCCCTGTCGGCCCCGCCCACGGTCGTGGCCAGCCTGGACGGCAAGACGCCGCTCCCGCTGGGCGCGCCCACACAGTCGGGCAACGTCTACACCTACACGTGCAGCGCCCCGGAAGTCGCCGTCCTGAGCGCGACGGCCACCGATCTCCTGGGGAACGCGGGCACGAAGAGCCTCACGTACGCGGACCTCTCGTGCACGAGTTCCGAACTGACGCTCTCGGCGGTTCCGAACCTGGGATCGGACGTGACCGCCCACGTGGTCATCCACAACACGGGCCAGACGCGAGTGGAGAACGTCGCCGTCCGGTTCTATCACGGCGTCTTCTGGCCGACGGCCGCGATCGGCGCCGACCAATACGTCAGCCTGGATCCGGGCGAGTCGACGACAGTGTCGCAGCTCTGGCCTGCGTCGGCCCAGGGCCCGGACCAGGTCCTTTTCGCTATCATCGACCCCGATCGCCAGTTGCCGGAAACCGACGAAGGGAACAACGTGGCCCTGCGCGGACCGGTTGTCATCTCCGCCATGACGGAGCACCGCAGCTACCTCCTGTCGGACACCGCCGCCACGGTCTGGGCGGTGACGAAAGACTCCACGACCAATCGCCTGCTCGGCGATTCCGAAGCCTCCGTGAGCGTGTGGATCGAGGACTCTGCCGGCACGGTGGTCCTCGGTCCGTGGCCGGCCGTCTACATCGCCGGCCAGAACCACTTCGAGGCGACGTTCGACCCGTCGGCGGTCCCCGGGCCGGCCGACTACACGGTCGTGGCGCAGGTTTCGGGCGTCAGCTTTGCGCCCGCCACGTCGCGCAGCCCCGTGAAGGTCCTCCGCGATTTCACCGTGACGGCGCAGGCCGACGCGACCTGGTACGAGCGCGGCGCCTCGGTCCACCTGACGGGCCATGTGGCCGACGTCCTGGGCGTCGCCGTGGCCAATACCCCGGTGGACCTCGAGTGGACGTCGCGTTTCGGCGAGCGGCACTTCTCCGTCACCACGGATGCCGCCGGAGACTGGAGTTTCGACTACCCGGCGATGCCGCTCGAGGCGGGCGCGTTCCAGGTCATCGCGTCGGTCGCCCAGGGCGAATTCACGCGTTCCAGCGCCCCGGCCTCGTTCGAGATCGAGGGGCTCTTCTTGCAGGCCCAGTGGGCCTCGATGCGGATCTTCACCGGCGAGAATCACACCCTTACGTACCGGATCTCCAACGTCGGCGCCAGCCCCGTCACGGGCCTTTCCGTCACGCTGGATAACCTGACGGCCGGGGCGGGCCCGCTGGCGGCCACGCTCGATGCCGCCGGCATGCCGACGACCCTGGCCCCGGGCGAGAGCGCGGCGTTCACCGTCGGCCTGCTGTCCGGCCAGACGCCCGCCGATTACGTCCTGCGCGTCCGCGTGACGGACGCCGAGGGGGCCGCCGAACAGTTCGACATGGACGTCTCGGTGGCGTCAACAAGCCCCGTCGTGGCGTTCGCTCCGACGGCGCTGGAGACAGTGGTCGCCAACGGCGGCCAACTGATCCGCGACATCACGCTCACCAACACCGGTTGGCAGGACGTGACGGACGCCGTGTTGGCGGCCAACCTGCCGTCGTGGGTCTCGATGATGGGCACTAGCGCCATCCTGGGCCGGGTGCCCGGCCAGAAGGGCCTGATGGACGTCGGGTTCGGCGTGTTCGACTACTGTGCCCTGCTCGTGAGGATCGGCGCGGACGGGCCCATCCGCCAGGTCGGCTCAGACGGGGTCTTCAACGCCGACGCCGAGGGAGAGTTGTATTTCCGCATCAACGAGGCGGACGCGTCACTGGCCGACAACCGCGGCTCGCTCACCGTCCGCGTCTTCACGCCCGGCAGCACGATGCCGACCGACACCACGGTCGAGGCCGCGCGCGGCTGGCAGGCGAGCGGCCAGATCGTCGTCCTCGGCCAGCAGATCCACACCCAGGCCTCGGGCGTCTGGTATACGGCCGTTGACGGCCCGCGCGACGCCGACGGCAACGGCGCCGTTTACTTCTCCCTGCGTTGGGCGCCCAACGATCCCGCCCTCGTGAGCAACGTGCCGACTGACTGGACGATCCGCCTGACCGGCTCGACCATCGCCGACTGCATCCTCCCGATCCGGAGCTGGGTCGTCTCGACCGATACGGGCAACGCCACGTTCAACGTCACGGACCCCATCGGGCGGACGCTCGAGGGCATCGAGGTCACCCTGTATTCGCAGCAGTACGATCCGGTCTCGCACTCGTTCCCTGTCTACCGGGGGACGACGGACGCCTCCGGCCACGCCGAGTTCTCGAACCTGGCGCCGGGGTCCTATGGATACCTGCTGCACGGCGACGGCATCGCCCACAGTGCCGCGCCGCTGGGCGCCTTCGCAAGCGACACCGCCTCCTCGTCGGCCGGCGGGGCGCAGAAGTACGAGGACCAGTCCGGTTCGGTGAGCGTCGGGCAGGGGCAGGAGGCGATCGTCGAGTCCCAGCTCAACCCCGACCTCGTGACCGTCCAGTGGGTGGTCACGCCGACCACCATTCAGGACCACTACGACATCGTCTTGCGGACGACCTACCGCGTGGAGGAAACCGGCGAGCCGACGCCGCCCGTCCTCGTCGGCAAGCCGATCCTCCTGACGCTGAACCCCGGCGGCTCGGTCGAAGGGTCGCTGAGCGTCATCAACGTCGGCGGCCGCCCCGCGCAGAACCTTGTGTTCACCGCCCCGAACGTCCCTTATTGCGACTTCGCGTTCATCACGACGACGGCGACGGGCCAGGTCAAGCTCGTCAGCAGCGTCTCCCTGTCCAGCCTGCTGCCCGGCGAAGGGACCTCCATCGGCTATCGGATGACGCTCCACGCCAATGCGCCGCGGGGCCTGCCGCAGGACGGCACCGTCAAGGTCGACTTCGAGTACAAGGCCGCGGCCGGCGTTCGCCGCGAGGAGGCCCAGGTCGTCGTCCGCATCAACACGCCAACCGACGACCTCGCCCTGAACCCCGGCGCCCTGACGCTCATCACCACCAGCAAGCCCGGCCTCAACACGTTCATTGAGGACATCGGTTCCGTGACCGTGACGAACGTCGGCTACGATCCCGTCACGTCCTTCACCGGGCCGTTCGGCGTGTTCGTCAAGGAGTCGCTGAACCCGATCGACATCCTGAAGACGTTGTGCGGCATCGAGGATCAGCCGTTCGGCGTCGGCTACGGCGTGATCGGCGGGAGCTTTGACCAGGGCAGCCTGGCTCCGGGCGAGTCGACGACGATGACGCTGACGAGCGTCGACGTCAGCGGCATGGTCGGAGCGGCCGCGGGCGACGTCACCAACTTCTTCAACTTCGACCTCTTGTCGTTCACGGAAGGCCTGGCCGGATTTGCCGCCCACTGGGGCGGCGCGTCGGGGGCGACCACGCTGCATGGCGTTCCGATCATCATCATCAGCATCATGGACTTCGGCTTTGGCGGCGGGGGTGGCGGCGGGGTGTACGTCGACCAGCACGTCTCGGGAGGCTACGGCGGGATCGGCCAGTTCCTGCAAGGGCTCATTCCTTCCTTCTCCAGCGGGGCGCCCGATCAGCCTGTTCAGGCGTCGCAGACCTGGCCGACCCCGGATGGCCCCATGGCCCCGCCCCCGCAACAGGAGAAGTACGTTACCTTCGACATCCACCAGGAGGCCACGTTCGACCGGCAGGCGTTCACCGGCAGTCTCCAGATCCACAACGGCTCGACGTTGTACGCGCTCCAGGACCTGCGGATCAACATCGAGATCGCCGACGAGTCGGGCGCCGTGATTGCGGCGGACCATCGCCAATTCAACGAGCTCTACTTCGCGGCGCCGCAACTCCTCGGCCTGGCCTCGATCGACGGCTCAGGCACGATCGACCCGATGTCCGACGGCACCGTCGACTGGCTCATCATCCCGACCGAGCAGGCCGGCGGCAAGCACTACCTCCTGCGGGCCCACGTCCTGTGGAACTGGGCCGGCGTTCCGGGAGAGGTCTACTCCGCCCCCGCCGAGATCCAGGTCGACCCGCAACCGCACATCGACCTCAACTACTTCATCCAGCCGAACTTCGGCAACAACGAGCCGTTCTACCTGGGCGTCAGCGTGTCGAACACCGGCTCCGGCGCGGTCCACAACTTCCGCATCGACACCGGCCAACCCGAGATCGTCTGGAGCCAGACGACCTACGCCAACCCGACCGTGGTCATCGACGGCGGATATCTGGTCAACCCGGACGGTTCGACGACGTCGTCCGGCGGACTGACGCTCAACTTCGGAACGATCGGGCCGGGCCAGACCGCGGCCGGATGGTGGCAGTTGCGGGCGTCTCCCGGCGGCACGGTGACTAGCTTCAAGGTCCAGAGCGTCACGCATGACGAGGCCCTGGGCGGCCAAGCGACGAGCCTCCTCAGCGCCACGGCCTCCACGCAGTGGGTCCTCCAGTTCGGCCTCGACCTCAGCCTCGGCAGCCCGCACCAAAACCTGCTGACCGACTCGTCGGCGTCGACCGGCTCGGGCGACCTTACGGGCTTGGGCCACGGCGTGCTCCTGGACAGCGACGGCAACGGGACGCCCGACGCGATCCTCGACACCGTCACGTTCGACGAGTACGCCGTCACGCCCGTTGCCGGCGACGTGGACTACGAGACCGACTTCGGCATGCCGCAGATCCACGTGACGGTCGACAAGAGCGACGGCTGGATCTACACGTCGGTGAACAATCCGTTTGCCGGCACGCTCGAGGTGGCGGAGATTCGCACGGCGGACGGCCGCGTGCTCAGCGCCCACAATTGGTGGGAGCAGAACGGCCACATCGCGATAGTCGATGACGCCGCACAGGAATACGTCATCGTCTTCCGCGAGAGACCGCCCGCCACCGGCGAGACGGCCCAGGTGGCTCTCGACGGGGTCCAGTACACGGGCTGGGGCGCGTCGGCCACCGTCACCGTCATCGACGGCGACCTGAACCTGAACGCCGGCGGGTCGAACGATACCGCGACCGTCACGGTTACGAGCGATTCCGACCCGACGGGTGAGGTCCTCACGCTGACCGAGACGAAGCAGGAAGGCGTTTTCATCGGAACGTTCGGTTTCGAAGCGTCGCCGGTCGCGGGCAATCACAAGGTGTTCATCGCCCCCGGGCAACTGGTCACGGTGACATACCATGACGCCCTGGACGCCACCGGCGGGACCCGCACCACGATCGCCCAGGCCCAGTGGCTCGCCCTGAACGTCCCGATCACCGTCGCACTGGATCCCGCGAGCAACAGCGGCACGCCGGGCGACCCCCTGACGCGAAGCATGACGCCCACCGTCTCCGGCATGACCTCGCCGCAGGCGACCGTCGTTGTCGAGATCACCGGTCCGAACGGCTACCTCGCGACCGACGCCGTCGTGGCCGACGGCGCCGGGGCATGGAGCTGCACGGTCAGCGCAGCCCACGCCATGGCCGACGGGCAATACACCGCCCGCGCCTCGGCTACGGACGCCGACGGCAACACGTCCGTGGGGCCGGTCACGGTAGGATTCCGCGTCGACGTCACCCCGCCGCGCCCTGCCGTGACGCACGTGGGCGGCCAGTTCGGCGGCACGTTCGACGAGGTCGAGCGGTCGACGGTCAACCGGGTCCGGATCGAGTTCAGTGAGGCCGTCTGGATCACCTATCCGACAGCCCTCGTCCTCTATAATCGCACCACACACACCGCCATCGACCTCGCCGCAGCGACGGTCGAGGGCAGCGGCACGACCGTCCTCACGTGGGACCTCTCGAATGTCAGCCTGACCGACGGCTACTACACGGCCACGATCTCGGCGGCCGACGTGACGGGCCGGACGGGCAAGGCCCTCGACGGCAATGGTGATACAACGGGTGGCGACGACTACTCCTTCGCGTTCCACAAGCTCCTCTGCGACGTCAACGGAGACGCGAAGGTCAACCTGGGCGACCTCTCGGCCTGGATGATGAATTACGACCCGGCCGGGACGCGACCGCACTCGCCGGCCACCGGCGACTTCAACCTCGACGGCAAGGTCGACAAGGACGACCTCGCGCTGTGGCGGCAGCAGTACAACCCGGTCGGCCTGAAGCAGCCGCGCCTGTCGCGCCCGTTAGGTGACCAGCGGGGACTGACGGCCGCTATGCCGTCGGATGAGGAAGAGGCTGCCATCGCGACGTTCCTGGCTGCCGCGGACGCCCAGCGGGCTGCCGCGACGCCCCCGGCCGGCCCCGCCGCGGCGGGTGAAACGACCCCGGCAACGACGCCTGCCGACACGTCGACGCCGTCGGCGATTGCTTCGCAGAAGCCGGCGGCCTCCGTTGCCGAACCGGCGAGGTCGGGCGCGGTGACGGCCCCGGTGGCCGCCCCGACGCCGACGGCTCTCCCGTCTGCGCCTGAGTTCGGTTTGATCTTCGTCCTTCCGGCCGCGAAGTCGATCGAGAGCATGGAAGCTCCGGAGGCGAGGTCGGCTGCTCTCCAGGCCCGCACGCTCGGGCGCGCGGGTGCTTCGTTCGGCGCGGTCTTCGTATCGGTCGAGAGTCCGCGGCCCCTCGTCTTCTCCGTCGCGACGATGCCGGATGCTCTGGCCGACGTTCTGGCCGAGGCGGCCGTGCCGGCGGGACTGGAATCGGTGCTGGAGACCCCCAGCTTGGGCCTCTGGGGATCTGTGAGGACGGAACTCGACGGCGAGTCCGGGCGCCTCGAAGAAAGGGGAGGGGCGGCGATGCCCGTTCCTGGCGCCGGCCGGGCTTCCGCTACGGGGGCGGTCGCCGGCCTCGGCGCGACGGCCGACTCGCTGGTCGGTGCCGTCGTCTTGGGCGCGTTGCAGGCCGGACCGCCCTCGGCGGCGGATGCGGCTTCCATGCGCACCCGGCAGCGCCGAAGTCGCCGCGGCAGGCCGCATGCATAGACGCCATGCGGTCTTCGAACAAGACGGGAAGCCTGGAGTTGGACGACTCGTGCGGTAAGCTCCAGCCTCAGCGGGAGTAACGAGGTCCTGGAGGCTTCTTAGTCGCTGCTTCCTTCGATCCTCGACGACCGCAAAACCTACCGAACAGACTGAGCGCGAAAATCGGTGGTCCAGCACAGCGGGGGATTATCGCCGCGCGGTCCTGTGGCTCGACTGCAACTCGCTGAGGCTGGGGGCGTTCCACGACGAGGAGGAGCAGGTGGCAGGGCAGCTCGTGCGGCCCTTGCTGGATGCGGATCCCGCAAATCCGCAGGGGCTGGCGCGGCCGGTGGCAGGGAAGTAGGGTGCCGGACGCCGTGCGGACTTTCATGTCAGAGGATACCCATGCGACAAGGACTCCTTGTGTTGCTTCTGGTGCTGGGCATTGTCGGGATCGTTCAGGCCGAAACGGTCACGTTGCCGGCGACCGCCAACGCGGGCCTGTCGTCCCTCTACGAGGAAAATGCCCAGAAGAAGCCGGACCAGCAGAGCTGGAGCTGGCGCGGCAACGAAACGCTGGCCCTCCGGCAGAACCAGAACTGGTCGAAGTTCGAGAACAAGACCATCCTCCTGAAGTTCGACACGACGCGGATCAACGGCTGGACCGTCAAGGAAGCATTCCTTCACCTGGCGCTCGCGAAGGGCGATCTCTATGGCGTGGGCGTCTGCACCGTCCTCGGCGATTGGCAGGAAGGCCGTCTGGACGGGCAGAGGGAAGCGGGAGCGCCGTCCTGGAACTGCCGGGCCGGCCCGGAGATCGGGCAGCCGGCGGAGGAGCGACATCTGTGGGCGTGGCCGGGCAGCGCGTTCTACTCGGTTGCCTGGCTGCATCCGGCCTTGCGGTACTCCCACGCGGGCCCCAACCAGATCACCCGATACGCGGACGCGCAAGGCATCCGCTGGCTGAAGATTCCGGTCGAGCCGTCGCTCGTGCACGCCCTGGCCATCGGGGCGTCCTACGGCCTCGTGCTCACCGACGACAAAGGTCAGGTCGCCGAAGCCTGTATGCTGGAGAAGAATCCGAAGCCCTATGTCTATGATGCGAGCTTCGAGATCGAGGTCTATTCGCGCCACGCCAAGGGCGGCGACTTGGCGCCAAGGCTCGAGGTCACGGGCGAACCCAGCGATCGGGTGCTCCCGGCCGCGCCCACGGCGGCACCGGCGGAGCCCCTGGTCGAGAGGGCCGGCGGCACGGTCAGCATCGAGTTCATCGCTCCCGGCGATGACGGCAGGACGGGCTGCGCTCATGCGTACCGCGTGCGGTATTCCGAGGCGGCCATCACCGAGGCCAACTGGGCTCAGGCGGCGGAGATCCCGCGTTACGCGCTGCCGCTGCCCCAACCGGCCGGCCAGAGGCAGTTCCTGCGTCTCATGACGCTCAAGCCCGGTTCATGGCACGTCGCCCTCCGGGCCGTTGACAAGGCCGGCAACGAGGGTCCCCCGTGCGATGTCCAGGTCACGGTGCCCGGGCCTTCGCGCCGGCGTTTCGTGGAGGTGAAACCCAGGGGTGCCAGGGGCGTCAACGGCTGGAACTTCGACCAGACCCTCGCGGTCTGGGCCGTTGACGATCAGTGGAAGATCGACCCGGCCGCCCCGGCCAGGCAGGCTGCGGCGTGGAAGAGGGAGGAGGTCGACGGACGGAAGGGCCAAGGCGCCGTGGAGCTGAAGGCGGCCCGCAACGAGGTGGTGGCCTTCCAGTTGGTCCTGGAGCGGTTGACGGGTGCGGTCGGCGAGGTCAAAGTCGCCGTGAGCGACCTCCAAGGGCCTGACGGCATGGTGATTACCGCCTCCAAGCATGTCGAACTGTTCCGCGAATGGTATTTCGCGGCCGGCGGCGGGGCCGGATGGGCGCCGGACGCCTGCCTGCCCCTGGCGGCGCCGCTGGCGGAGACTCTCCAGATTCCCGCCAGGGACAACGTGGGCGAGGGGCAGCAGAACCAGGCCGTATGGGTAGACCTGTACGTTCCGAGGACGGCGGGGCCGGGCAAGTACCGCGGAACCATCACCCTCAGCACACCGGCGCTGAAGGAGCCGGCGGTCCTCAACCTGGCGCTGGCGGTCCGGCCGCTGGCGCTGCCCGATGAAATCACCTGGGCGGTCGAACTGAACACCTACGGCGGAATCGGCGGCTTTGCCGGGGTGGATGTCGCCGGCCAGCCCGATCGCTATCTGAAGGTGGAGCGCTCGTACTACCAACTGGCGCACAAGCACCGCTGCACGCTGAACATCCTGCGCTACAGGCATTCGGGGGCCATCACCGAGAATGGGGCGCCTCCGCTGGCCGGGGAAGGGGCCGAGCGCCACATCGCCGACTGGTCCGCCTGGGATGCCCGCTTCGGACCGTACCTGGACGGCTCGGCCTTCACGGAGGCCAACGGCTATTATGGCCCCGGCATGAACACGCCGCTCACGCACTTCTACCTGCCCTGCCACGAGAACTGGCCGATGGACCTGGACCGGTACTACGCGGACCGCGCCGATTTCCCTGATCGCAAGGCCTTTGCGGAGTGGGCGAAGAAGAGCCGCCGGCTGGAAGAGACCCTGGCGCCGGAGTATCTTGCCGGATACAGGAAGGTCGTCGGCGAGATGATGCGGCATTTCCACGAGAAGCAGTGGACGCGCACCGCGTTCCAGTTCTTCCTGAACAACAAGTACTATTACAAGTGCCCTTTCTTTGTCGAGCCCGGACTGGGCATGTCCGGCCGCGGCACGGGCCGCTGTTACTGGCTGCTCGATGAGCCCGCGGACTTCGACGATATGGACGCCAACCGTTTCTTCCTGTCCCTGGGGCGGGAGGCGGTGAAGGAGGCGGGCGTCAAGGACGTCCGGCTGCACTTCCGGACCGACGTTTCCTATCCGCAGATGACCCGGGGGCTGTGGGATGGCGTCTGCAACCTGTGGTGCTCGAGCGCCCTGGGGGAAGTCGCTGCGACGGCCCGCGTGAGGCGGCAGTGGATGCCCGGCGAGGAGTGGTCCACCTACGGGGCGGGCATCACCGTCTCGGACCCCGCCGTCAAGCAGCTCCAGCTCCTGCTGAACCGGTACAGCCTCGGTGCCGTCTACGTCCTCCCGTACTGGACCAACTTCGGGGCGGGGTGGGCCAAGGCCGACGACACCAGCGTCTACTACCCGGGCGCCCATTACGCCGGCACCGACAAGACGTACGACGGGGCCTTGCCGGGCCTGCGGATGAAGCTGCTCCGGCGCGGGCAGCAGGACGTCGAGTACCTGAACCTGCTTGCCCATTGCCGGGGATGGGACCGCGACCAGGTCATCCAGGCCCTGGCGGTCTGGGCGGACGCGCCGGATACCGCCACGGGTCCTGACTTCAGCCGGCTCTCTCCCGAGGGGGCCGCCCAGCTCCGGGAAGCCGTGGCCGCGACGATCGAGGCGGAGCGGGATTAGGGAACGCCCGCTACTTCGCCGGTGGGGCGGCTTGCCCTCCGCGCGGCACAATGCGCCAGGTCGGCTCGGCGAGCATTCCGCGGAAGCCGCCCGTCGTGTCGAGCACGAACTTCAGGGCCTCGGCGGCCTTCGGGAACCCGGCATCCACCCCGCAGATTAAGGCGAGGTAGGCCGAGTAGTCGTAGCCAAGCCTCTGCTTCCCCGACTTGTCGGGCGGGTTGAGCCTCGCGTTCTCGTCGCCCAGCTTCTTCCAGTCGTCGTAGAAGACGATCTTCTTGTCCGGCCCCATCTCGCCGACCACCATCCGGTACGGCGCCCCGAGCAGCGGGTCGTACTCGCCGGGGTGCGAGAAGACGCCGACCCGCCAGCGAAGCTCGAAGTCGCGCGGCTTGGCGGCATCGGCGTAGCCGACCTCCGTCAGGTGGTGCAGGCTCCAGATCAGGAAGTCGTGCTCCCACGGGGCGGTGATCATCCACTGCGGGTTGGCGGGGTTGCCGATCCGGGCGTCGGTCACCGTGCGGGCGCCCCAGAAGCCCATCTTGTTGTACTCCGGGGGCCCGTACATCCTGGCCGTCATCTCCGAGAGGTTGTTGTGAACCTTCTCCTCGAAGTACTTGGCCTCTGAGTCGCCGTCGGGCGCGATGAAGCCGGCGTCGGCGATGTTCCGCAGGCCCCACGCGTTGCCGCGGACCTGGTCGGACATGATGCCCCTGGCGTCCTGTCGCGGTACCGGCCACTGGGCCAGCAGGGCGTAGTTGCCCCAGAAGTATGCCTCCTCCAAGTAGTAGTAGTCGCCCGTGACCAGGTAGGGCACGTAGGCGAACGAGCCCATGTGCGCCACGTCCGGACTGAGGTAGTAGGGGTCTTCCTTGCCGTCGGGCGCCTTGTGCGGCGGCGGGGCCTTGCGGTCCGACTGCCACAGCGGGCGCTCCTTGTCGCCTTCCCGGTAGCCGTTGAGCCAGAACTTCGGCCGCTCGTCGAGGGTCAGGATGCGGCCGGTCTTGCCGCCGCGGACATGGATGGGCCACGAGCCGGCCAGGTCGCCGTTGCCCAGCACGACCGTCTTGGCCCGCGGGTCCATGCTCAGCAGATATTGAACGGTCCAGTTGGGGTACGGTCCGATCTCCTCCCGGCCGCCGGTCGTCGGCATGTACTTGGTCAGCGAGCCGGAGCCCATGATGTCGGTCTCGGCGCTCTTGGCCCATTGGGCGGCCAACGCGGCCAGGGCCTTCTCCGGGACCGTGACCGACCGGTCGTAGGTGGGCAGCGCCCCGGTGGCGCTGAGGTAGGCCAGGTCGTGTACCACGTCGACCTGTGGCGGGGCCGCCGGCCACCAGATGTCCTTTCGCCACCGGCTCAGCCGGCGATGGTCGACGCCCTTCTTCTCGTAGACCGCCTTGCGCTCCTTGCCGACTGCAATGGCCACATCGTAGCCGATGTTCCCCGCCCATGTGTCCAGGCAGTTCTCGACCACGACCGAGGTGCGGACGGCTTTGCAGCCGGCATAGGCCCGGATGTGGAACTGCACCCGGAGGTCGGGGTCGGCCTTGCCGTCCTTGTCGACCAGCATGCCGTCGAGCAGCCACTCGGTAGCCACCGGCCCGGCCAGCCAGATATTGGTCGCCTCTTCGACAGCCAGCAGTCGGCGGGCGTTGGCCGCGCGCTCCGTGCCGTCGGGGAACCGGAGCGTGACCGTCGCATCGAAGTCGGTCCCAAGGAGGTCCGCGGCCTGCACCGGTCGCGGCTTGCCCTCCTGTGCGGGGGCGCCATCGGCGAGCTCCACCGGAGTCTCGCCGGTCAACTCGGGTATCGCGAGCGAGAGGATCGCCAAGCGGATCGAGCCGTCGTCGTACTTGCGCTTGACGTCGACCTGGACCGGCGCGCCGGGAGCACTGGCGATCACCCACTGCTTGATGTCGCCCTTCTTGAAGACCTGGCCGAACGTCAACACCGCGTCCTTGGCCGGCTGGCCGGCCGGGGGGCGTAACGTGACCTTGGTTACCGGCGCGGCCGCGGCGTCCGAGGCCGACAGGGCCAGGATGCACACAATCACGAACGCTGACCTCAGGCAGTTGCTCATCTCGGCCTCCCCTAAGAGAACGGGCCGTTCCGTCCGGCCCGAATGAACCAGACCTCGCCTTTCCTTCTGCACTCCGTCAAGGGTGGCACAGCCAGCCCGGCAAGCGCGCCGACCGTCGCTGCTCGCAGGGTGCATTCCTCCGCAAGCAACCGATCAACTACCCAGTCTTGACCAATCGGTCCGACAGTTGATTCCGCCAGCGATCCATCTTATTGGCGTCGTCCACGGCCGTCCAGAAATCGCTGACGGTATCTCGCCCGCGGTCAACTGCGCCGCCATAGCTCCCTCGTGACTCTTGTGACCGGCCCGGCAGACACCTGGAGCATTCCGACAATCACATCCGGTGCGAGTCTATGCTTCCCGCAGACGCAAGAACCATCGACCAGGAAGGCATCGCACTCGAACCAGGGGGGCACGAAGTTCCCTGTCCGCCCCGGGGATCGTGGCGAAGCCGCTTGAGGGAAGCCGCTTGACTTTCGCCAATTATCGTTTATATTCCTGTGGTGGGTTGATAGCAGGTTCGTCCCAGGCGGGACGGATATAAACTAGGCAGGAACCGGGGGAGCCGGCGGCTCTCTCGGTTCCTTTTTGTTGCGCCTCGTCGACCGGGCCGATGCCGCAGGACACACAGGGCTTGCGGCGGGGTGGCCATGCGGCCGCCTCGACCCGGTTTGCACGGGGAGCGACATGAAGACCTTGGCGGTGGCGGCTGCCGTCCTGTTCCTGGCCGGCGGGGCCGGGCAGGCTTTCGGGGACGTGGCCAACGGCAACTTCAACGCGGGCCTGGACGGTTGGACGGCGTCCGGGGGCGTCTCGGCGTCCGGCGGCGCCGCCTTATTCCAGGACCTCCAATTCCTGAGCTCGCTGGAACAGACCTTCACGATTCCGCAGAACGCCACTTCGCTGTCATTCGACTACACGTTCAACTCGACGGGCCCCGGCACCCCCGCGGCCGACACCTTCACGGCCAGCCTGCTCCAGCCCGGGCCCAGCTTCCAGCCGATCGTGTCGAAATCGGCGTCCGCCACATGGTTCTTCCTGCGTGACAGTTCGCCGCTTATCGACACGGCTTCGGGCGTCTCGATCTCCGGCGGGACGGTAACGCTCGACCTGACGGCCGTAGCGACGCCCCAGGACGCCCTCCTGGCGTTCGACCTGATCGATGGCAACGGGCTGGCGGACACGCAGGTGACGATCGACAACGTCAAGATCGTTCCGGAGCCGGCGACCTTGGCCCTGCTCGGCCTCGGCGGACTGGGCCTTGCCGCGCGGCGGCGCAGGCGCGCTACGAGTTGCACGATCGCGAATTAGGCACGGCGCCGCGGCCCCCATCATTTGACAGACGGTCGAGCTCCATCAGCGTCCGAGCGGCGTCAAGGCGTCCAAGAGGTCCTCAACCCCTCCTCCCATGTCAAGAAGCGCGTCGGAGCCAGCGCCGGCTGACTGCCAGGAAGAGGCCGCGTCCGTCGGCAACAGGGCTGGGGCCGGCGTGACCGCGCGGCGGATCGGCACGGCCGTCGGCCCCTGGCCGGAAAGACGCGGGGCAGGCAGGCAGAGGGCGTCCGGCAGGGCCGCCTTCTCCTGCGCCCGGCGGACCGTGTCGTCGGGCGGCAGCGGCGGCGCCCAGTCCATCGAGCCGGCCAGGGCCAGCACATCCACGGCGTTCTCCGGCGGCGCCCCTTCCGGTGCCGGTGCGGCCCACTGGATCGACGGCGCCGGCGAAGGCGGCTCCACCGTCGGCGCCGGCCGTTGGGCCGACGGGGCCGGCGCGGGCGGCGCGGGCAGTGCGGCGGAATCGGTGGGCGCGATCTCCATGGCGACCCGCGCCCCGAGCGCCCGGGTCTCGGTCAGGATCGTTTCCGCGTGCAGGCCGCCGGCCGC
>Ga0209777_10003947_pt1 | contig 17881 bp, 17 predicted proteins | sample FrelakmetHBP12HB_FD_187147 | JGI IMG/M metagenome (GOLD analysis project Ga0209777, IMG submission 187147) | Freshwater lake sediment microbial communities from the University of Notre Dame, USA, for methane emissions studies -HBP12 HB (SPAdes)... | ecosystem: Environmental > Aquatic >...
CCCCTACCCCTACGACCAAGCGGCGACTCTGCGAATTCTGAGTTATCGGGTAATTCGTCCGAAGCCTCTGAAGAACCCCCTGAAGAACCCCCCGGCGAGGCTCAAGAAGTCGGTTGACGCCCTTCTTGGGTCAACTGACTATTGAGTCGATGAAGAAACTTTTCCAGGCCCTCGTTTTGGGGGCCGCACTATTATTTGGGTCGCAGGCCAAAGCGGCGGGTCCGATTCACCTCTTGACGCCCTCCGAGGTGGACCCGGTTACGAGTCTGCAATTCATCTTTTGGGGCACTAACCATTACTCGATCCCGCCTTGGTGGAACAACGTTCTTGACACGGATGGGCACGGATACACGAACCTCGATGGCGGCGCTCTGACGAACTGGGCCGCTTGGCGCGCGGTCAACGCGGACTTGCTTTTTCTTCAAAACCGGATTCGTGCGGCGACTAACGGGTATCCCTGGCTGGTCTTTTCGGACCCGGCTGGCGCAGCGGCGGTGGCAGCGCAAGCGGCGACGAATGGCTACCTGTGGGGAGTGCTTTACGATCCTGCTGGCCGCGCACAAGCAGCCACTAATGGTTTTCCCTGGGGTGTTCTTTATGATCCAGCCGGTGCGGCAGCGGGAGCCGGAACGGCAGCGACGAATGGGTATCCGTGGGGCGTCCTCTACGATCCGGCTGGGCGAGCCCAGGCGGCGACGAATGGTTTTCCCTGGCTCATCCTCTCTGATCCAGCCGGAACGGCACAAGCGGCGACGAACGGCTACCCGTGGGGCGCGCTTTACGATCCTGCCGGAAGGGCGCAGGCTGCGACGAACGGCTTCCCTTGGCTGGTCCTGTCAGACCCCGCTGGCGCGGCTCAGGCAGCGACGAACGGTTACCCGTGGGGCGGGCTCTATGACCCCCTTGGGCGAGCCCAGGCGGCAACGAATGGCTACCCGTGGGGAGCGCTCTATCTCAATCCGGCAAGCTCGCTGAATGCGTCGAACCTCTCGGGCATCGTCCAGATACTCAATCTAGGCTATTCGGGAACGGCGAATTCGAGCACGTTTCTCCGGGGCGATGGCACCTGGAGCCCGGTCACTGGCGCGAGCGCCACTAATGTCTTTCACTCCTTCGTGACGAATGGGACCCAGATTGGGATACTCACGAACGGGACCGATCTTACTTATCAGTTTTTCATCCCTCCCAGCACCTTTGATCTCTTTGGAGCAGCGACATCTGCGGCCCAGGCGGCGACGAACGGCTACCCGTGGGGGACGCTTTATGATCCCGCCGGTCGCGCACAAGCCGCCACAAACGGATACTTGTGGGGAGCACTCTATGATCCAGCCGGTGCTGCCAGAAATGCGACGAACGGTTACCCGTGGGGGGCGCTTTATGATCCAGCCGGTGCGGCGCAGGCGGCGACGAATGGTTTTCCGTGGGGAGCCTTGTATCTGGCCAAGACCGGCGGTAACGTCAGCGGCGCGGTTACGTCAACTTCGCCAACGACCAACGGACCCGCTAACAATGAGCTTGTGACAGCCGGGTGGACCCGGGGGCTATTCAATGTAGGTGCGGCATATTACGCCGGGACAAATATTGACGCGACAGCGACCAACTTAGGTAGTGGGCAGCCGCTATATCAGTTTTCTTCAGTTATTCCTCTTCCCAGCGTTAGGACATATACCAAAGCGGATTTTTTAACTAATTCCGCTTACGTGGGCAGCGTAATCACTACTAACACCTTTCCGTCTTTGGGTGGAAGTATTGTGGTCAACGCCTACCTTGGATTTACCTTTTCTGGCGGCACTCCTGCTCTTACAATCCACCCGGAGATTTACTATTCCTATGATCGAACAAATTGGTATGGTGATTATTCTGCCGGGGCTCAATCGATAACCCCGGGGGCAACGAACCTATATCAATGGCTGGTTGATTTTCCAAGATATACCGCAACTAACGCGAATGGGTTTTACATTCAACGCCGATTTAAGATTGACTCGATCGACGCTACTGGCGGAGGTGGGGCTACTCGGTCTTTCTTCTTTTTTATCGGGACTAATTTGGTGTCAGGAGCGACCGATGCTTCTCATATCACGACGCAGAGTCCTTCGGCAACGACGGGCAATGCCTATCTTGTGGCAAACCAGACGTTCACTGGTGTCAACACTTTCACCCAGCCTATCGTTGGGCAGACCTCGTTGACCAACGCGATTGTTTACACGAACTCTATGTTGCAGACGATTAACTTCGGAAACGTTAGCTACGTTGAGGGAAACTTCAGCACCAACGCGGCTTTCGCGTGGCTGGGATTCATTGGCATCGACGCGACGAAGTATCAGACGGCAGTTGTCTGGGTGACAAACTCCAGCGGCTCTCCTATCACAGTCTCGATGCCCGCGAACTGTCATTTCCGAGGCGAGACTAGCGTGACTAACGTGGGTGAGTTTGTCTTCAAGTGCAACGGCAATCGTTGGACGAATTGCTTTGGTCTCGGCTTATGGTAAAACTACGGAAGCTCCTCGTCGCCCTGCTGTTCGTCCCGTGGCTCCTCCTCGCGCAGGAGGACCCGGGCGTTGATCCGGCCTTCCTGGGACAGTTCCTTTCAAGCTCAGGACCCGTTGCTATTACGGATGGATTGATTTCTTACTGGAACTTAAATGACGGCGGAGGAGCTTCTTCCGTTGATGTTGTTCCAGGCAACCTTCACACGCTAAAGGGATACGATATTACGGTTCCTGTCACTGGAGTTATCACTAACGGAATTAGAACCACTATCAATACTTTGCTTTATGCCAGCAATTCAGCGGCAGCGTTTCAAGCGGGGTCAGGAGTTTCTTTTTCTGTGTCTGGGTGGTGGCGGACTTTTGCTGATCCGGCTACCGGGGACGGTATTTGGTGCAAGAAATGGGACCCATCAACGGCGGCCAATCAACAGTGGAAACTGTGGATGTCGGCGGGCGCTAGTGGTAATCCGTCCTTTGCGGTTCACAATAACGCCGGGACTTTAATTTCAGTTACCAACACATCCGCCATTTCAGGATTTAACCACCTTGCGTTTGGTTTCGACTCTCCTAACCAAGTCATTTGGATTCAGGTCAATGGTAATACCAGAGTGACGGCAGCTTGCACCGAGGTTAGAACCGGGGCCAATGATGCGGTAATCATTAGTGGCAATCAGGGGTCGGGGACTCTCGGGACAGGACCCGCTACGGATGCTGATGAAATTGGATTTTGGCAACGGCCACTTACCCTCAATGAGATTTCTGAACTTTATAATTTTGGCGCTGGATGGGCTTACCCGTTTAGCATGCCGCGTAGTCAGCAAATTACTGTTGATTGGGCTAATATTGTTATTGGAAACGGAGGAGCCGCAATTTCTGCAACCACCTCTAATTCGGTCATTGCTTTTAACAACTCAATCATCACCAACAGCCTATGGCCAAAAATTAGAACAATGAGCATATTTGCCACCGATAGCCTGATTGCGGCCATTTCTCCGCTAAAAGGTCCTGCTATTTGGGTCAACGTCAACTTTGTAGCCGGGGACTTGAACACTAACGGCTTAAAGGGTAACGGGTCAAACAAATGGTTAGATATGGGAATAGCCCCGGTGCCAGCAGGAGCGTCTCAAAACGTGGGATTGACTTGCATTACAAGTATAGCAGGTGCGAATGATATGCTGATGGGTGCTCATGCCAGCGATTATGCCAACGCCGTCGTATTACAGGACTCATCAGCCGCTATTTACTATGATTGTCCCTATCAAGGAGGGGTTGGAAGAATTTTAGTTTTAACTAACAGCTTTGGAGGCTATATTTCGGCTAATCGAACTGCTCTGAATGATCAACGCCTATACATTGCTAATGAAACTGTTCCGCACAGCCAGCTAGGCGCAGCCAACACCGCGACGGTAACCCGGACAGATGACCTGGTGACGATGGGCTGCTTTCGCAATAACGGAGCAAGCTCACCACTTTACTCTCCGGCTCGGATGAGCTTTGCTGCTCTGCATGATGGATTGACACAAGCCGAATCATTGGCGCTATACAATGCCATTAGGTCACTTCGTCTTACGTTTGGTGGGGGATATGGAGCTTTTAGTCCATGAAAATCACAGACTACATCTTGATGGCCAAAGGCTGGATCATGTTCAGTAATCCCACTCTTGCGGTCATCGCGGGCGGGCTACCAGCGCTGAAAGTTGATGTTGTTCTTGGGGTGCGGTCTGTGCTAATCTGCCTTTTGTGTTCAGCAGTTATCGCGGGTCAAAGCGGTCTGCTGGCGTTTATCAGCACTAGCGTTGGGACGTATTTGAATGCGCGTTCCAACGGAAACGGTCAAGGCATTCCGCAGGTTCCAGCCCCACCTGTTACCGGGGCCAACAACGTAACGTAACGAAAAACATGAAGAAACTGATCGGTTTACTGGCCGCCGTTTTGCTACTAGCAACGGCGGGTTATTCCCAGACGAACACTCCCCCGGCTAACCCCGGGTCTTTCGTCAACACGGTGCAGAGTTATTTCACCAGCTTCAACACGAACCTGGATGGCACGTTTGCTAGCAGCAAGGGCTCGCTTTGGACGGGTGTGAATTCGATCCAGGGTGGCTCTGTCAATCTTGCCAATGAGATCGGGCTGTCTTACACCATCTACAAGCAGGTTGCGGCGGAGAACGTGGTCCGTAACTCTGGCGTCGCCGGGACTCTGGTGTCTGAGCAGATCGGGCTCAATCTGGGCCTCGTGGTTCACGATACGCGGCTTGCAGTCTATGCAGACGGCGGCTATCAACTTGATTCGTCTTCGAATAAGAACACGGACAAGTTTTACGCGGAGCTTGGCTTGCGCGCGGAAAAGGCGCTGTCTGAACATACCTTCGCCTGGGTGGGCATCGGCGCGCAATTGCCGAAAAACACACAGGTCTTTAGTGCCGGGGCTGGGTTCACGTTCTGAACATGCTCCGCGAGTTTTCAATCCGGCTGGGGCAGGCGGCTCTTGTGGCCGCGCTGTCCTGGCTGGCCCTTTTCGTTCTTGGACACGTTGTCCTGTTCCTTATCGGAGATTTCAAATGACTATTTGCGCTCAACAGGCCGCCTGGGGGAGAAACTACTTCGCGGGATATGACGCCTTCGTGATCCGGGAAGACGATTTTATTTCAGTGGGCATCCGCTGGTTCGAGCACTGGGAGCCAGCTATCGGAGGTTGGCCGATGCCCTCACACGCGCTGAAGATTATCGGGGCGAATAGCACGGTTGAGGCGCTTTCGGACGGGGTAGTTTACGGAAGTCTGTTCCCCTATCTGGCGGACCCCAAGATTAAGCTGCTGGTCCGGCGGCCCTATGCATACACCCCGGAGCTTGGCGCGTATCTGAGTGAGGTGATTCAAACGATGGTTGGGCGGAAATACAACTATCCGCTGATCGGGGCGATGGCGGCGACGAACACCGTAACCGGGCACTTGATCGACCGACTGAGCGGCGGGCGATTTTCGAAGTGGCTTGATGGGTTAGCGCACGACAAGCAGAAAGCGATTTGCAGCGAATGTGTCGCGGAGGCCAACCAATCAAGCCCGGTTCTGGCGAACCGAGGCGTTCTGGCCCGGCCCGGCTACACGATCAAGCCCGCCGATCTTTTCGTTGACCCCGAAGTCTATGAGCCCTCGGACTACGCGCTCTGCCTGACTGCGTGACGATTGACAATTCCTAGACGCTTGGTGACTATTGGGTAGAAAATTTATGGCAACTTTTACAACCGCAGAGCAGGCCGCGATTCAGTCGGCGATTGACCTTTACCTCAAGGGCACCGCGAACGAAACCGTTGCCATTACCGACGACGTTATCGAGCGGCTCCTGCCGCTTCTCCCGTTCGCTTCTACTGGCGAGCTTTATGAGGCGGTTAAAGACCGGCCCTACACCGTCTTGATTTCTCTGGTTGAGGCGGGCGGTAGTTCTGTCTTGACACCATCAGAGATGGCGTCTCTCGACAGCGCAATCGGCTTGATGGAATTGGGCACCGCTTACGAGCGTCCTCTGGCGGACGACGTGATCGCCCGGCTGCGTCCCGTCGCTGCGTCCAGCGGCTTCGCCACCTCTGGCGCGTTCACGGAGAACCTCCGCGACCGGCCAGTCTCGACGCTGCTTCAATTTGCCCTTTACCTGGGTAAAAAGTAAACTCCCCCGGAGGTTATCCGGTTGCCCGTCTAGCGCGTGCTGTTCTAGGCGGGCTCTTTATTGTTCGCATTAGCCCTACTGAAATCGTCTTTTGGGGGCTTGTTTTTTCCCGCCGGGTCTGGTAATTTGAGCGCATGAAAATGATTGCGTTCGGTTACATACGAGTGAGCGGGAAGGGTCAAATTGACGGTGACGGCCCAGAGCGCCAAGAACAATCCATCCGTGCGTTTTGCGCCCAGCACGGGCTGGAGCTTTTCCCCTGTTTTTTTGAGCCTGCGGTCTCGGGCACCGTCGAGGCGATGTCCCGGCCCGCCTTCGTGGACATCGTGACTCAGATTGACACCCGGCGCGAGGATGGCCGGGAGGAATCTTTTTGCATCGTAGTCGAGCGCATGGACCGGCTTGCGCGCGACCTTACCGTCTCGGAAATGCTCCTCCGGGAATGCCGCAACCGCAACATCAAGGTTTACGCGGCGGACCAGGGCATCCTGACCGACATGGCTTCCGAGGACGGGGACCCGTCGCGCGTGTTGATCCGGCAGATTCTTGGAGCCGTCGCGCAGTGGGAGAAATCGGTCATTGTCAAGAAACTCCGGGCATCCCGGGACCGAAAGCGTGCGGCGACTGGCCGCTGTGAAGGCCCTCTCCCTTTTGGGCAACTACCGGGGGAAGCTCCGGCGCTTAAGTATCTGAAGTTTTGCCGGGACAATGGCTTGAGCTTCTCTAAGGTCGCTTTTCATGCGAACGCGAATGGGCATTTAACCCGACAAGGAAAACCGTGGTCTCGCGCGACGGTTTACGGGGTTTTGGTGAGGTAACTCCAAACGGCATAGGTCTTTGGACCGATTGAGGTGGGCGGCTGACTATTAGAGGTGAGCCGCCCACTTATTTTTGCGATATATGAACCGAGATACCTCTCCCTGGTTCGCCTTTGGGCCGATAGCTGGGAACGTAACGGGTATTCCCCCCGGCTGATTTCCCCGCGCGAGGTGGAGCGGGCGTCAGTTGAGCGCGCCGTCCTCCGGCGCACCGGTGGAAAGCCGTCCCGGATTGTCCGGCTGACCGTGATCAATTTTGATAAACATCCTTGGAATAGGACCCGGGTGACCCGGGCGGGCATGCGCGGGTGGAGGCTCGCGCGCCTCGTGGACTATGGGCCGGAGGCGACGATCGAGTCAGTGAAGGCGGCGGGAAGGCGGCTTCCATGTTAGAGCCGCGAGAGCACGATTTTGCGCTCCAGGTGGCAGAGTGTTTACACGCTCGCAAGCCTGACGCGGCGGCTAAGCTCATTGCGGACCGTGGCGGGCTCGACCTTCGGGGCACCGGGAAACGCAAAGGCGATGTTGCTGAAATGGAGTGCCTCAACTGGTATTACCATCAGCTACTCGAAAGCGGCGGGATGCTTGAAGCGGCCCAGCTTCTATGGACGCCAAATCAGTTCAACCCGAACCCGGCGAGCACGCACGCGGTCTGGAAATTATTTGACGATGCGGACACCGGGCTGATCATGGGCGCGGCGAAAATGTCCAAGTCTTTTTCGATGGGCGCTCGCCTGTTCCTGGAGTGGTCCCGAGACCCCGAATACACAACGGTCCGGGTGCTCGGGCCTTCGGAGAATCATCTGGAGGAGAACCTCTTTTCTCACCTCGTAGCGCTTCACCAAGACGCGACGATCAAGATGCCCGGCGACATTGGTGACCTGTTTATCGGGCTCGACCGGCGGAATCAGATGTCCTCTATCCGGGGCGTTGTCGTCCCCAAAGGCGCGAACAAGAAGGCGGGCAGGTTGCAGGGCGGACACCGGCGACCTCGCCCGGCTCCTCATCCGATTTTCGGAGCGCTGTCCCGGATGTTCATCTTCTTGGATGAAATCGAGAACATCCCGATGGGCATCTGGAAGGACATTGACAATGTCCTGGGTGAAATCGAGAAGGGCGGCCTGGGCTTCAAAATCTTCGGGGCATACAACCCCTCGAACGCGACCGACGAAGTAGGCAAGCGCGCGGAGCCAGTTTTCGGCTGGGAGAATCTTGACGAGGACAAACATTTTCGGTGGAAGTCGAAACGTGGTTGGGATGTTTTACGGCTTGACGGTGAGCAGTGCGAGAACGTTCTTCAGAACAAGGTGCTTTATCCAGGGCTCCAGACGCGCGAGGGCTTGGAGAGGATAGCGCTTAATGCGGGTGGCAGGCATTCGCCGGGGTATCGCACGATGGGGCGGGGGCTTTATCCGGGCGTTGGCGTCGAGGCGACGGTCATTCCATCAGGGATGTTCGCCAAGTTTCGCGGTGAATACGTCTGGTTTCAGGACCCAACTCCGGTCTCGGCGACAGACCTAGCGCTGGAGGGGGAAGACGACGCCGTCCACAGTATCGGGGATTGGGGGCTTGTCAGTGGCGCCAAGTTTCCTCCGTCGATCGATTTTCCGAATGGGAAAACGATCATGTTCACCGATAGCCGTAAGCAGATTGTCCCCCGGTGGGGGCTTCAGCTTAACCTGCTAATCACCTTGCCTAAAGGAGACACGGTCGCGATGAAAAACGAGATCATCAAGCTCAATCGCAAGGCGGGGGTCAAGCCGGAGTTTTACGCCTGTGACCGGACGGGGCACGGCGCGGGCGTCGCGGACCTGATCAAATATGAGTGGTCAACTGCAATTCACGATGTCAACTACACTGAGGGGGCGAGCAAGGAAAAGTTGATGCTCGAAGACTCTCGGACTTGTGAGGAGGAATTCGAGCGCGTTTACACAGAGCTATGGTTTGCGACGCGCGCCTGGGGCGAGTTTGGCTACTTGATGATCAACCCGTCGCTTGACATTGGGGAGCTAACGCAACAGGTCACCCAGCGGCGATTTCGAACCCTTTGCGGCAGGAAAAAGATTGAGTCAAAGAAAGACTACAAATCCCGGGGTTTTCAATCGCCCGGCGAGGCAGACTCTCTCACGCTTTTGGTTCATGCAGCCCGGAAAGGCTCCGGCTTGATATTGTCGATGCGGCACACGACGGTTGACAACCCCAACGGGGAAACTGACGATTGGGGAGCAGGGGAATACCCGGGGGGTGCCCGGATTGACCCTTCTAATCGGACTGAGTATTTAGACAGCGCGGCGACGATGCCGGGAGAGACGATTTTGTGAAGTCACTACACCCCAACGTTTACCCTAAAGACGGACACTGGTTCAAAGAAACTGACGGCTCGGTCCATCGGGCGGACAGTTGGGGCGGGGTAATTGTCCGGGTCAAGAAATACCGGCTTCGCCAGGGTAAAGTCCCGGGCGACGTAAATGCAGAGGTGATCGAGCAGGTTTGCGCGCGGGACCCGAAGATTTGCATAGAGGACGGCGGGGCGGAACGGGCAGCCGCGTTTAAGACTTCTTTGAAGGCCCGGGTCCTTCAGTGGCTCAATGGAAAGCGCCAGGAGGTTGAGAAAGAGCAGCCGCGTTGGGTGGACAAGGGGCTCCAGGAAGCCCGGTCTGATGTGTGTTTTCGATGTCCCCGGCAGGTGGCGGTTAAGGACGGCTGTGCCTCGTGCGCTGCCGCCGTCAAACATCTTACGGAAACAATTATTCACGGGAAGACCTATGATGCCCGGCTCCGGGAGTGTGGCGTTCTGGGCGAACATCTACCGGTCTCAACGTGGCTTGACGAACCCACCGTCCAGGACGGAGACCTCCCGGGCGAGTGCTGGAGGAGACGGAGCTAATGGTCAAGATGGCCTGGAAGTTTTTCGTCGCGATGGTTCGTCACCAGTTCGCGAAATGGCGAGGCTACGAGATTTTCACCCCGCCCGCGATGCTCGCGTATCGGGATCACTCCTGCTTGGCTTGTGAATTCAACGAGGAAGGACAATGCCGGGTTTGCCGGTGCCTGACATTCTCCAAGACGCTCTTGGCTCTGGAGGAATGCCCTAAAGGACGCTGGCATAGGGTCTGGATTCGGACCAGTGGACGGAAACGCCGGGCGGGGTGACTATTAGCTGATATCTATGCTCGCAAACTCTGATGGGACTTTTTCGTCGCTGAATAATACGGGGTATCCTCAAAATTATTTAGGCAGCGTAATCCAGAGCCCCAAGCTAGGCGCGTCTAACAAGCCCGGCCAGAGGAGCATTCGGGACATTCAGATGGCCCGGGACGTGGTCAAGACGGTTGTTATGGCGGGGAGAAATCGCTCCATCGTAAACTCCCGCATCTTGGCCAAATATAACGCGGAGCGTCCTTACGACGCATATAAGCTTGAAGCCGAGGGCCTGGGCTGGCGGTCCAATTTCACGACCAAGCCCCTTCCGTCGATGATTGAGAAAGTCGCCCCTCGGTTTAAGACAGTCATCGACAATCTGAAGTATTTCACCAACTCCTCGCTTTCTAACCGGTGGCAGGGCAGCGTTGAAAAGACTGAAGCTTTCCGAAAGGAAGTGACGGCGACGATACGCGCTCGAAAGGGATGGGGGACTTTGATCGAGGACATCGCGTTTAACAATGCGCTGTTCGGCCATTGTATCGGGGCGCTCCTCGATGAATTTTCCTGGTTTCCAAAAGCGTTTCAACAGGACGAAGCATTCGCGGCGGATGGCACCAAATCTGACCCGCGCTGGTCGCAAATCATCGTGCTCAAGGAAGTGTTTCTTCCGCACGAGCTTTTCAAGCACATCGAGGACCAAGAGGCGGCAAAGGATGCCGGGTGGAAGCTTGACAACTGTAGAGAGTCCATCAATCGGGCGTCCCCGATCCAGATTCGTGACCGGCTCAACGTGGGCGGGACTTTGGAGACGTGGTATCAAAATGCTTTGCGAGAGTTGACCATTGGCGCGTCCTACATGGCTGGTAATAGCGTCATCGTTGTTTACACGCTTCTGGCCCGCGAGGTGACTGGCAAGGTTTCCCACTACCGGATGGCCGGGCCGGAAATGGCGGAGATTTTCAGCCGGGAGGATCGCTTTGAGAGCATGGAGGACACTCTCGCTTACTTCACCTTTCAAAAAGGCAATGGCACCCTTCACGGGTCAAAGGGGGTAGGCCGCGATATTTACGAAATGGCCGGGATGCTTGATCGCACGCGCAACGAAGTTGTGGACCGACTGATCATGTCCGGCAAGACCTTGATCCAGGGCGACGTTCGGCGCATCCACACGTTCAAGATGCAGGTCATCGGGTCAACTGTTATCGTCCCGACCGGCTGGAACGTTCTTGAGCAGAAGATCGATGGGAACGTTGACGGCTTTTTGAAGCTTGATGTATATTTCAAGCAGATTGTCAATGAGCTTATCGGCTCTACCTCGACGCCGCAGCCGGGCATGGGAGGCGAGGACATGCGGTCTCCGGCGGCCTGGAATCTTCTCGCGCAGAGAGAAGAAGAAGGGAAGGACGTTCGCATCACTCGGTTCATGGCTCAGTTTGCCGACATGGTTCAGTTGATGCAACGGCGGATGTGCAATTCCGACGTGATGGACGAGGACGCCAAGGCGGTGCAGGAGAAGCTCCTGAAAATCATGTCTCGCGAGGAGCTTGATGAACTGGCCAAGTCCCCAGTCGCGGGCACTGTATCGGACCTCACTCCGATCCAACGGCAGCTTGTGATCCAGACCGCAATGGAGAAAAAAGGCAATCCGCTTTACAATCAGCGCCAGCTTGAAGTCGAAGACCTGACGGCGCGCATCGGCACCGAATTTGCGGACCGCGTGCTCATGCCGGACCAGGACCCGACCGTCCAGGCGGAAAATTCTCGCGAGCAGCAGCTTGAAAATGTCCTGCTTTCGCATGGTGAGCCGGTCCCCGTGAGCCCGCGCGATAACCACATCGTTCATCTGGGCGTGCTTATGCCCGTTGTGATGCAGGTAGGGCAGCACATGGCGGAAGGCGGCTTGACCGCGAACGTCCTGGAGGTTTTTGTCTCGCACGCCAACGAGCATTACACGCAAGCGCTTCAGCAGGGCGTCAAGAAAGATTCTCTCTCGGAAGTCAAGGAATTCATCGACAAGGCGACTCCTGAGATTCAGAAACTAAAGCTTATCGAAGCACAGCAGGCTGGGCAGGCTCCGGTGCCCCCTGGTGTTGGTGCTCCTCCGGCGCAAGTCCCGCCCCCACCGGGACCGATCAATCCCTAACCTGATGCAACATCCCAATGGAAATACTAGCTAAAGCGTCCGACTGGGCGCCATTTGACGCAGAACAACTCTCGAAATTCCTTGACACCGACACTGGAAGACGGCTTTTCCAGAAGCTCGGTGAAGGATGCCCGGAGCTTCTCGAAGCGGGCGAGACCAACGCGATTTTGATTCGGTGTGGCATGGTTCGTTCTTACGGCAAGATGCTGGAGAACCTGTTTACACTGGCTCATGCGGCAGCGCCCCAGCAGCCGACTACTTCCGAGTATCCTCCGCTGGAAAGCGATGATCGGTGGCAGGATGGAAGAAAGCTTGACGATCCCAACCCGCCGGAATTCCAGGTTCCTCCCCCGGAGACGCCGGAGCCGGACAAGAATAAACCCGCACAAACTAGCCTATTGTAATTATGCCCAACAACACCCCCATCCCTGATGCTGCCGCTGTAGCGGCGCACAACGCAGACATCGCCCGCAAAATGGCGAGTCAAGACATCTCTGGTAAGCCAACGGCTACCGGGGAATTTGGTGACGCGCAGACCGCCCTCGACGATCTAGCGTCAAAAATCCAACCGAAGGACCAGGCTCCTCCTGATGATACTACCCCGCCCCCCGCGCCGGATAGCGAGGCCGCGAAAGCTGCGGCTGAAGCGAAGGCGAAGACGGAATCGGAAGCAGCCGCCAAGAAAGCGGCGGAGGAGCCTCACATAAAGCGCGCGGAGGAGTTTTTCAAGGACTCCCCGACTCTGCCGCCGAACGCGAGCCCGAAATCGGCTGACGCCTTTTCGGCGATCAAAGTCAAGGCCGCGCAGGAAATCAGCAGGCTCGAACAGGAACTTGCCGACCTCAAGACCAAGGCGGAGCAGTCGAAGAACCCGACGCCGGAGCAGCTTCAGCAGCAGAAAGAACTGGAGGACCTAAAGCAGTGGCGGGCGAAGATCGATGTTGAGGTTGACCCGAAATTCAAAAGCTTCGATAAGACCATCGAATCGACCCGGGACTTCATTTACGCGCAGCTTGAGCAGAATCCGGCAATCACGCCGGAAATGATTGCTCAGATCAAGAAATATGGCGGCCCGGACCAGATCAAGCTGGACAAGCTTTTCGATGTGCTGAAGGACCCCACACTTCAGCGGATTGTCGAAGCCAAGGTTGCGGAGATTAAGATGGCGGAATACGAGAAGACTCGCGCGATCAAATCTGCAAAAGAGAATGTCACTCAATATTTGCAGGACCGCGAGAAAGCGATCACCTCTCAAACAACTGAGCGCTCGGCGGCGACTGAGAAGAATCTCGTAGGGATGCTCAGTCAACTGGACTGGTTCAAGGACCAGCAAGCAGCGGCCAACGCGGACGAAGCCTCGAAGAAGTCTGTCGAGGATCATAATCAATGGCTTACCCGGCTAAAGGGCGAAATTAAGGCCGCGATGTCGGAAGACACCCCGGAAATGCGCGCGGTGCTTATCACCGGCATGGCCCAGCTTTTCAAGCTCCAGCGGGAACTTCCCACGGTCAAGGCGGAGCGTGATTCTCTCTTGAAAGAGCGCGATGAAATCAAGGCCAAGTGGGAGAAGGTCAAAGACTCCAGCCGTTCCCGCCTGGAACAATCAGGAGCGCCCCCGGGCGGCATCCAGAACCAGCCGAAGCCGATAGATGTCCATACTCGGCCTAGCGACGCCATTGACGCGCTCGCGAAGCAGATCATGGAGCAGAAACGAGCCGCTGCTGGCCAGTGAGCCCGGTGCCCTCAGATTCAACGGCAGGTATCGCGCCAGTCGTGGCGCGCCCTGCCGCTTCCGCGATAGTTTACCAGAAAAAGGTGCTGGTGGTTTTCCCCTGGTGGAAGCAGGTTTGTCCCATCACCTCTTTCTGTGTTACGCAGATCGTGGACCGTCGCCGGACATCGTCCGTCCTCAACTTTGGCGATGCCTTCGTAGCACACTCGCGCAACACCTGCGCGGACATCTTTTTGCAGACCGACCTTGAATGGTTCTTGACAATCGACGACGACATGGTCATTCCGTTCGGTCACCCGGAGTGGTTCAAGGCGCACACCGGGTTTGATGATTTCCCGCCGGAGTTTCTCGGGCTGAATGCGCTTGACCGGCTTATGGGGCACCAGAAATCTCTCGTGGGGGCTCTCTATTTTGGCAGACACCGCAATGGCCCTCCGGTTTACTGCGAGGGTTCCTCGAACGCCCAGGAAGCGGCCTATGCGCGCCGGGCTCCGATGGATTTGATCAAGCCGACCAAATGGGTAGGCACCGGCTGTATGCTGGTCCATAGGTCCGTGTTTGAGGACATCGAGAAAAAATTTCCCATCCTCCGACGGGGCGGCGACGGCAAGGGCGGACACTGGTTCACCTCGACCGAAGTAAGCCTCTTGCAGGACATCATTACGATACGGGACAAGCTCCAGGGGAAGTCTCTCACCGGAGAGGATGCGTATGGGGCGATGGCGGCCCTGGAAAGCGCCCTGTCTCGCGCGAAAGCGGAGAACACTTTCGGAGTTGGCGAGGATGTGAGTTTTTGCTTGCGCGCTGCGGCGGCGGGGCACCAGCCGTATGTCGATATGGGGCTCGTCTGCGGGCACCTGGGGACCTCGTGCTTCGGTCCGAGGAACACCTCTCAAAAAGTGGAAGTTCTTTCTCTCAAAAGATAGACTAATGTCCCAGAAAATCCTCATTGCGTTGCAGTATTGGGCGGGAGACTCCAAGCTTGCTTTGAAACTCGCGAAGTTTCTGGCGGACATCGAGCCCAGGCACTCCGACCAAGCGGATTTTTTGCTCCTCTCGCGATACGACTGCCCCTTGGACACAACGACGGTGCAGCATCTTTCCCGAAAATTCAACGTCCACGGGTTCCGGGGGTGGAAACGGGGGACCGGATGGCCCGCTGGGTGCAACGATCTTTGGTTGACTGTGATGGAATGGGCGGCTTCGATGTCGCAGGCGAAGAAAATCCCGGAATACAAGGCGATTTTCACATGCGAGGCTGACGGGGCACCTCTTTTTCGTGACTGGATCACCCGGATGCACGAGGCGTGGGACCAGGTGAGCCGGGAAAAGCCCGTTGTTGTCGCTGGCCCCCTGGTTTTACCCGGACCGCACATAAACGGGAACTGTTTGGTGAATGGAAGCCCGAAGAATTTGAATTGGCTTGCTCATGGGATGCCCTCGGTGCATCCAGCGGTGGGCTGGGACTACCTCCTGGCTCCGCTTCTCAAAAAGGCGGGCTGGGCGAATATCCCAGGGATGCGTAGCATCTATAACACGCCCACTTTTTCGGCAGAACGAAGAAAATCTCTCCAGGAGGAGGGCGTGTTTTGGGTTCACGGCGGCAAGGACGACTCCTTGATCCGGCTTGGGCGCGAAGAATGGACAATATGAAGCGAGATTCTCGAATTTTGGTCACTGGGCACCGTGGTTTAGTGGGAAGCGCTCTTGTGCGCGCTCTAAACGCTCAGGGTTTCACCAATATCTTGACTTGGACGCGCGAGGAGGTTGATTTGTGCGATCCGTTGAGGGTGTGGGACGCTTTTATGGCGCATGACCCGGAGTATGTCTTCCATTGCGCGGCAAAAGTGGGCGGGATCGTTGGAAATCGAGATCATCCGCTCGAATTCTTGCTCGACAATCTCCACATGACTCTAAACGTGCTCGGGAACTGCTCACGAAACACAACAAAAGTGTTGTTCTTCGGGAGCGCGTGCGCGTATCCCAAATTTGCTCTAGTTCCGGTCAAAGAGACTTCTTTGCTCACTGGAGAAATGGAATCGTCCAATCTGAACTATGCGCTGGCGAAAATTGTGGGTATTAAGCTCTGTCAAGCTTATTCTGGCAGAGTCCCTTGCCGCTTTCTCAGCGCGATGCCTACCAATCTTTACGGGCTCGGGGACAATTATCATCCGACTGATTCGCATGTTATTCCTGGAATGATCCGGCGCTTCCACACGGCGAAAACGACGAACGCTCCCGAAGTCGTGCTCTGGGGCAGCGGCACCCCGCTTCGAGACTTCCTGTTTTCTGACGATCTTGCTGAGGCAGCAATTCTTTTGATGAAGAATCACGACGACCCGGACCCGGTAAACATCGCATCAGGGCACGCGGTTAGTTTGCGGGTTCTCGCGGCGAACATCGCGTCTGTCGTGGGGTATTCGGGGGACATCCGCTGGGACACCTCGAAGCCGGACGGCACCCCCGACCGGACGATGGATGTCACCAAACTAAAGAGCATAATCCCCTGGGTCCCGCGAACCCCGCTGTTTCACGGGCTCGCCAGGGCCTATCACGATTTTTGTCACCGATGAAAAGAGCGCTCATATTTGGCATAACGGGACAGGACGGGTCATATCTCTCGGACCTGCTTCTTGATAAGGGTTACGCGGTTCATGGAGTGATCCGGCGCATCAGCGCTCCGACGATCAGCCGCCTGTCTCCGGCGACCTGGGACAACGTTTGCTTTCACTACGGGGACCTTACAGATCAGGCGTCCATCGACCAAGCTATCGCCGCGAGCGAACCTGACGAGATTTATAACCTAGCAGCAATGAGCGACGTGAAAATCAGCTTTGACGTTCCGATGTCTTCGCTGGATATGACAGGAGCGGGAACATTACGCATCCTGGAGGCCATTCGCAAGCTTAATATTCCCGCTCGGTATTATCAGGCGTCAAGCAGTGAAATGTTCGGTAGTTCTTGTCCGCCCCAGGACGAACTGACCCCGTTTCACCCTCGGAGCCCATACGCTTGCGCCAAGGTGTTCGCTTACCATACCGCTGTGAACTATCGAGAAGCCTACGCGATGCACGCGAGCAATGGCATCCTATTCAATCACGAGTCTCCCCGGCGCGGTGAGAATTTTGTCACCCGCAAGATCACTAAGGCGGTCGCGCATATCTGGCAGGGAAAGCAGAAGTTTCTCTTGCTCGGAAACCTGAACGCTCGAAGGGACTGGGGATTCGCTGGGGATTACGTTGAGGCGATGTGGCGGATTGTCCAGCAGAGTGAATCTGACGACTATGTCATCGCCACCGGTGAGGCGCATACGGTTCGGGAATTTGCGGACCTTGCTTTTCAGACGGTGGGTCTGGACTACCTGGACTTTGTAAAGAGCGATCCGAAAATGTTTCGTCCCACGGAGGTTGATTTTTTGCAAGGTGACCCGACGAAGGCCCGGCAGGTTCTCGGTTGGCAGCCGAAGGTCTCTTTCAAGGGGCTCGTTCAGATGATGGTGGATTACGACTTGACACATGAATGACCATACTGTAGTTGCGGTTTGCGGATACGCGGGCGACGCCTTCCAGGTGAAGCAGAACATGCCGCTGTATAAACACCACGGGTGTCCCGTCGTGGTGCTATCGCCGGTGGACTCGAAAATCGAATTGCCCGAGACAGACTGTCGGTTCGGCGGCAAGCGAGCTTACATCGGTCAGGATTCTCTGGACCGCCAGCAGCGCCACCTGGAGTTGCTTTGGGACATGCCGGGCCGATTCTTCTTTGTGAATGACTCGGACTCGTTTTGTCTTTCGCCGGAATTGCCGCGCTACCTTTACGACAAGCCGGAAGTGCTCTGGTCAAATTTGGTGATTGACAACATCCCGGGCCGGGGCGACCCATACCCGCCGGGC
>Ga0209777_10003948_pt1 | contig 17877 bp, 15 predicted proteins | sample FrelakmetHBP12HB_FD_187147 | JGI IMG/M metagenome (GOLD analysis project Ga0209777, IMG submission 187147) | Freshwater lake sediment microbial communities from the University of Notre Dame, USA, for methane emissions studies -HBP12 HB (SPAdes)... | ecosystem: Environmental > Aquatic >...
CTCTTGAAGCGCGCACGGCGAGCGCGAACGCCTCTATCATCGCGGCCACGTTCTTGCGTTTGTTGAGGCTGCCCACAAAGATGAAGTACGGCCTGTCCAGCCCGTACTTGGCGCGCACGGCCTGCACTTCCCCCGCGGCGCGAGGCCCGAAGCCTTCCCCGCCGGCTTCGTAAACGACGCGCAGTTTTCGCGGGTCGGGTTGCAGCGTCTCCAGGACATCGCGCCGCACGGCCTCGCTCACGCAGATGATGCGGTCGGCGCGCTGCGCCAACTCGCGGTAACGCCGTGTCTTCTTCTCGCGGAACTCGGGCCTCGCGAACTCCTGCGATTGCAGGACGGAAAAGACATCGTGGATCGTAACCACGGCCGGGCACTTCAGCCACGCGCCGGGCAGGCGCGCGTCCAGCCCGTGGAAAATGTTGATTGAGCGTGCGAAGAACGGATGCAGCCCGCCGCAGAGCAGCTTGTGCCTGAAGCCTGCGCCTGGCAGCGCCGGTCTTTGGAAGAGGTTCTTGAGCGGCAGCGCGCGCCGCACAAGCGCAAACTTGTGTGCGCCGCCCACACGCGCGAACGCCGCCACCAGGCGGCGGATGTACATCGCCACTCCAGTGGCTTCCGGCCGCGCCGCGCTGGAGACATCCAAGGCGATGTACATGCCCCTCCTATAGCACTTGCGCCTGTCCGCTGCACATGAGGAATCACGGGTTGGCTCCGGCCTTCTTCTGCAGCCAGATGTCAAGCCGGGGTGTTTCCCAATTGTAGGGCTTGCTGAGAATGTCCAGCAGGCCGTCACCGCTGAGATCGGCCACGCGGGCCTCGTGGAACCCCATCCCAGTGGCAAACACAGTCTTGCGGAAGTTGCCCTTGCCGTCTCCGTAAAAAATGAAGGCGGTGGCGTTGGGGTTGTCGGGAGTTGTCTTCTGCTCCGACCACTTGGCCATCTCCGCGACGAAGATGTCCAGATTGCCGTCGCCATCTATGTCCGCAAGCTGAAGGCTGTGGGGATGGATCATCGTCCGGCCTGCCAGGTCGTGACCAACCCAACTCTTGGAGTCGCTGGGCTCGCCTTGGCACTCGTACCAGCGCACCGGCCCGCTGCTGTCGCCCGGAGCGATCACTATCTGCGGATACATCGAGTCCTTGATCAGCCGGCCCGCGAAGATCAGACCGCCTATGTCTGCGATGCGCGTGGCCTGCCACTTGTCGCCGCCCAGGCACTTGAACCAATAATTGCCGGCCAGCAAGTCCGGCCTCCCGTCGCCGTCAATGTCGAAAGCGGACATGCCCTCGGGGTATGGTCCCGATTTCTCGACGCCGATGTTGAAGACCTCCGTGGCAGGCCACTCCTCCACTTTGCGGGGGTCTGTGGGTATGTCCGCAACAAATATCTTTTTGGCTCCCTGATTCCAGTAGGCCAGTTGTGCCTTGCCCGTGCCTTTGAAGTTGGCAAAGCACTGGTCGTGGTGCTGCGTTGCGCCGGACCTCTTGATGGTGTGGCGTTCCCAGGGGACATCCGGGCTGTACTGGCCGCCTGGGTTTCGCCACCACCACACCTCGTTGCTCTGCCAGTCACCGCCAAAAACCAGGTCCAGGTAGCCGTCGCCATCAATGTCGTAGGCCGCGCCCCCGGCCTCGATGGTGAGATAGTCCTTTTCAATCACGTAACGCTCCCACCCCTTGGCAGTCCGGCGGAACCAGACCAGCGCCGGAGCCTTCTCGCGGCATCCCACAACAAACCCGTTTGCCCCGCTCTTGTCAAAATCCCCCACGACCAATGCGGTCTGTTGCGTGGAGACACCCGGAACCGGCAGCTCGCCGTCTTTGCTGCAGAGATGCTGCCATTGAGGTTCGGCCGCGCGCAGCACAGTGCTGCAAAGTGTGAGGATCACCAAGCAAGCCGGCACAGGCCAACCATTGAGTATCAGCCACATTGCACACCCCCTCCCCAAGAGTACCCAGTACTCAGTACTCAGTACTTCCTCACGACGCCCGCTGCCGTTTGCTCAGGTAGGCCAGGAGCGCGCTGCTGAGCAGTTCGGCGGTGGTCAGCGGCACGAAGTCAATATCGTGCTGCCGGCAGAAGCGCACAATCTTATCCGTATGGCCGGCCAGCGCCTCGCGGTAGGCTTGGGCGATGTAGCTGCCTTGGGCCGTAAGACGCTGTTGGCTTTCCGCGTCCACGAACTCGATGTTCTCGCGATAAGGGAACTCGCGCTCCTCCGGCGCCAGCAGATGAAAGACGATTATCTCGTGCCGCCTGTAGCTGAAGCCCTTGAGGGCCTCGATGATCCGCTCGGTGTCATCGAGCAGATCGCTTATGAGCACGATCAGGCCGCGCTGCGGAAACCGCTCAGGCAGTCCGGCCAGGCCCTTTTCCGTGTTGGTCTCGCGGCTGGGCTCAGTGTTGGCCAGAGTCTTGTAGAGTTGGTGCAGATGCACGGTGCTGGAGCGGGCCGAGATCACGCTGGCGTGCTCGTCGCGGAAGATGCCCAGGCCCGCGGCGTCGCCCTGATGAATCATCAGGTACGCCAGGGCCGCGGCCAGGTTGCGCCCGTAAATCCATTTCTGGATGCCGAGCGAATGCCCGCCCGGGAAAGCGTCCGCGCCGCCGAAGCGCATTGAGCCGGAGGCGTCCAGCAGGATGTGGCAGCGCGTGTTGGTGTTCTCTTCGAACTGCTTGATGTAGATGCGGTCCGTGCGGGCCACGACCTTCCAGTCAATGAACTTGAAGCTGTCCCCCTTCGCATACTTGCGGTACGCGCTGAACTCGGAAGAGAAGCCGTGGTACGGGCTTTTGTGCAGCCCGATCAGGAAGCCCTGGACGATGAAGCGCGCCACCAGTTCCAGGTTGGTAATGTGCGCGATGACACGCGGATCAAGGAAGCGGGTATCGCCGTCGAGGGATCTTGGATTGGCGGCCACGGCTGCGGTCATGCTGTGTGCTCCTTCAATGCTGGCAGCGTAGCGCAAGGGAAGCCGCGGGCCAAGTGAACCCAGTGGGAATAGACAGTCGCAGGGCGAGGCCCGCCGGTCCGCCACTGCTGTATATTGCCTATAGCCCGTTTCCGCGCGGGCCCTTATCTTTGAATTGCCTCTGGCGCCGCGTACCCCGCGGCTGCCACGCCCCCGGGCCGGGCGTCCACAGGCACGAACGTGGGATCGCTATAGTTGGGGAACAACCATAGGTCGTCTGCCCAGGCGCGCACGAAACCAGGCTTTAGGTTGTGCGCCAGGAGATTCGTCAAGTAATACTTTTCGCCTGGATGTAACTTCTGGAAGAGCTTGGCTACGGTGGGAACCAGGTGAACCAAGTCTCGGAGAAACACATCTGTTTCCGGGGCCGACCAGGCCTTCCCTGCGTTGGGCCTGCACTGCGCCGTATCCCAGTCGCGGTACTTCCGCCCGAAGCCGCGGTGAGAGTAGCCGTACTGCGACAGTTGCTCGTTCAGCCACGCTCTGTAGAAAACGTACAGGTTGATATCGAAGCGTTCCTTCTGCAACCCCGTCATCTTCATGGGGAAGTAGATGCCGTCGCATCCGCCAGTGCGGAAAGTGAAACGCAACGGATGCAGGTCCACCGCTGTCCCGCCGGCCAACGCCGCGTCACTGACCTTGAGGCAGGCGAAAACGTAGCCTTTCCGGCGATAGAAGCCGATGACATCCTCCGCGTCCCGGCCCAAAGTCTGAAAGCCTTCCTTCTCAAGCCACTGGTCCAAAGAGCCCGCAACTTTCTCGCGGACCACAGCAACATCGTAGCTGCCGACGATCTTCCTCGAAAGCACGTCCACACCCGCCGCCTGGGGAACGGCCTCGTCAGCCTTCAGCTCGCCTCTGCCCCCGTTTCTGGACCCCCTTCGCGTGCGGGCCTCGACATAGTCGTAGAGTTCCTTGAAGAGACGGGCGTCTTCCTTCTCTACCGCCGGTTGCTGGGGGAACGGAACGACCCAGCCGAAATGCCTTACTTCGCCGCTGCTCTGCACACTGATCTTGAGGATAAGGTCTTCTGTCGCGCCGCCGGGAAGGTCGGAGTCCTGGAAAATGATGAGCGCCTCCTGAGACAATTCCTCCAGCGAACCTTGGTAGTCGCGCGGCGGCATGATCCGGCCATCCGCAAAGCTGTGGCGGACGGCCCCGCTCAGCAACGCGAGAGAGGCGGCGAACAGCACCAGTAACAGGCGCGCGGCAGTGGAGAGGCGGAGACCTGGGAGCTTCATACAACATCCTCCTTCAACTCCCTTAGACGCCGTTACTTGTGGTGGGATTCGCACTTCCGTGTGTAACCCGGTAGGGACAAAAAGCCAATCTCCAAACAGCCGGAGATTGGCGCCAGAACCAGCCGTTCTCGAACACCGCGAAGCGGCGGTGTATTCGTCAAGGGCATCCGGGCGCTCAAAGGCGAGTACCGAGTCTGCCGGAGCATGGTCCGGAGGGGCCAAGGAAGCAGGAATCTCTGGAGAATCGAGCATGACCTTCCCTGATGTGCCAGTCTGTCTTGTGCCAGCCGTTATGGTTGTGTTGCTGGGTCAACTGGGGCAGGCAGCAGCCGCCCAGCCCAGCTTCGCCGATTTCGACCGAAGGGCACAAGCCGGAGAAGCGCTGAGTGTCGTCTTCTTTGGGGCCTCGCTGACCTGGGGCGCCAATGCGAGCGATCCGCAGCTTACCTCGTATCGCGCGCTGATCGGCCGCCGCTTGGAGGAGACTTACCCGAACGCCCATTTCAAGTTCTGGGATGCGGCGATCGGCGGCACTGGCTCGCAGTTGGGCGTATTCCGGCTCGACCACGACGTGCTCCGCCGCAAGCCGGACCTGGTCTTCCTCGATTTCTCGGCCAACGACGATATTTACTCGGACACCCCGGAGACGCTGGCCTCTTACGAGTCCATCGTGCGGCGGCTGGTCGTTGAGGCCCAAGTGCCGGTGCTGCAAGTGATCTTTCCGTTCCTGTGGAACGTGAAGTCCGGATCGCTGGAGGCGATGAAACGCCGCACGGCGCATCTGCGCATTGCGGAGGCCTACAACACGGCCGCGGGGGATGCGATCGAGCTGGCCAGGCAGCGCGTGGCCGATGGAAAGACCACCTGCGAAAAAATCTGGCCGGTTGACGGAGTGCATCCCTGCGATGAGGGCTATGTCCTCTTCGCCGACGCCGCCTGGACGGCATTCCAGGAGGCCGTGCGAAGCGGCAAGACCTGCGCCGCGCCGCCGAAGATGCTCTATGCCGATACCTACATGACGCAGCAGCGCTTCCGCCTCGCCACGCTCGCGGCGCTCCCCGCGGGTTGGCGGGCAGGGAAGCCCAACGTGGTCTCCGCATTCTTCGACATGCTCATGTCGCGGTGGCAAGATGATCAGGCCATCGCCTCCAAGCGTCCGCCGCGGGCCGAAGACGGGGACAGCAAAGCGAAGCCGCCGGAACCTGCCCGGCTCAAGGTCTCCTTCCGCGGCAGCATGGTCTTGCTGTTTGGCGAGAGCACCACGAAGTCGGGGAAGTACAGGGTTTACATTGACGACAAGCTGATCGAGCACCCCTCGAAGGACAAGAAGACCATGCTCAAGGAATTCGACGCCGGCGAATTCGGCCGCATGGTCGGCGGCAACGCCCACTACAACCAGGTGCTTGCCGAGGGACTGGCGGCTGACGGCGACCACACTCTCGAGATCGAACCCGTCTTTGCCGCTGACGCCGAGCAGGAGCTGCGGCTGGAGAGCATCTGCGTGGCCCGCGGCAAGGCCGAAGTGAAGCCATATTAGAGCGAAAGATTTCCACATTTTGTTCTTGATATTGCTGTGATATCATAGTAATATAAGTGGTGGGGGTTGACTGTATCACCGGAGAGGAGGTTGCCATGATCCCTGAACGCTACGACCACACCCAACCCGGGACGCTGACGCGCGTGGTTCTTGGGGGCGCCGCGGGTTTGGACTTCATCGCGTTGGCGTACCTGGCAGTGCGTTTTGACCGCGTGGGCTTCCTTGTGGTCTGCGCGCTGCTGTTGGTTTTCCTCGTTTGTCTGCTGCTGTTTCATTCGCTCACGGTCACCGTGGATGATGAGGCGCTCGAGATTCGTTTTGGGCCGGGGCTGATCCGGAAGAAGTTCCCGCTAGGAGAACTTGTCTCGTGCGAGGTGGTGCGCAACTCGTGGCTTCACGGCTGGGGGATTCACAGGACGTGGCACGGTTGGGTGTACAATGTGTCCGGTTTTGACGCCGTGGAGATTGTTCTGAAGAACGGCAGGAAAGATCGGATCGGGACGGATGCGCCGCAGGAACTGGCCGCGGCGCTAAAGGAGCGGATTAGGGCTTGGGGAGGGAGGAAGTCATGAGCAGAGAGAACACGATCCATACCACTAGCGGGTGGCTGATGCTCCCCGTGGCGTTCGCGCTGTTTTTCGGAGGCTTGGCGGGCCTGGTCACATTGGTCTGCACTGTTGACGTAGAGCGTGCGAACTTTGGCTGGTTCATTGTCTTGTTCATTGTGGCAGTCCTGGCCATGATCGCCAGCCTTGTCAGCTGCGCAGGCTTCTTCACCCTGCAACCGAATGAGGCGCGAGTCTTGGTGTTATTCGGCCACTACCGCGGCACGGTGCGCGACAGCGGCTTTCACTGGACCAACCCGTTCATGTCCAAGATCAAACTTTCGCTGCGCGCGCGCAACTTGGAAGGCGAGAAGCTCAAGGTCAACGACAAGCGCGGCAACCCCATCGAGATCGGCGTGGTCGTGGTCTGGCACGTCGAGGATACCGCCGAGGCGCTCTTCGACGTGAACGACTACGAAAGATACGTGAAGATCCAAAGCGAGTCGGCGGTGCGGCACTTGGCCAACTCATACCCGTATGACCACGGCGAGGGCGACGAACTCACGCTCCGCGGGAACGTGGATGATATCTGCGTCGCGCTGCAGAAGGAACTGCAGGAGCGCCTCGGAAAGGCAGGCGTGCGCGTGGATGAGGCGCGCCTGACTCACCTGGCCTATGCGCCCGAGATCGCTCAAGCCATGTTGCGGCGCCAGCAGGCCGAAGCCGTCATCGCCGCGCGCAAGATAATCGTCCACGCCGCGGTGAGCATGATTGAAATGGCGCTCAAGGACTTGTCCGAGAAGAAGGTCATCGAACTCGATGAGGAACGCAAAGCGGCGATGGTCGGCAACCTGCTGGTAGTGCTGTGCGGCGAGACGGAGGCCAAGCCGGTCATCAACACGGGCACGCTGTACCAATGACGAGTGACGGGTGACGAGTGGTGGCGAAGAAGACTTTCCTTTTGCGCATTGATCCAGCTCTATGGAAGGAGCTGGAGGCTTGGGCTGCCGCGGAATTCCGCAGTGTGAACGGGCAGCTAGAGTACCTACTGCATCAGGCGGCGGCCCAGCGAAAAGGACGGCAGATTGGGAACAAAGGACAACAGGAACAGCGGATGAATTCAGATGAACACAGATAGTTGAGGTAATCTCTTCTATCAGCGTCCGTCTGCGTTCATCTGCGGTTTCCGTTGCAGTTCAATCCAAAACCCAAAATCTAAAATCCAAAATCAGGAGGGCCTCTTCACCTGTTCCAACAGCTTCTTGACAATCTCGTCCCCGGTGACGCCTTCGCTTTCCGCATGGAAGTTGGTGACGATGCGGTGGCGCAGGACAAGGGGGGCGATGGCTTCCACGTCGCTGACTGAGGCCGCGAAATTGCCGCGGATGGCCGCCCGCGCCTTGGCCGCCAGAATCAGAAACTGGCTGGCGCGCGGCCCCGCCCCCCAGCGCACCCACATCTTCACGAAGTCAGGCGCCTCGGAACTCTTGGGTCTGGTGGCGTCCACCAAGTCCACCGCATAACGGATTACCGCTTCGCTTACCGGAATCTTGCGCACCACCTTCTGAATCTCCAGGACCTGCGCGGAGCTCAATACCGGCTGCAACGAGATGTCCTGCAGCGCCGTGGTTTCGCGCACGATCTGCACTTCCTCGTCCTTCGTCGGATAATCAATGCGAATCTCGAACATGAAGCGGTCGAGCTGCGCTTCGGGCAGCGGGTAGGTGCCTTCCTGCTCAATCGGGTTCTGCGTCGCCAGAACGAAGAACGGCTCCGGCAGCGCGTAGGTCTGCCCGCCGGCGGTCACACGATGCTCCTCCATCGCTTCAAGCAGCGCGGCCTGCGTCTTCGGTGGCGTGCGGTTGATCTCGTCGGCCAGGATCAGGTTCGCAAAGACCGGCCCCTTTATGAAGCGGAAGGAACGCACGCGGGTCTGCTGGTCTTCCTCGATCACGTCGGTGCCGATGATGTCGCTGGGCATCAGGTCCGGCGTGAACTGCACGCGGTTGAAGCTCAGCTCCAGTATCTTCGAGAGCGTGCGCACCATCAGCGTCTTGGCCAGTCCGGGGACGCCGACAATCAGCCCGTGGCCGCGGCAGAAGAGCGCCATGAGGATGCTGTCCACAATCTCCTGCTGGCCCACGATGATCTTGCCCATCTCCGCGCGCAGGGACTCGCGCCCCTTGCGCAAAGTCTCGACCAGGGCCAGGTCTCCTTCGGCGGGGGCAGTGCCGGCGGGAGCGCTTGTTTCAACATTGACGAGAGCCATCTGCATCTCCGTGTTTCTATGAAAGTAACAACTGGTGGTTATACCGCCGAAGTCGTAGGAGGGTCAAATACGATTGCCCATTTGCGGCCGGCGCCGCCAGCCGGCTCAAGTTTTGCGCGTTTGACTGCGTCTTCCTCTTGGGATAGGAATGTTCGCAGGTGGGCCGATGAGTACATTGCAGGAGATCGAACAGGCTGTAAAAGCGTTGCCGCTGCCGGAAAGGCTGCGGCTCTATAAGGACATGCCGCAATTGATCGGGCGGGATGTTGAGGACCTCGACTGGCAGCGACTGGCCCTCGAGAAGTTCTTTCAAGACGATTCACCGGAAGACGAAGCCTATGACCAGGTATGAGGTCGGCGACGTTGTCTCCGTTGAGTTCCCCTTCTCAGATCTGCAAAGGCTGAAACGCCGCCCGGGGCTTGTGCTGATCAGCGCTGATCCGGATTTGCTGGTAGCGCGTGCGACGACCCACTCGCCGCAGGGCTCTTCCGGTGTAGCTCTGACTCGCTGGTCAGAGATGGGTTTGACGCGCCCCTCAACGATTCGTCTGACCAAGCTCGCTACCATTGACCTTCGTCTGGTTCATCACAAGATCGGACACTTGGCGGCAGAGGACGCGCGCGCTGTGGCGCAAGCTTGGCAACAATTGACCGGCAACATCCTGGCCGAATTGCTGAAGTAACATCAGTTGTCCTTCTCAGCACTTATCTCTCTTCCTGCCTGCGTCTCCTTCTTTGCCAGCGCCCGGCGCAGGAAAGCTGGAACGTACACCGGACCTTCGGGATCCTGGGCGGCTATAAAGGCCAAGACGACGATCACCAGAATGGCAAGCCCGAGGGAGGGGAAGATCTTCCATGCGCCCGGCAGGGCGGCAATCCCAGTACCGCACGCTCCAGTTGACAGCACAACGCACATGAGTTGCGCCAGTGAATAGCGCGTGAAGAAGAAGGCGATGATGACGAAGCGAACAAAGGTAGGGATGCCCACACCCAAAAAGAAAACAGACAAGAGAGCCAAGGAGGCAAAGAAAAAAGCGCTATGACTAATGGAAGTGAACCAGCCCAACGAACGCGGCGCAAAAGCCAAGCACAACATCCTTTCTGCCACGCGTCCTGCCAGCATGCCCACTCCGATGAAAAACATGCCCCAGGCGCAACGCCCCGCGAGCCGCCGGCAAGAAGCACACGTTCGCAAGGCCCGCGGGTGCACTGCGGCCAGGAGGTGCTCGCCCTGTTGCGGCTCAGCACTTTCGCCGACCTGCTCAAGCTGGCCCTGAGCATCGCACTTCCAGCATTCCTCGAAATGCCCTTCGACTTGCTCGCCACACTTCGGGCAGGTCCACGTCGCAGATTCCGGAGGGCTTTTCTGTGAGCGTTCGAACTCAGCCACGGCCGCGCGTGCAGCGTCGTAGTCCTCGTCGAGCACCCACACGGTCGGGTACGCAACCGCAGTCTCGCCCCACAAGGCAAACGTGCGCTCATCCTGCACGGAGGCTTGGATGTCGGCATCCTCCAGCACTTCCTTCAGCAGCTCGGCATTTACGGGGTCCTTGGCCAGATAAACCTTCTTCATTGCAGCCCTCCGCTTCCGGTGCGGCTTGATTTCTACGAAGGTGCGCTCGATATTCACGTCCTTCGCATGGCAGAAGGAAGCGCCCTTGTCTATCGCTAATGGCCCAAACGATGGACCGGTGGCAGTCTGTCCAATGGTTTAAGCCGAAAAAAACGACTCTCGTTCGCGGACATACGCCACTCGAACAGCAGTACCAGCAACAGCACTACCGCTACCGCGACAAACAACATCACGCCGAGAGGGATCCGCTTGGCTGGTGTGATACTCTCGCCCTCCTCAGCCTTCGCATCGCACTTCCAGCATTCCTTGAAGCGTCCTTCGATTTCCTCACCACACTTGGGGCACGTCCACCTATAAGACACGCGAGGGCTTCCCTGCGAGCGTTCAAACTCAGCCACGGCCGCGCGCGCAGCGTCGTAGTCCTCGTCGTGCACCCACACGGTTGGGTACACAGCCGCAACTCCGCCCAACAAGGCAAACGTGCGTTCATCCTGCACGGAGGCCTGGATGCCCGCATCCTCCAGCAATTCCTTCAGCAGGTCGGCATTTACGGGGTCCCTTGCCAGATACACCTTCTTCATTGCAGGCCCTCCCGCTTGCGTTACGGCTTGACCTCCACGAAAGTGCGCTCGATATTTCCGTCCTTCGCATGGCAAAGGAAAAAGCCTTTGGCCTTCGTCCCGTCATGGTTGCCCTTGTTACTGGCGCAACAGCAGTTTGTCGTGAGCACCGTTTCGCCCATCCTCCGTTCGGTGAATCCATGAAAGTGACCATTGAAGACCGCGAGCAGGTTGTGTTCTTTGAAGCGGGCGAGCAGATCGTCCGCGTTCTTGGGCCGCATCTTCACCTCGGGACCCAGGGGGAAATGCGTGAACACGACCAGCGGGCGCTTCCTGTCCAGTTTAGGCAGTGTCTTATCCAGCCACGCCAGGGCCGCGGGCTGCACGGTTGTCCCGCTGGATTTTCGGCCTTCGGTCGTGTCCAGGCCAAGCACCTGCCAGCCCTGCTCCTTAAAACGGTAGTTCAACTGGCCAGGGAAATTCTCTTCGTACGCTTTGCGATCGCTGTGTTCCAACCAGTCGTGATTCCCGATGACCACGCGCTCCCGCCCGTCCAGCGCCTTCAACACGTCCCGCACTTCCGCCAGTTCCTGCGGTTTCCCATGGTCTGAGAGGTCGCCGGCGACCAGGCAAAAGGCGAGCGCTGGCGCGCTGGCCTTCATCTGCGCAATAGCCTTGGCCAGATACTTGGCGCACTCCGCTTCCGCAAAGTGCAGGTCATTGACAGCGCAGAACCAGAACTCACCCGCGTCGCCGGCGCCTGCCGCGCGCAAGCGCCCCGGCCACAGGCCCGCTGCCAGCAAGGCGCCGGCGCTCATCCGCAGCAATTCGCGGCGTGTCAGTTTGCCCTGCTCAACCATGCGGCCTCCTCGGCTAAGGCATACCCCAATCGAACCGTGCGCGCTACAATCTACTACCTACCACCTACTGAATAGGCGGCTCGCCTGGCTTCTTGCCCTGAAGTGCAATGGCTGCCGTCGGGCAGGCGCGGGCGCATTCGGCGGCCCGGTCGCCCAGAGCGGAGGACAACTTGCCGTTGAACGGCACGCCAATGCGGACATCGAACCCGCGGCCAACAAAGGCCAAGCCCAGGGCAGCGGACGACTGGCCGGTAATCTGTACGCACTGTCCGCAAGCGATGCACTTGCCGCGCTCGACCACGACCTGCGGATGCTCCGCGTTTCGCTCAAAGCGCCGCCGCTCGCCCTTGTACTTGGCCGCCTGCACTCCGTATTCCGCGGCGTATTGCCGCAGCCTGCAGTCGTGTTCTTTGAGGCACCCGCATTGCAGGCAGCGCGCAGACTCGCCGGCGCCTTGTTCCTGCGTGCATTTCTGCTGCGCCTCAAGTTTCATCCGCGGGCCGCGGTTAACGCCGGCCATCAAGACTTCAAGTTCCTGCGGTTCCAGCTTGCCCATGTGGATGACGAATTCTTTGGCGGCGCCAAGCGGCACTCCGGCCAGGAATTGCCCGATGGCTAGAGCGGCCGAGCGGCCGTTGGCCACGGACCGCACGGCCAGGCGGCCAGGCACCAAGGCCGCGCCGGCGGCGAAGATTCCGTCCAGCTTGCCGGAGACGACGTGGCCGTGGGCCTTCAGCGCTTTCCCCGACAACTCAAGGCCCAGGACCGCGGCCGTCTCCTTTGAGATTTCGCCAGGGGCCAGAAGCACGGCATCGTGATCGCGGCGCAGCTCTTCCAGTGAGAACGCCGCGCCGAGCTTCTGCTTCATGCGGAACTGCGCGCCGAGTTTGGCGATGACTGCGATTTCCGCATCGAGCGCGGCGCGCGGGAGCTTGGCCTCCTCTATGCCGTAGCGCAGTTGGCCGCCGGGTTCGTCGCGCTCATCCAAGATGACGCAGGCCTGTCCCTGTTGCAGCAGATACCAGGCCGCGGATAGACCCGCCGGCCCAGCGCCCACAATGGCCGCCTTCTTGCCGCTGGCGGGCGCGCAAGCAGGCAGATACGGATTGCCGGAAGCCAGGTCCGCCTCAGCCGCGTAGCGGTGCAGCAGGCGTATGCAGACGGCTTCATCCACCAAGGCGCGGCGGCAGCCGTTCTCGCATGGCGCGGGGCAGATGTAGCCGAGTATGGCCGGCAGAGCCATCATCTGCTTGGCGGTGCTGAGCGCCTCGCGCGCCTGGCCGGCCTTGAGCTGCGCCATCAGGCGTGGGATGTCCATCTTTGTGGGGCAGATGCTGACGCAGGGCCCCACGCAATCGCCGAGGTGGTCGCCCATCAGCAGTTCCAGCGCCGTGCGCCGCGCCCCGTGGACTTCGGCCGTTTCGCTTTCCACGACCAGGCCCTCGCGCGCCGGAAAAGCGCACGCGGGCACCAGACGCTTCAGGCCCTGGACCCGCACCACGCACGCCAGGCAACTGGTCTGCGGCGGCAAGCCATCGTAGAAACACAGTGTGGGAATGCGGATGCCGGCCGCCCGCGCGGCGTCCAGCACCGTGGCGCCGGCGCGGACCGTCACTTCGCGGTTGTCAATCGTCAGCTTGGGCATTTGCTCGGGCCTTCGCTTCAACTCTGTTCATCACGCTTCCGCCAATCCAAAATCGAAAATCCAAAATCCAAAATCTAAAGTATCTCGATCGCTTCCACCGGGCACGCCTGCCTGCAGATGTCGCAGCGCGTGCACTTCTCAAGGTTGATCTCATGTTTCTGGTACGGCGCGAAAGGAATCGCATCCACGGGGCACTGCTGCGCGCATTTGGTGCAGCCGATGCATTTGTCGTTGACGACGTACTTGATTAGCTTCGCGCAGCGGCCCGCGGGGCAGCGGCTCTGGATGTGGGCTTCGTACTCGTCGCGGAAGTACTTAAGCGTGGTTAGCACCGGGTTGGGCGCTGTCTGGCCCAGTCCGCACAGGCTGCCCCGCTTGACTTCCTGCGAAAGCGCTTCGAGCTTCTCCATGTCGCCCGCGCGTCCCTGGCCCGTGCACAAGCGTTCGAGAATATCGAGCAGCCTGCGCGTGCCCACGCGGCAGAAAGTGCACTGGCCGCACGATTGATCCTGCGTGAACCTGAGGAAGTACCGCGCGATGTCCACCATGCAGTCCCGGTCGTCCATCACCACCAGGCCGCCGGAACCCATGATTGCGCCCGCGGCCGTGAGCGCATCGTAGTCCACCGGCGTGTCCGCGATCCGCGCGGGCAGACAGCCGCCCGAAGGCCCGCCGATCTGCACGGCCTTGAACTTGCGGCCGGGCGCAACACCGCCGCCGATCTCCTCGACGATCTCGCGGATGGTGATGCCCATCGGCACTTCGATCAGCCCGCCGCGCTGGACTTTGCCTGTAAGGGCGAAAACCTTGGTGCCCTTGCTCTGCTCCGTTCCCAGCGCGGCAAAGGCCGCCGCGCCGTGGCGCAGAATCCAGGGCACCATGGCGAGCGTCTCGACGTTGTTTACGCAGGTCGGTTTGCCCCAGAGCCCCACTTCGGCCGGATAGGGCGGGCGCAGGCGCGGCATGCCGCGCTTGCCCTCGATGGACTCGAGCAGCGCGGTCTCTTCGCCGCAGACAAAGGCGCCCGCGCCTTCTTTGACTGAGAGCTTCAGCGCGCAGCGCCCGTCGCACATCTTCTCGCCAAGCAGGCCCCGCTCCTCCAGGCGCTTTATTGCCGCTCTGACGCGCTGCACGGCCAGAGGGTATTCGGCGCGAATGTAGAGGAAGCCTTCGCGCGCGCCGACACAGAAGGCCGCGATGGCCATGCCTTCCAGCACGCGGTACGGATACGACTCCAGGATCATGCGATCCATGAACGCGCCGGGGTCGCCCTCGTCGCCATTGCAGATCATGTACTTCAGGCCGCCCGGACTGGCCCGCGTTATGGCCCACTTCCTGCCACAGGGAAAGCCTGCGCCGCCGCGGCCGCGCAGGCCGGATTGCTCGATGACGCTGATCGTTTCCTCGGCTCTCGTCTCCGTGACGGCTTGCCGCAGCGCAGCGAAACCACCGTGAGCCCTGTAGGCGTCCAGATCGAGAGGGTCCAGGCTCCCACAGGATTCAGTGGCAATGCGCACCTGCTTGCCCAGGAAAGCGCACACGTCCATGTCGCGCACGTTGAGTTCATACTTCTCCGGGCCTTCCCAGGTTTCATCGGCGAGAAGCTGGTCCAGCGTGCTGCCGACGGCTCTCTGCACGCGCTTCAGCAGACTGGGCGGGCGGAAATGGCGCTGCAGAATCTGCCGCGCCTGCGGCGGGGCTACCTTGGCATAAACCACGCCGCCCGCTCCTTGCCCACCGTCCGGCGGCGGCGCTACGAGTGCCTGTTCCTCAACCTTGGCCAGCGCCGACTCCACATCCTTCGCCCGCCCCTCCTTCCCCGGCCAGACTATCTCAACCAGCGGCGTTTGATGGCACATGCCCACGCAGCCGACCGGCCGAATGTCCGCGCGCACTCCGCTTTCCCGCAATGTCTGCTCCAGCGCGGCGCGGACTTTCAAGCTGCCATTGGCGATGCAGCATGAGCCCACGCCGATCCGGATTTCCGGGATGGCTCCGCGACCCACAGGAGTTGCGCCTCCCAGGTCGCCGGCGGCCCCGTCGCCGCAGGCCGTGCGCCCGCGGTTCTCCAGAAAATCCCGCGTCATGCCGGCGACCTTGGTCGCCGTCAGGTGGCCATAGGTGGTGCTGTCAATCACCACCACTGGCGCCAGCGTGCAGCAGCCCACACAGGCGACTTTCTCGACGGTGAAGTTCCCCGCGGCATCGGTGTCCTGGCCGCGTTCGAGCTTCAGGTTTCGTTCCAGCGCCTCCTGAACCTGCTCTGAGCCTTTCACGTGGCAGGCCGTGCCGTGGCAGACGTGCAGGATATGCTTGCCCACAGGCTTGTGGCGGAACTGGTTGTAGAACGTGGCGACCCCGCTGATGTCAGGCGGCCTGATCTCGGAGATCTCACACACGCGCTGGAGCGCGGCGACGGGCAGATAGCGATAGTGCGCCTGGAGCGCCTGCAGGATGGCGATGGTGTTCTCGCGGCCACGCCCGATGCGCTGCACGATCTCGTCCACGGCTTTTAGATCAAGCGCGTCCGGCGGCTGTTGGGGCGTCAGCGGGGTCTCGCTCATTTCTTCTGCTCCGCGCCTCCGCCAATGCAGTACAAGTGCTTGTCGCCGCGCACGTAGATGCGTCCATCCTGGAAAGCCGGCGATGCAAAGACCTTTTCCTTTGCCTTTGGCTTTTCCTTTTCCTCTGCCTTTGTCTTTTCTTCTGCTATCTCCTTTTCGCCAAGTGCGGCCCGGCCCAGTTCCTTGAACACCTTGCCCGGGTCCACAAAGATCGCCACGCCGGACATGGTGAAGAGGATCAGACGCCTGCCGGCCAGAGAGGGCGAGGCGTAGCACCCTTCTTCCAGGTCCTGTTCGTAAAGTTTCTTGCCGTCGGGCGCTGAGTAGCAGGTGAGCACGCCACTGTCTGTGACCAACCAAAGCCGCTGACCGTCCGTGAGCGGGCTGGCCGTGTCGGGCAAGCCGTCGTCGGCGCTCCAAGCCACGTGCGTCTTGGTGACGTCGCCTTGCCCGTCAGTCTTGATCGCCAAGGCCTTCGCGTGCGCCGAGGCGACAAAGACCAGGCCTTGGCCAAAGACAGGCGAGGCCGCCACGTCTCCCTCGATGCCGCTGACGGACCAGACCTCCTTGCCCTTAGCCAGATTGTAGGCCACGACCTTCGGATTGGCGGCGGTGATGATCAGTTTCTCGGACGGCCCCGGCGCGATCACGGGCGTGGTCCAGGCGCAATCGAGGCCGCGCGGCGTCTCCCAGACGGTCTTTCCGGTGGCGCTGTCCAAAGCCAGCAGTTTCCCGTTCGTCTTCTGGTCCCACGGCACAATCAGCAAATTCTGATAGGTCAACAAGGATGCGGCGTGGCCGTAGCGGTTGTTTGGGTTTCCCAGGCTGCGCGCCCAGACTTGCTTGCCGTTGAAGTCAAACGCTGCCAAGTCGCCGTTACCAAAAATGACATACACGCGCCGTCCGTCGGCTGCGGGAGTACAGGCTGCCAGCCCTGTTTCCTTGCTGACTTTTGGCGGCTGTTTGGGAGTTACGGGAGTGCTGATGCTCGCCTTCCAGGCCAGCGCGCCTGTCTCGGTATCAAAGCAATACACTTCGCGCTGCGTCTCTTGAGCGCCGGTGAGGAAAATGCGGTTGTCCCATACGACCGGCGAGCTTGCGCCGGGCAGCGGCACCTCAACCTTCCAGCGAATGTTCTCCCCCGTCTTGCCATTCCACCTGCTGGGCACGTTCGGGTGAGGCGAAATGCCCAGTCCATCCGGCCCGCGAAAACGCGGCCAGTTGCGGCCCATGTCCTCGTCCTTGGGCGGCGGCTCCGCCGCGGCGGTGTTCTCGGGACCAGTGTTGCCAGTCGCGGACGGTATGGAGGCGTAAGGCCCGCAGAGCAGCGCCGCGAATCCGGCAACCACAAGCGCGCTCAGGATTGCCACGGTCCAGCGCGCACGGGTGGCGGCGCGGGCCAGGCTCTCAGCCTCGTCGGCCTGCTTTGGCAAGTCCGGCGGGACAGGCTTGAACCCGGCGGCAACGCGCAGAGCCAGGAAAAAACAGGCGCCTCCCGCAAGCAGCAGCCACGCGCCTTGGATGGCGCGCGCCTGGCGGCGGAAGTACTCATCCCGCAACTGCGCGTCCAGCGCGCGGATCTTCGCTTTCAGCTCGTTGTCCTTCGGCCGCTTCAGCAGTTGCGTCTTAAGGCCGCGCAATTCATCGGAGTCCAGTGGATCGGCGCGGCGGTCGTGAGCGTAGTTGATTGCCAGCAGCAGCAGGACCACCGCGCAGAACAAGCCTGACACCAGGGACGTGAACATGGCGGTCCTGTGGCGCTCGGCGTATGAGCGCTGGCCTTCGGGGGATTGGGGGGGCAGCGGGCGATTCATCACGGCGCGATTTTTGACCTGATACTCGGGTCGAGCAAACCTTTCTCGCCGGGACAGTAGGCGAAGCAGCGTGCACAGGCGAAACACAGGGAGCGGTCGGCTTCATACTCCGTGTAGCGGCGGGGCCAGGCCAGGGTAAGAAGCTTGAGGCCCACGACCAACCCCGCCCAGGCACCGAACCACCACGAGCCAACCTTGAAACGCGAATACACCGCGGCGGCGTCGGCGTAGAGTTCCTCCGGCGCCTGGCCGGTGCGGCGGAAGGCTTTGCTGGGGTCGGTCTGCTCATCAGCCTG
>Ga0209777_10003949_pt1 | contig 17877 bp, 14 predicted proteins | sample FrelakmetHBP12HB_FD_187147 | JGI IMG/M metagenome (GOLD analysis project Ga0209777, IMG submission 187147) | Freshwater lake sediment microbial communities from the University of Notre Dame, USA, for methane emissions studies -HBP12 HB (SPAdes)... | ecosystem: Environmental > Aquatic >...
CGGCGGCGGCCCGGGCATCTTGAACTCCAGCGGCTCGACGAAGGCGTACAGGTCCTTCTCGAATTCGGCCAGCGGCTTGCCGTAGAGCTTCTCCAGCGTCTTCACGCCGGTCGGGTCCTGCTCGAAACCCGCACAGTACTGGGCGTACCAGTCCTTCAGGAGCCCCTTCTCCTGAAGGAGGAGCATGACGTAGCGGGCCGTGGCGTAAGACACGGGGGAATTGCGGGCGAACTCGGCGCTGCTGTCGGCCAGGAACGCGGCCAGCGGGAGCGTCTTCTGCTGGGCGATCGCCTGCTTGAGGACGATCAGCCGCCAGTTGACGAGGCCGACCATGTGGCCGCCCCGCAGGGTGCATTGCTCGTAGAGGCTGCCGAGGCCCTCGACGACCCACATCGGGTGCTGCTGGCCCCGCTCTTCCATGTCGGCGAAGTGCAGGGCGTGGGTGAACTCGTGGGTCATGGTGCCCGTGCCCGTTCCGAGGTTGATCAGGAGCGACCGATTCTGCGGGTTATAGTTCCCGGCCGTGCCGGGCCTCAGGCCCAGGCCTGCGAGTTCCGCCGCCGAGCCGGGGATCAGGAGGCCTACGTAGATCTGGGGCCGGTGCGTGAAGAAGTCGGCCGCCAGGGAATCGGCGACCGCGTGGAGAAGGCCCTGGAGCTGCGCCAACTCCTTCTCCGGCAGGCTGGTGGCGATGATCAGCCGGTACGGATCGTCCTTGAGGACGCGGTACGCGGGGAACTGGCCCTTGTAGATGCTCACCCGCTGGTCGGCGTTGGCCTGGAAGCGTTTCTCCTTGTCGGCCAGGATGTCCTTGACGCCCTTTTCGTCGAGCAGTGGCTTCAGGGCCGGCTCGTTCACCAGTTGGGCGAAGAAGAGGAATCCGGCGTCGACGGCCTGCTGGAGCGCGGCCACGGCCTCGGCCTTCTTGCCCAGCATGGCCTGGCAACAGGCTACCCGGTAAAGGCTCGTGTAGTTTCCCGGGGCCTGCTGGAGAACCTCGTTGTACTTGGCCAGGGCTTCGGCGGCCTTCTTGTCCTTGTAGAGTTGCTCGGCTTCCTGGAAGAGCTTGGCGAGGGCGACCTGCTCGGCCTTGGCGGCCACCGCGTCGGGCGGCGTCGCGGGCGGCTTTGCCACATCGGCCCCGGCCGCCGACAGGTCGGTCTCAACCCGGGCCCACGCGGGACCGCCCATGGCCAGGAGTACAAGGAGAGCCAGGGCCAGGATGGGACGGAGCGTCGTCGGATACGGCATGGCTTCTCCTTCAGGCATGACGTAGCATCTTAGGCGCAGACGCGCCGGTGTCCAGCGATTACACTGGAGGCGTCTGGAACCGAACGCTCGCGCCGGCAAGGAGCCCCGACATGCCATCCACGACCCGCCAGGTGATTCTCAAGCGCCGCCCGGTCGGCGAACCGAAGGAGACCGACTTCGAGATCGTCGAGCGGCCCCGCCCCGCGCCGGCCGATGGCCAGGTCCTGTGCCGCACGGTCTGGCTGTCGCTCGACCCCTACATGCGCGGACGCATGAGCGAGGGGCCGAGCTATGCCGCACCGGTCCCGCTCGGCGGCGTCATGTGCGGAGGGACCGTGAGCTGCGTGGTCGAATCGAAGAGCCCTGCGCTGGCCGCGGGCGACTTCGTCCTCGGCTACGATGGCTGGCAGGAGTGGGCCGTGGCCGATGCGGCCGGCCTGCGGAAGCTCGATCCGGCGGCCGCGCCGCTCTCGTACGCCCTGGGCGTCCTCGGCATGCCGGGGATGACCGCCTACGTCGCGCTCCTTACCATCGGGCGGCCGATAGAGGGCGAAACGGTCGTCGTCTCGGCGGCAGCCGGGGCCGTCGGGAGCGTCGCCGGGCAGATCGCCAAGATCCGCGGGTGCCGCACGGTCGGCGTCGCGGGCTCCGACGCCAAGTGCGAGTTCGTGACGAAGGAACTCGGCCTCGACGCGTGCATCAACTACAAGACCCAGCCGGTCCGCCGGGCCCTCAAGAAGGCGTGCCCGGCCGGGATCGACGTGTACGTCGAGAACGTGGGCGGCCCGGTCTTCGAGGCGGTGCTCTACAACCTGGCCCAGGGGGCGCGGATTCCGCTGGTCGGCCTCATTTCGCAGTACAACGCCACCGAGTGGCCGACGGGGCCGAGCCTGCTGCCGATCCTGGTGAAGCGGGCGACGATCCAGGGGATGATCGTCGGCGACCACATGGATCGCCAGGCGGACTTCCGGCGCGACGTCGGCGACTGGCTCCGCGAAGGGCGGATCAAGTACCGCGAGACGGTCGTCGAGGGACTCGAGAATGCCCCGCGGGCGTTCATCGGCCTGTTTCACGGGGAGAACATCGGGAAGCTGCTCGTGAAGGTGGGCGAGGAAGGGTGAGCCGCCGTCCGCTGGCGTTGCCGTGCCTTTTGGCCGTCGCCCGGCGTCGGAAATTCGATATTATGAGCTATATCGGAACGGCCCGCGGGCGAAAAAGGGGTCCGTTGGACCCCCTCAACCCCTCTGGCGCTAGCGCCAGGGCCGTTTGAAAATTTTTTTCAGGAAAATTCCGCAAAATTCTGAGGGAAACTGGGGCCTGTTTGCCGGTTTTCGATGCCTGATTTTCATTTTTCACCCCCTGATTTTGCGTTTTCGTTCTCGAGAATATATACTATAATGTCGAGGCGCTTTTTGGCACGCGGTTTGCACCAAACGTGCCCCATCGGCAACAAACCACCATCGGTTGGGCCGTCGCCAGCCAAGGTCGCCTCAGTCAAAATCTTGACTTACCGCCAAAAGGTGTTATTGTGAAGCTATGGCGTGCCGCGCCGGCGGCCCTTGCGGGGGAAGCGATCAGGGGAGTGGAGCGGAACGTCGGTCCGTTCACGGGCGAGTCCCATTGGCGCCTCGCGCCATCCCCGAAGACGTCTTCTCTCCGGACGGAGTCTTTCTATCGAGGGGGGCAAGAGAATGACACCTGGGAAGCTTCTTTTCGTAGTCCTCGCAGGGCTCGGCCTGGGTTTCGGGGGCGGCCCTGCGGCCCTGGGCGCCGACACGACGACGGGGTCAATCCAGGACGGCTACTTGGGCGGCTATTACGTCGGCTATACCGCCGACGGCACCCTGAGCCTTGACAGAGGCAGTCAACGCAGAGATTATTATAGCTATTATCTTGGTTACAATGCCGCGTGCAACGGCACGGCCACGGTCACCGGCACACCCTCCTCCTTGACCTTTACCGGCAACCTCTACTCCGGCTTCAATGGCCGTGGCACGCTGAATGTTCTGTCGGGCGGGCTGGTCAATCTCACCTACGGCAGCGTCTACCTTGCCTACAAAGCCGGTTCCCTGGGCGCCGCCACGGTGAGCGGCGCAGGCTCCAAGCTGACGATCAGCACAGAACTCGACCTCGGCTACAGTGACAACGCCACGCTGCGCGTCGATACGGGTGGGCTGGTCAGCGATTACAGGGCCTACCTTGGCTACAATTCCGGAGCCACGGGCGCGGCCACGATCACGGGTTCCGGCTCGATGTGGACCACCAGCTACGACCTCTATGTCGGCTGGTCCGGAACCGGCGCACTCACGGTGTCCGATGGCGGCGTGGTCTCCGCCTATACCTTGTGGGCCCCCATCAACAGCCTGCTTGGCAATGGGACCATTAACGCCAATGGAGCGGTGATGGACGGCGACGTGGCCTTCGACAGCGCCCATTTCCTCACGCCGAAACTCTCTTTCGGCACGGGCGGCACGGTGAACCTGGGGTTGAACGCAGGCAGCCAGTTGGGCGCCGGCTACAAAGGGACGGGGACGCTACGAATCGCCGATGGGGCGGCCTTCACCAGCGCCTACGGTTACGTCGGGTACTATGCCGGTTCCTCGGGCACGGCCACCGTGAGCGGCGCCGGCTCGTCCTGGACCAATAGCACCCAACTCGTCGTCGGCAACTATGGCAGCGGCACGCTGAACATTCAGGCGGGCGCCACCTTTGGCAGCCCGAATGCCTACCTCGGGTACTTTTCAGGTTCCGCGGGTACCATCACGGTAACCGGGACCGGCTCGAGTTGGGCCTTCCACACCATCAGCGACTTCTACGTCGGCTACTCTGGAAGCGGAACGCTCAACGTTGAAGCGGGAGCCCAGGTCATAACCAACCCGGTGTACCTGGGCTACAAAGCCGGGGCCACCGGCACCATCAAGGTAGCCGGTACAGGATCGTTGCTGAGCGCTGGCGGTTCCGCAATGGAAGTCGGCTACAATGGCGCGGGCGTGCTGAACATCCAGGAGGGCGGACAGGTCATCAGCGGCGGCGGAGCTATTGGCGTCTATTCTGGTTCCTCGGGCACCGTCACGGTGACCGGCGCCGGGTCAAAATGGACCAATGGCGGATACCTCGAAGTAGCTGCCTACGGCGGCGGCAGTCTGAGCATCCAAGCGGGCGGGCAGGTCAGTAATACCTGGGCCTCGATCGGAACCGGCGGCACTGGCACGACCACGGTCGACGGTGCCGGCTCGACCTGGACCAGTAGCGGGGAACTGCGAGTCGGCGAAACCACCAACGGCACGCTGAATATCCAGAGGGGCGCCCAGGTCAAGAGCGCCGGAACCGGCATCGGCTACTATGCCGGTTCCAGGGGCGCCGTCACGGTAACCGGCGCCGGCTCGGCGTTGACGAATAGCTATGACCTGTACGTCGGAAAGTCAGGCAGCGGCACGCTGACGGTGGCCGATGGCGGCAAGGTCACGGCGATGAGCGCGACCGTGGGCACGTCCTCCTCTGCCGTCAGGCTGAAGGTCAGCGGCAACGATATGCTCGTCCTGGGAAGCGCCGCCACCGCCGGCGGCGTCAGTAACGGCGGCACGATCAGCTTCTATGCCGATGCGTTCCTGCCGGCGAACGCCTACACCCCGATCTCCGAACTCCAGGGCCGGGCCATCACGTGGTCCGGTACGGGTTCCTACAAGGCCGTGGGCGGTACGTGGAACACCTCCGCCAAGGCCTTTACCCCGACGGCCCTCACGGCGCTGGCGGCCGGCCTCACCGATACCGTCCTCACCGGCGAACGTCTTCTGGTGACCGATCCGGGCAGCGGCAAGCGCCTCGGCGCCAGCTTCGGGAGCGTCGCGGCGGGCACCCATTTCTCGGCCACGCTCATGGGCGGGAGCGAACTGGATGCCCTCAGGGCGATGGCGGGGTTTGAAGGCACGGTACGTTCCGCCTGGGTCTTCGACACGAACTTCAGCGGCGAAACCCTCCTCGCCTTCGACATCGGCCCCGGGGTGACGGACCTGGCGGTCTGGCATTTCGACGGGAGCGCCTGGGCGCCGTTTGCCACGGACATGCTCACCTATGACGCCACGAGCGGGATCGTGGACTTCAACGTCACCAGCTTCAGCGGCTACGCCGTGAGCGGCGTTCCCGAGCCGGCGACGCTGACGCTGCTGGGCCTGGGCAGCCTGGCGATGCTGGGGCGGCGGAGACGTTCGAGGTAAGCGCTGAGGCTACCTACGTCTACGACGAAACCGAACCGCAGAATACCGAACAAGGAACTCCGAATGTCGAAGGGACGGCGGGCCGCCCGTGCCGTGCGTTCGTGATTCGGAAATCCTTGTTCGATATTCTGCGGTTCGCCGTTTTTCACACATGCAGCCACGTCAACACACGTGGTCAACGGCACGAACGCGATCACGGGTTCAAGAACCCGTGGCACGTGAAAACGTCAACGGCGCCCCCGGTGTGTTCACCGCGGGCTGATTATGACAACGTGTTACCGCGTCTTCTTCGGCGGGGCCTTCGATTTCGGGTCGGGCTTGGCGGGCTTCTCGCCCTTGTCGGGCGGGGCGTTGCCCTGGAAGGCGTCGCGCTGGTCCTGCGTCAGGACCGTCGTGTAAACCAGGTTGAACGCCTTGTCGAACGCGTCCTTCCCGGCCTTCGCCTCGGCCTCGGCGTCGACGAACGCGGGGACGGGCAGGCTGGCGACGTCGGAGCAGATCTTCTGCGTCTTCTTGAGCTGGTCGTCCGTCAGGCCGAGCGACTGGAACTTCTCGAGGAGGTCCCGGTCGAGGCGATAGGCGTCCCAGTCGGTCCGCTGCTGGGTGGTGAGGACCCCCATGATGTCGTGATCGATCTTGGCGACGGTGTCGGCCCGCTCCTTTTCGAGCATGTCGACCTCGTCGCGGAAGATCTTGACCTGGTCGGCCTTGTGGGCGGTGACGGCGGAGGCCAGGCCCTGGCGCGCGGCCGCCAGGCGCGGGCCGTTCGCCTTGTCCCACTCCTGGAGCGTCCGCTGCCTCTCGCGGGCCATCTCCGCCAGCTTCTCTTTCTGGTCGTTCACGAGGTGACAGACCTTCGCCATCTCGTCCAGGTCGCCGGGCAACGTCGCCTTGGCGGGCGCCGGCGCCTTCGCGGGGGCGCTTGCGGCGGGCGCGGCCGGGCAGAGTGCGGCGAACGCCAGGATGGCCAGGGGGATGAGAACCGCGCGGTAAGCTTGGAGCATCGGACGATCCTCCACGGAAAGTGTTTCAAGTCCCGGGTTTCAAGTAAAACCCAAACGGCAGCGTAGTGCTTCAGTCTCGGGCGCTGGGCGCTCGTGAACAGAAGAATGGGGAACCGCGCCGTGGTTATTATGGCAATACGTTACTTGGTTTTCTTCGGCGGGGCCTTCTTCTCTCGGCTCGAAACCCTTAACTTAATGCCATTGGTGTGAGTCACCGGAACTCCAGATTACCCGATGCCTCGGTAGGATAGGCTGAAGGCCCACTTGGCTTTCTGATACTCGGCTGCATCCATCTTGACAGTGAATTCCTGCTCCTGCCCCGGTTGAATGGATTCCGCCACCCCCCAGCCATGCACTAGGTCGTTCGAAAACAGTGCGCCCTTGGGCTGAGGAGCGGGATTGGGCGCTGTGGCTACAAGTGACACCCTGGAAACCTCGTACGGAAGTTTACTGGTCGCCTTCATAACCAGTTCGACCTGACGATTGCCGCCGTTTTCAGGCGCCTCCAACCTGTTGACCTTCACCAGCTTGACTGCTAAGGCCTTGGCCGAGAAATCCCAGAACAACTTCGCCGGGGAGCACTCGGGGTTCAGGGTCGGAATGCCCAACCGAACTTTCTCCTTTATGACGAAAGACATTGTATAATCCGCCAGCACCGGCCCCTGAAAGACAGTTTCCCATTTTCCGCCCCGGCGCATGAGCATCTGATGCATTGTGTGGACATCGATCTTGCCGTCCTTGACCGCGAATGAGGCAATCGTCACCTGCAGGACAAAACCGATGCCCCTGTCTATTGCCTCCTTCTTGATCGCCTCTCCGCTCTTGACGGTGGATTCCAGCGTGAACATCGGCAAGTCCGTCTTGAATGCTTTGGTGTAGACCAACGAAAGCCCGGCCGATATGCCGTTCAGGGATTCGGCATCCTTCTGTTGCACTTGCAAGCCTGGGACCGGCCCAATAAGATACAGGACCTTTGAATAGTCGATGTCCGGCGCTGGGGCTTTGTTGGGATCGGTCGGCCTGGAGGCTACGGACTTCGTCGCCGGCGAACCCGCCTCCTCCGGCGCCGCAGGCTTCGAGGCTGTGGCAGGCACAGGTTTCGGAGCCGCATCGGGCTCCGTACCTATCGGACCGGGTATCACTTTTTCCACCATGCTCTTCGGGAAAGTCATCTTGCCCCCGTTGGGCGTCGCCAAGACATAATCGTCGCCCACTTCAGTCGCCGTTCCCTCATAGCGCGCACCGCCCGTAGTAACAAGCGTGTCGCCGGAGGCGCATGGACCAGGCCAGAACGCCCATGCCAGCACAACAGCAACAGCTAAGAGCAACAGCGGGATTCCAAGCCGCGTTTGTCTGTTCGTTGGCTCACGCATCGTCGTCTCCTTACTGATAGGAAATTTGATTTCGGGCGTCGGGTGGTCATGGGGTGTCAGGGCCTCCCGTGGGACGGCGGGGGCGGGGGCGTCTTGGCAAGCTGATTGGTCCGACACCCCGTGGCCCGCGGTCTCGGGCGAGGCGTCGTAGATGATCCGGGCGCAAGCATACCGCCTCGGCCCTCCGTTACGAACGGGACCTCGTGCGAAAAAGGCCCTATACCACCAAACCAGGGATTCGGCAAGCGCCAAAGCGGCGCGCCCCGCGGTAAACGCGAAGGACGCGAGCAGATGGCACACGCGCCCCGCAAGCGGGGTGGCTAACTAAACGGCGCCGTTCACTTTGAACCTTGAACTTTAAACCTTGAACTGCCTCTACTTCTTCTCCCCCGGCATCGGGCCTTCCTTGTGGAAGGCATTGACGACCTTGCTCACCACGTCCTTGCGGGCCTTGTAGAGGTCCGGCGAGGCGATGACGTCCTTGGCCAAGCCGTTACAGATTTCGCGGACGGCGGGCAACTGCTCCGCCTTCAGGTTGTCCCCCTTGAGCTCGATGACGGCCTTCTGGTAGAGGAGGAGCCCTTCCCAGAGGATCCGCTGGTCGGGCTTGAGGGTGCCGAGGATCTGGAGATCCTGGGTCATCTCGAGCTTCTCCTTCTCGGCGGGGCCTTCGAGGGCCTTGATGGCTTCCTGGACCTTGGCGGCGCTGGCGTCGTCGTTCTTCTTCTTGGCATCCGTCAGGTTCGTGTGAAGCTGGGCGAGCTTGGTGGGTTTCTGCTTGTCGAAATCCGCGACCGCCTTCTTCTTGGCGTCGATCCGCTGCCATGCCTGCTCGACCTGGTCGGGGGTCATCTGGCACTCGCGGACCATGCCCGCCCATTCGCCCGGGAGCGACGTGTGCTTCACGGGAGTCGCCGGCTTCTTGTCGGTGGTCGAGGGCTGGTGGGTGGGCTGCGCCGGCGCCGGCGTCGGCGGCCGATAAGTGCCCGTGGCCGCCTGGGCCCACGTTGCCAGGGCGGCCAGCGCGAGGGCCGAGAGGCCGTATGTCCATATTCTTGTTGAGACCATGTGCGTCGCTCCAACGGGCCCTGGGCCCGACACCCCCCCAGATTGTACGTCCACAGTATTGTAACACGGCCGTTCGGGCACAACAATGCACCCGCGTGGCGCCTGGCTAGCACACCGTCTCACTTGGTCTTGTGGGTGCCATGCTTTCGCGCTGTTGCGAAAGCATGGTCTTCGGCCTGCGGAGAACATGCTTTCGCAACAACGCGAAAGCATGGCACCCGGCTAAGGCCGTTTGCCACTTTTCACTTTGCACTTTTCACTTCTTCGGTTCTTCGGCCTTTTTCGGTTCCTCGGCCTTCTTCGGCGCCTCGGCTTTCTTGGCGGGCTCGGGCGGCTTCTTCGCGGCCTCCTGGGCCTTCGCGTAGGCGTCCTTCTGGTCGGCCGTCATGATCTTCGCCTCAATCGCCGTCTTCAGGTCCTTGCGGACGTCGACGGCGACCTTCGGATCGGCGACGATCTTCTTGCCGGCCTCGTTCGCGAGGTCGCGGATCTTGGCGACCTGGTCGTCGGCGAACTTCACCGGCCGGTAGCGGTCGACGAGGGACCGGGCGAGCTGGTATCCCTCCCAGAGGGCCTTCTGGTCGGCGGTGAAGACGGCCTGGATGCCGGCCTCGCCCTTCTGGCCGACCTCGGCGATGCCCTTCAGAATGGCGTCGCGTTCGTCGCGGGCCTTCTTGAGGTCGGCGGCGCCGGCCTTGGCCTCGGCATCGGCCACGTCCTTGCGGACGGCGTCGCGCTCTTCGGTGGCCTTCTTGACGGCGTCCTGGTAGGCCTTCTCGGCGGCGTCGAGCTTCGGCTTGAGGGGCTTGGCGGCCTCGTCCACCTTGCCCTTGAGCTCGGTATAGGACCGCTCGACGGTCACGAGCTTCGTCTCGTTGGCCTTCTTGGCCTCGTCGACGGCGGCCTTCTTGGCGGCCACGGCCTTTTCGAGCGCGGCCGCCTGATCGGGGGCCAGCTTGCATTCCCTGGCCATTTCGGCGTAGAGGCCGGCGAGGCCCGTCTTCTCGGCGGGCTTGGCGGCAGGCTTTTCGGCCGGCTTTTCCGCGGGTTTCTCCGCCGGCTTCTCGGCCGGCTTCTCGGCGGCCTTTTCCGCCGGTTTCTCGGCCGCGGGGGCTTTGGCCTCCTCGGCCATGAGGATCGTGGCACCGGCGAAGAGCGCGGCCAGACTGACGAGCAGCACGGTCCAGGGCTTCATGGAAGGGTTCTCCGTCGCGGCCTGGTCGTGAAATGGGGCCAGGTTCCCCGGCCGTCTGGGGAACGGGCCGCCCCGCTCTATGTTCGGACGCGGATCCGCACGGCTTTATTCGACGTGCAACATCCTATTATTGAACCCGCGGAGCGCCCGCGGGTGGCGGGGTTTGCGGGGCGGGACCTCGCGGCCTTTCATGAAGTTGCGTATTCCAATACGCCGATAAGGAAAGTTGCAGTGTGGCGAAGGGGTCAGGCCCGCCCCGAGCTTGCCGAGGGGAGCCTTACACATAGGGCTCCTGACCCCCACGGCCTGTAAAGGAGACATCCCATGGCAGCCAGGCGGATCGGAGTCCTGACGGGCGGCGGCGATTGCCCGGGCCTCAACGCGGTCATTCGCGCGGTCTCTAAGACCCTCGTGCACGAGGAAGAGGCGGAGCTGGTCGGGTTCCTCGACGGCTACGAGGGCCTCGTCCTCGACCGGACCATGCCCCTGGGCTGGGAGGCCGTGTCGAACATCCTCACGCTCGGCGGCACGATCCTCGGCACGTCCAACACGGCCAATCCGGGCAGGTGGGCCGAGAAGAAGGACGGCAAGATCGTCACCTCGGACCGTTCCGGCGACGCCATCGCGACGTTCCAGCGGCACAAGCTCGACGGCCTCATCGTGATCGGCGGCGACGGGTCGATGTGCATTGCGGGAGACCTCATCCGCAAGGGCCTGCCGATCATCGGCGTCCCCAAGACGATCGACAACGACGTGATCGGCACGGAGATGACGTTCGGGTTCCAGAGCGCCGTGGCGGTGGCGGCAGACGCGCTGGACCGCCTGCACACGACCGCCAGCGCGCATCACCGCGTCATGGTGGCCGAGGTGATGGGCCGCTATGCGGGGTGGATCGCGCTGCATGCGGCCATCGCCAGCGGGGCCGACATCCTCCTCATCCCGGAGATCCCCTTCAAGTGGGAGGTCGTGTTCGATGCGTGCCGCGCGCGCGTGCGGAAGGGACGCCGGTTCAGCATCGTCTGCGTGGCCGAGGGGGCCAAGCCCGAGGGCGGCAAGATGGTCATCCATCGGACCGTCGAGGGAAGCCCCGACCCGATTCGGCTCGGGGGCGTCGGCCGGCTCATGGCGGGGAGCATCGAGCAGGCGACCGGCATCGAATCCCGCGCGACGGTGCTCGGCTACGTCCAGCGCGGCGGAACGCCGGTGGCGTTCGACCGCGTGTTCGCGACCAGCCTGGGCTGGCGCGCCGCCGCCCTGGCCCACGCGGGTCAGTGGGGGCGGATGGTGTCCTGGCAGAAGGGGCAACTCTCGGACGTCAGCATCCTGGACATCGCCTGCGGCTGCCGCACGGTCCCCCTGGACGAACCGCTGCTGGCGGCGGCGAAGGCGGTCGGGACGAGTCTGGGGGATTAAGGCCTCGTCTTGAAAACAAACTCTCCCGTCTCCGATTTGTCGTCGCTGATGGCCCGGACCGTCCAGGCGTACCACGTGTTGGGCTTCAGCCCCTTCATGCTCCGGACGTCTCCCGTCAGGATGCTCCCGGCCGGCGGATGGAACAGGTCCAGGGCGGTCGGACTGGTGTCGTGAAGGCCGCTACAGAAGCCGACCTGCTTCGCGGCCGCGCCGCCCGCCTTGGGCCGCGCCTCGCCGGAGCCGAGTTCCATCAGCGTAAAGGACACGTTGGTCGGCATGCCCAGGCGCGGCGGGAGCTTCCACTTGAACGGCGGGGTCAGGAGGACTCCCTCGGCCAGATCGGCGGGCGTGACGGCGACGATGACCTCGGGCTCCTTTTCCTTGGCGGGCTGGTCCGCCGGCTTCGCGGCGCCGGCGTTCGGGCCCGACTGGCACCCGGCCAGGAGGGCCGCCACGACGAGAAGCGGCCATGCGGCAAAACGAACCATGGTGAACTCCTTTGTATGACAGCCACGTTGTAGTGTACCGCGCCCAGGCGAAGGAGAAAACGGTAGAGTCGCGGTTTGTGGCGCTCTGGCGCGGGTGTGGCCCCGCCGATGGCGGACAAAGAGAGGCGAACCGCAGAATATTGAACAAGGAACTCCGAATATCGAAGGCAGGGCCGCACGTCCGTGCCGTGTGTCAATCAGGGGAAACCATGCCATCCTCGTGGCCCCGTGAAAACCGAAGCTCCCGCCCAAGGAAGAAAATAGTATTGTGTCCCCAAGGACCTGAAGGACCTGACGATGAAGTGGGATAGGACTGCCGCTTAAGTGGTTTGGCATGTTGAGGATGGACGCATCGCCCAGATGAGAGGCCAGTATGCACATCTCCGCAATATCACGCAGCCTGTTGTTGCTGATGGTTGGCTCGCTGGCGATGGCCGGCAACCCGGGCGGGGAGGGACAGCGGCGGCGTCCCATCGCCATCGTCCCGCTCGCGTATGTTGGCCAGCAGAGCCAAGATGAAGCTTGGGTGGGTATGGTTGTGGCGGAGCAGGTTCGAATGGGCCTAGACAGGGTCGGCGGGTTTCAGGTCACGCCTCCGACAGTCGCCCTGAAGTGTATGAAAGATAAAGGCAAAGATGCCACACAGCCACTAGATGCGCAGACATGTGGTCAGGTTGGTCGCGCCCTCGGTGCTGAGCGTGTCGTGTCGGGCACGTACCAAGTAAGGGACGACAGGTTCACGGTCAAGTATCGCATCACCGATGTGGCGACAGGCTGGGGGATCGAAGAGCAGACCCTCTCTTGCGGCGTCGGCAAGCTGCACGAGGTATGCTGCGATCTGCTCACTGCAGTAGTGCGGTCATACGACAAGAGGGTCGACTCCACGGACCCTCAACCGAAGACTGTCGAGGCCCCAGCCGAAGACCGCGTGCTCTTGGGCGATAAGGCGTTGCGCGGGGCCCTTGATATGGGGACAGCAAGCCCCGGCGCCTGGGAACTCGATTGCCGGGGGGGGTACGAGATGGCAAATGGGCGTCCAGCCCAGACGGTGCGTTTCTGCACACAGGCTCTTGAGATAGATCCGAAGTTTGCGAGTGCCCTAGCCCATAGAGGAAATGCAAGGATGGCGCTCCACCAGGACGACCAGGCCCTTGAAGATCTCGACAACGCGATTCTGCTCAAGCCCAAGGTCCCGACAGCGTACCTATGGCGCGCAACTGTTCTGCTTAGGAGGAACGAGTTCAGAAGGGCTGTGGATGATTTCGATTGCGCGCTCAGACTCAGACCTAGTGACCCCTTCATCCTGTGCGGACGCAGCCTGGCCAAGAGCAGCGCCGGCGATTACGACTCTGCATTGGCAGATGCCAACGAGGCGCTACGAATAAGAGCCGCGTACCCCTATGCGTATTACAGCAGAGCTGTGACCGAACTGGCCAGAGGGCTACTGGCGGAATCGCTGGCTGACTGCAACAAGGCCCTGGAAGCCAGTCCTTCCTGGGATCCGGCGTACTATATCCGCGCCAAGATCTATGCTGAACGGAAGGACTATGGGAGGGCATGGGCCGATCTCAACGCATTCAAGAAGAGCGGGTACGTTCCAGAACCGGAGTTCGTTCGTAGGCTTAGGACCGATTCCGGTAGGCAAGAATGAGAGTGAAGCCCAGTGTGCCGCGTCTCGTGCCACGAATACGCCGATGCGTGCTATTGAATATGGCGTCCCCCGATTTCCTGCACGAGGTGCTGGGCCTGGTGTGCCTGGCCCGATGGACGGCCCGCCTCCCGTGGGCGACCCCGTGAAGCCTTCTCCGAGAGCCGGATGCGGGAAATCCGCCCGTCCGGTTCGATGAGCGGCGTCTGGAACCGGAGCACGGTCGGGCCAGTGAGGCACCGCCATCCGAAAGGGGCGGCCAACGGCTATGCCCGACCTACACCACCGCGCCAGACGTCGACTCTACCCGATTTCCGTGGCAATCCCTACCATTCGGCTTCCAGGCCAACCATTCTGCCGTCACTATCTAGGCATACCTTCCCTTGCACGGCCTTCTGGTACAACGATCTGCCCAGCCGCAAACGCAGGTAGAAGGCGTCGCAGTCTTCGTCATAACTGAACTTAAGCCCATCGCCTTCACCTGGCACGGTCCCGCTGATAAGCCCAAGACAGCTCTTCCCGGCCTCAAAAGTCAGATTGATAATCTCTATACCAATAACTTCGCCCGATTCGCCATAGTCCAGCACCATCTCAATAGAATGACGCTTTACCTGCTGCTGGTTAGGCGCAAATTCGACCACAACCGAATGTTCTGCTTGGCGGATGATGGGATATGTAGGCATATGGCTACTGTCCTTTCGGAGGAGGCCCTCTGTGAACACTCACGATAGAGTCTCCTTCCCCGGTCACAGCGGTAACGTCATTGACTGGGTCGTAATGCACCGTCGTGCCGTTTGTACCGGGGATACCCTCCGTCGTACTAATAGTGTTGTCTACGACGCTGCCGGGAATGTTGCGTTGCGGCCCTGTTTCGGTTCCATAATGCTTCGTAAACGGACGGCCTCCAGGGGTCGCGCCATACTTCGGGGCAATTAAGGAAAGACATGTACCGATGAAACCGATATCCACCACGGCCCTGCAAGTATCCTGAAGCCGCGCGCACCAACCACTCTTTGACCAATGTGCTCCATTCTTATCATAGTATACCCGCTGTGCTTCCCATGCATCGTATAGGGGTCTTAGCACTGGCAGGTTCTCGACCAAAGAGAAGAAGGCCGCTCGCGGCACAGCCTGCCATTCGGGGATGTGCTCCGTCGCCATCTCATAATCCACTCTGTCTGCCAGCATGCCCACTGGGCCGATTGGGTGAGATTCCCCCACGGCCTGAAAGCCGCGCTCGGAGTCGTAGCCTGAAGATGGGGCTGTTGTCATGGCCGTGCCTCCATCTAGGAGACCGGGGGCCTCTTGCTGCCATTTGGCCGTCATGGCCTGGCTCTCCTCCGGAGAGGGACGGCCGTATAGCCCCATCGGGTCCCTGAAGTTCAGGGGGCTGTTCCCGACGTACCGGTACAGATTGTCATCCCCGCCCCCGAACCCGCTCGGGTCTTCGCTCAGGAACCGGCCGGTGCCGGCGTCGTAGTACCGATGGCGATTGTAGTAGAGGTCCGTCTCGCCGTCCAGTTCCCGTCCGGCGAACGCGAAGCGCGGCACGTCTCCGGAGTGAGTTATGACGGCGCCGAAACTCGTGTACGTGATGTGGGAGACCACCTGCCAGTTTCCACTGACAAGGCCCACCACGTCGCGGACGCTGCCTTCGTGGTCGGCGAGGAACCACTGGACGTTGCCGGCGGCGTCTTCCTGGGCGAGGAGGAGACATGGGACGCCGCGTTCAGATATGGCGCCTTCGAGGAGGAGCGCCATGCCCACGTCGCGACAGCCCTCTCCGCGCCGCGTGCCACGAGTGCCCCCACGCGTTCTATTGAGTATGGCGTCCCCGATTTACGAACCAGCCCGCTACAAGGGACGGCGTAGTACCTATGCGTATCTATCCCTAGCTCTGGCGAACCAATAATCAGACCGCTGTGCCCACGCAATAGGAGGCTTGGCCTCGTTGTAGGCTTGGCCGTCCCAAAACAGGGCAACGATACCGCCAGAATCAACGAGGGAACAGATAGTTTGCCACAGTTCTTGCTCCGGAGGCGAACCATATTCATCGGAACCCAGGGTGGGGACCTTAGCCATCTCTTGTAGATTAGCGAAGCTCTCCATATCCATCGAAAGAATGTTAATAATCTCAGCCGCTAGGTTGTCCATGTAGCACCTACTTTATCGGACCAGGCCGCGAGTGGTTGTGTATCACGGTTCCGTCAGAATTACGGAGTATCGAGTGGTTCGTGACCGTCTCTCCGGTCTCTGTATTCGTAAACTCAGTTTCCACGCTTGTGCAGTCAGGATAGGCATTACCTGTCGCTGGTTCGAACTTTTGTGCGCCTTGCCTCCATTTTGTTGTATCAATAGGCTCTCCGTCAAGACCTTTCGGAACCCCCTTTGGGGCGCTATTTGGGGCAGCCTGCCCACCTCCTTGGTCCTTGAGGCATTTCGGCCTCAACCCGGCAAGCCATGCGTGCATTCGAGCGGGCAGCGCCTGGAAGTAGGCCTTCCAGTATTCCTCAGGCCACTTCCACATGGATTCGCTCGGCGTGCCTGCGGCTCCGTCGGCGATTGCCTGCAACTTCCCCAGGTGCTCCTTCTCCGCCGAATCCACCTGGTTCAGCCAGAGGTGCAACCTTTCGAGAAGCGAGGGGCCGGTTGCCGTTCCTTGGGAACCTGGCGGCGCCGAGGGTGGATTCCGCGACGCCGACATCCCCGGAGGCAACGATGGCCTGGGTTTGGGCCCGGCCTCCGCGCCCAACTCCTGCCCTGGCTTCAGGGGACGCCCGGAATCGTCCGTGGGGACAAACGTCCCAAGGTCGCCGCCCTCATGTTCTCCCGCGCCAGCCTCGTCACCGGACAACCCCATCGGGTCCGTGAAGCTCAACGGGCTGTTCCCGACGTACCGATACAGGTTGTCGTCCCCGCCCCTGAACCCGCTCGGGTCTTCGCTCAGGAACCGGCCGGTGCCGGCATCGTAGTACCGCAGGCGATTGTAGTAGAGGTGGGTCTCGGCGTCCAGTTCCCGCCCGGCGAAGGCGAAGCGGGGCACGGCGCCCATGTGGGTCACGACGTTCCCGAAGCTGCCGTAGACGACGTGCGCCGTGACCGTTCCGCTGGAATTCACCACGTCGCGGACGCTGCCTTCGTGGTCCCCGAGGAACCATTGGACGTTGCCGGCGGCGTCTTCCTGGGCGAGGACGGGCCAGTAACGTGGCGCTCAGCAACGGCACCGTCGGGGACAAGCACCATGTCCACCCCACCCTAGCCATAGGCACACCCTGTGCCGCGAATGCTCCGAATCGTGCCATGGACTATGGCGTCCCCCGCCTTACGAATTCAATCAGCAGGGCTCCCCGCCAGCATATCGCACACATGAACGAACGAATGCCTTGGATGCAATTCTGGAACCAATGTAACTCAATACGACAGCCCCTCCAGTGCACACAACCCAATCAGGGAACGACGGCTTTGCAGCCCCGTGCGTCAGAAACAATGCGGCTAGAAAGACCATGGCCACGGCCAGCACGGCACATATCAAGGCCCGCCTCCAGCAAAACCCGTATCTCACAGTGATCCCACCCGAGTCGGTAGTGATACCGATATGGCCAGATGACACAAACCCTGACAGAGACAATCTCGCGATCATCGGGAAAGCTAATCTGAACTGGAGACATGGCCCCGATATATCAAGTTTGGACAACCCGTCTCGCTCAAGTTGACCCGAGATATCGTTGATCAGTACGCCAATGTCGCTTAGGCCCCTGCAATGGACAACTCCTGACAGAACAGGCCAAGGCAATCGCATGGGAATGACTCCTACTTGAACAGCCCATTACCTGTTATGATCGGTTGACTATAATTATCCCTGCTGTCTGGGGACACAATACTAGTTTCTCCTCTTGGGCGGACGGCCCGTCCGTGCGTGACGACGCAAGAGGGCCAGTTCCCCTCGTCCTCCCCGCCCGCGAGGAACCATCGCCAATCCGACACCTCCGCCACCAGCGGCCCGCCCGGCGCGATCAACCGATCCGACGCCCCGGCCTACGTGGGCCTTTGCACTTTGCACGGCACAACAACACGCGCCCCGCAAGCGGGGCGGCTAACGAGGCACGGCGCCGGGGCACGCCCCGGCTGTCTGGGGACACAATACTAGTTTCTCCTCTTGGGCGGACGGCCCGTCCGTGCGTGACGACGCAAGAGGGCCAGTTCCCCTCGTCCTCCCCGCCCGC
>Ga0209777_10003950_pt1 | contig 17873 bp, 14 predicted proteins | sample FrelakmetHBP12HB_FD_187147 | JGI IMG/M metagenome (GOLD analysis project Ga0209777, IMG submission 187147) | Freshwater lake sediment microbial communities from the University of Notre Dame, USA, for methane emissions studies -HBP12 HB (SPAdes)... | ecosystem: Environmental > Aquatic >...
GATCTGGAACGTGATTGAGACCAACCGAAGGAAAGTGGACGCAGCCAGCGGCGGCCGCATCGGCTATGTCTACCTTCCTGACATGAGCGAGGCGGGCCTCAATCAGTTTGTAAAGCAGTACTTCCCGCAGATCCGCAAGGAAGGGATTATCTTCGACGTTCGCTACAACGGCGGTGGATTCGTGGACCAGCTGATCTTCGAACGTCTGCGGCGCGTGCTGGCCGCCATGGACAGCGCTCGCAACTTTGAGTCTGGCACAATCCCGGGTAACGTCTTCTACGGTCACATGGCCTGCGTCACCAACCACTACGCCGCTTCCGATGGCGACTTCTTCAGCTACTTCTTCAAGCAATACAAGCTGGGGCCGCTCATCGGCGAGCGCACCTGGGGCGGAGTGCGGGGCATCCGTGGGATGATGCCACTCATGGACGGCGGCTACATCACGCGACCCGAGTTCTCCCTCTACGGACTCGACAGCAAGTGGCTGATCGAGAACCGCGGCGTCGAGCCTGATGTGGTCGTGGATAATCCACCCGACCTGGTGGTGAAGGGCCAGGATCCGCAACTGGACAAGGCCATAGACATGCTCATGCAGGAGATCAAGGCCAATCCCAAGAAACTGCCGGCACGGCCGCCTGACCTTCCGGCCTATCCGGAGGGTCCAGGCTTCTAAGTCACGGGGTTTCGATGTTCCGGCAACGCACCATGCGCGGTCCGGGGATCGAAGCCCCTCCCCTTTCTGCTCGCAGCTGTCTCTTCGAATGCCGGAGCCGGCGTTCCGCTGTTCCCTGTCAGCAGAAGTGGGACCTCGGAGACTGAGAAGCTAAGAAGCCATCTCATAAATGCCGGTTGGATTTTTGCGGTGCCTTAAGTGCCGTGAAATCAGTTGCCACAACGCCGAACGAATCAAGTTGGTTAATTTACGAGATAGCCTCAAGCTACAGTTTGGAATTGGGGTCACCCTAACGCTGATGTTGCTCACCGAGGTCATGACCCAAGATTTCCATATCTTCTCTACATTTGCATTGCACCTCATTCGCAGTGCCCGCCTACGCCGTTGTCCATCTCTCGGTTGCCGGCTGAGAGCGCGAGGTTGAGCAACATTGCCAGCAGCGTGCCAACGGCGATGCCGGCGAGGTTCACTCCGGCGACGGTCACGCCCTTCACGCCAAGTCCGGTCGCGGCAATCAACGAGGCACCGGCCACCACCAAGTTCCGCTGGTTGGAGAAATCCACCTTGGCGTCAATCCATATGCGCACGCCCATCAGCGCGATGATGCCGTAGAGGATGAGCGTTATGCCGCCGAGGACTGGATTCGGGATGGACTGGATGAGCGCGCCAAACTTCGGGCAGAGCCCCAGCAGGATGGCGATGAAGGCGGCCATCACGAAGTTGTAGGTGCTGTAGACGCGGGTGATTGCCATCACGCCCATGTTCTCGGCGTAGGTGGTCTGCGGCGTTCCTCCTCCCATGGCGGAAACAAAGGTGGCGATGGCGTCGCCGAGATAGGCGCGGCCGAGGTGCGGCGTCAGGTCGCGGCCCATGGTGCCGGAGATGGCGGCGAGATGGCCCTTGTTCTCCGCCACCAGCACGATGAACACCGGCGCAATCACCAGCAGCGCGTTCACGCTGAACGCTGGATGCTGGAACGGTGGCAGGCCGATCCATCGCGCGTTCCGAATCTGGCTCACGCGTTGCGGATCAAGCGCGCCCAGCAAGAGTGCCATCACGTACCCGGTGATGACCCCGATGAGCACAGGCAAAAGCCGCAGAAAGCCCTTCAAGTGCAGGGAGACCAGAGCAGCCACGAGGAAAGTAACCGCCGCGATAGCAAGCTGCGTGAGGTCGTGCGCGTTGTTTACCTCCAGCTTGGCATTGATGGCGTTGGTGACAGCCGAGGAGGCAAGGTTCAGGCCGATCAGCGCCACCACCGAGCCGGTCACCACCGGCGGCATCAGGTGGTCAATCCAGCGCGAGCCCCAGCGGAGAGTGATCAGCGCGGCGACGGCATAGAGCACGGCGGCGCCAGCGATGCCGCACAGCGCCAGCGGAATCTTCGCCGCGTCTCCGCCGGTGACCGCCACGACCGGGCCAATGAAGGCAAAGCTCGACCCAAGATAGCTGGGCACCTTGAAGCGGGTGACCAGGATGAAGATGAGGGTTCCGATGCCTGAGAAGAAGAGCGTCACCTGCGGGCTGAAGCCCATCAGGATGGGCGCCAGCACGGTACCTCCGAACATGGCGACCACGTGCTGCAACCCCATGGGCGCCACGCGGACAAGGGGAATCCTGTCTTCGGGGTAATATATCTTGATTTCGGACGCCTGCGCAGTCTTCTTCTTCTTCTTCATTTCTTCATCTGCTCCAGGACAATCTTTTCCGCCGTGATCGGCATGCTGTGAGCACGCAGTCCGATCGCATCTTCCACCGCATCAGCCACCATGGCCGCCGCTGGAATCATGGTGTGCTCGCCCATGCCGCGTGCGCCGTAGGGGCCGTCCGGTTGAGCAGTCTCGATGATCAGCGGGATGACCTTCTCGGGAACGTCGAGCGTGGTTGGAATCTTGTAATCAGCGAAGCTCGGGTTGAGCAGGCAGCCGTGCTCGTCGAAGCGCATATCTTCGTAGAGCACGGTAGCCAGGCCCTGCAGCAGACCGCCGGTCACCTGGCCGTGGATGAGGTCGGGGTTGATGGCCTTGCCGACGTCCACGGCGAGTGCCGCCTTCAGCACCTTCGTCTTGCCGGTCTCCCGGTCAATCTCCACCACCAGTCCGCCCGCGCCGGTGGTGTAGTGCACGTTGGGATGCCCGCCCTGACCGGTCTCGGGATCGCCAATGGCGGACGAGAACTCGGGCATGAACATGCCGCGGCCGAGGATGGGTCCGCCGCGGTAGGTGTGGTCCTCCACTTCGATGCCGTTGATGACGAAGTCGCGCAGCGGCAGCGCGAACTCCGGCCGTGTCCGGCACTTCACCTTCTCGTCTTCTAGATAAAGGGTTCCTTTGTCCACGTGCAGGGCGCGCTCCACCACATCAAAGATCTGTTCGCGCGCGTCCACTGCTGCCCTTTGAACCGCGTTGCCGCAGCCCCAGGTCACGTGCGAAGCCACCGTCTGCCACTCGTAGGGATTGCGGTCGGTGTCGGGAGTCTCCACCCGAATCTTCGAGACCGGCACGGTGAGAACCTCGGATGCGATCTGCGCCATGGCGGTGAGCAGACCCTGGCCGATCTCCATGCCGGAGATGAGGATGTTCAGGCTGGCATCCTCGTTGAACTTGAGGAAGGCCGATGAGCCGGCGTTCGGCGGCATCGCGGGCGCCTTCCAGAACAGCACCAGACTCTTGCCGATGGCCTTAGCGGGGTCGGAAGGCGTCTCCTTCTTGCCCCAGCCGATGGCCGCCGCTGTCTTGTCGATGGCTTCGACCAGACCGTTAGGATTCATGTGCGCGCCGTAGGCAAGCACGTCGCCCTCGCGGATGGCGTTCTGCAGCCGGAAGGCCACAGGGTCCAGGCCCAGCTTGCGCGCCGCACGCGTCATGTGCGACTCCAGGCCGAAGAAGAACTCGGAGTACCCAAAGCCGCGGTACGGCCCGCCCGGAGGCAAGTTGGTGTAGACGCAGACGGAATCAATCTTGACGTTATCAATCTTGTACGGCCCGGTGGCGGAAAGGCCGACGGCGTTCACCACGTTGGCGCCGTACTCCACGTACGCGCCGGCGTCCCAATACAAGGTGTGCTCCAGCGCCGTGATGCTGCCATCCTTCTTCACGCCGAGCTTGATCTTCGCCGTCAGTCCCTGCCGCTGGTAGGTGTTGTAGAACTCCTGGGCGCGCGACCACATCACCTTGACCGGGCTGCCCTTGACGACGGTAGCCAGCGCTGCAGCCATGATCTCGCACGAGACTCCGGCTTTGCCGCCGAAGCCGCCGCCGACATACGGGGTCACGACCCTGATGTCCTTGTGCGAAAGACCCAGCCCGGCCAGCGCCTGCGCAATCACGTTGCGCTGCGTGTAGGGAGACTGCGAGGCTGTCCACATCGTAAGCCGGCCGGCAGCGTCGAGAAGGCCGGTCATGGCGTGCGGCTCAATGGCACAGTGGGCGTAGCGCGGAACCGTGTAGGTGTCTTCCAGAATCAGATCGGCTTCGCCGAAACCTTTCTCGACGTCGCCCTTGCGGATTTTGCGCCAGTGCGCGATGTTGGAGCCCGCCTTGGGGAAGAACCATTGCACATGCTCGTATCCGCCGAGTTCCTTGTGCAGCAGCGGGGCATCGTCTTGCAGGGCCTTCACCGGGTCAAAGACCGCCGGCAGCGGCTCGTACTCCACCCGTACGAGTTCGGCTGCGCGCTGTGCGGTCTTTGCGTCGCAGGCAATCACGGCGGCAACCTGCTCGCCGACGAAGCGCACACGGTCAGCAGCGAAGATGTGCCGGTCCTTCATGTAAAGGCCGAAGCGGAAGGGGAAGTCCTTGCCGGTGGCGACCTTGACCACACCCGAAACCTTCTCAGCTTCGCGCGTATCAATGCTCACGATGCGCGCGTGGGCGTGCGGGCTCTCGACGATGCAGGCATGCAGAAGTCCGGGGCCGAACTCCAGGTCGTCAGCAAAGCGCGCCGCGCCTGTCACCTTTTCCCATGAGTCCACACGTTCGACGGAGTGGCCCACGACCTTGGATTCTTCTCCATTCGGCGCGCGATATGGCAGCGCGGGAGCAGTGGGGCCGTCGGCCGCCGAATTCTGTAGGGACTCAATCGCATCCACGATGGGTGTATAGCCGGTGCAGCGGCAGAGATTTCCGGCGAGCGCAATCTGTATCTGCTCACGCGACGGATGGGGGTTGCCGCCCAGCAGTTCGGTGGCAGCCATCACCACGCCGGGGGCGCAGTATCCGCATTGGAAGGAATTGCGCCGCGCAAGTCTGCGCTGCAGCTCACTCGGCTTCTCGGAGACGCCCTCGAGCGTGGCAACGTCGTATCCGTCCACTTCGGCTGCGAGCACCAGGCAGCTGCGCACGCTCTTGCCGTCGAGCAGTACAGTGCATGCTCCGCAGTCGCCTCGGTCGCAGCCGCACTTGGGGCTCTTGATGCCGAGGCGGTCGCGCAGCACATCCAGCAGCGTGTCATTGGGTTCGACTTCAAGCGAACGTGCAACGCCGTTGAGTCGGAAACTGATGGGAATCCGGTTCATATCACGCTCTCCCCGTATGCAGGAATGGAGTGACCATTCCCGTCGCGGCGGGCAACTGCTGCCTTCAACCCGCGCTCCAGCATCACTCGCGCCATGTGCAGCCGGTACTCCTTTGTGGCGCGGATGTCGGTGATGGGGCGGATCTCTTCTGAGACCAACTCCTTTGCCTGGCGAATCAATGAATCACTGAGACTCTTGCCGCTCAGCAATTGCTCAATGCGGGTGGCTCGCGCCGGCGCCGGGGCAACGGCGCAGAAAGCGAGACGGTACTCGTCGTGCGGAAGCACCAGGATGCCCAGGCCAACCTGCGCCAGGTCTTCGCCGCGGTAGCGCCCGAGCTTCACATAGCACGCTCCGCTCTTTGCTGGCGGCAGTGGAACCAGCACGCCGGTGGCGACTTCTCCGGTGCGTAGCGTGGTCTTGCGTGGACCCAGGAACCACTCGCGGACGGGAATCTCGCGGCCTCCCGATCCGCCCGCCACCGTGATTTTCGCCTCGTAGGCAAGCAGGGCCGGCGCGCCGTCGAGCGAAGGCACCGCCGAGCAGATGTTGCCGACCAGCGTGGCGCGGTTTCGTATGCCGACCGAGGCCACGGTGCGCGAACACTCCCACAGCAAGGGAAGCTGCTCGCGCACAACGGTCGACTCGATCAGCTCACTGAAGGTGACCGCGGCGCCGATGAACAGGGCGTCGCCCTGGCGCCGCAACCGGTGCAGGTCGGCGATGGCCTTCACGTCCACCAGCAGCGTGGGCGCGTGCAGACCTTCCTTCATCCAGACCAGCAGGTCAGTGCCGCCGGCCAGCACTGCCGCGCGCTCGCCACCGCGCACCAGCAGCTCCAGTGCACGCGACAGCTCCTTCGGCCTGTGATATTCGAATTCGCAGGTGATGGGCATGACGGTTACTTCGGCCTCCAGGCCACGATGCGGCACATCGACGACTCCAGTTCCATGCCCTTGAGCGGGAAGCACCCGATCCAGCAGCGCTGGTTCTTGAGCTTGTCAATCTCGCCGCCCAGGTTCTCCGCGTGCACCAGCTTCTTCGGAAAGAGCTTGAGGTGCATCACCTGGTAGTAGGTCTCCGGCGGGAACATGTCGTCCCAGCTCTTGCCGGTGTTGTGCTCCAGCTTTTTCTCCGCCTCGGCGAAGAGCTTGGGGTGCCAGTTGCGGATGATGGTGTTCATGGGGTGGTCGGCGCTGCCGCAGTCCACGCCGATCCACTTGAAGCGCATCTGCAGGCACCACTCGTGGAACTTCGGCCCCGGCCCGGGATGCTTACAGAAGTAGCGCAGTTCGTCGGACTCGCGCTGGTCCCAGGCGTAGCGATGGTAGCCGGTGTTGATGATGAGGATGTCGCCCTTGCGGATGTCGGCCCTGCTGGTCAGCATCTCCGGCGAGTAGAGGTCGTAGTCGCCGACCTGGCCGGAGATATCCACCACCGCTCCCGGCCCCACCCACTGCGGCAGAGGCACCTGGCCGATGGTGCGGCCGCTGGCATGGAAGTGGATCTCGCCGTCCATGTGCGTGCCGACGTGGTGGCTGGTCTGAATGATCTGGCCGTTGGCGCCCTGACCCATGTGCGCCCCGGCAATGCGCTTGAAGTACTGCACGGATAATGGCATGTAACTCGGCCACGGAGGCGTGTGCACGCTCAACGGCTGCGTCAGGTCATACATCTTCACTCGGGACATGTACTGGAGGAAACTCGCTGTCTTCTGGTCTGTCTTCATGTCGTGCTCCTATTCCTTTCGGGCTGTCGCGGCAACAGCGCGCGAAAGCCCGGTCAGCGCGTCTTCAAAAGGCTTGGCAGGCGCGCTCAATATGCCCGCGCCCACTTGGCCGATGCCCGGCAGCTTGTGCGCCACACCGGTATCAATCACCGGCAAAATGCCGCTCTCGACGACGTTGCGGACATCAATGCCCGTGGGCGTGCCGCGGAAGTCGAGCGCGGGAATCTGGTAGGCGTTGTTCTCCGCGGTGGTGATTTCGTACATCAGCCGCGTGTAGCGCAGAGCGTCGGCCGCCGAACCGCCCACGAACTGTGCGATGGCCGGCGCCGCCGCGATGGCGAATCCACCGAGGCCGGCGGTCTCCGTGATGGCACTGTCGCCGATGTCGGGGTTGGCGTCGTCTTTGGTGAAGCCGGGAAAGTAGAGGGCGTCCGGCACGGGCGCCGGGCCAGTGAACCATTCACCGCCGGTTCCCGCCAGTTGCACGCCGAAGTCGGTACCGTTACGCGCCATGGCGACGACGATGCTGCTGCCGGCGATGTTGCGCGCCGCGTCCAGCGTCGCCTTGGAGGCCGCCATCGAGAGATTGAGGAAGAAGTGATCGTTACCGTGGATGAACTCCAGTATCGTGGCGGCATCCTCTGCACTCGAAGTGGTTCGAATGACGGCAGGCGCCAGTGTGCGGAAGAGCAGCGACGTGGCGGCGCGGTTGCGGTTGTGCACTTCGTCGCCCATGTGCAGCGCCTGAGCGATGATGCTCCTCAAGTCAATCCTGCCGAGCTTGCGGATGGCGCGCTCCAGCGCCGGATAGAGAACCTGCTCCATCCAGCGCAGCCGCGCCGTGATCTCCTCTCCAAATGCGCCATAGCGCAGCACCTTGCCCAGGCCCTCATTCATTGTGGCGTAGGCGGTGTTGCCGAACTCCTCGTTCTTCACCACGAAGACCGGCATGGAGGCCGAGACAATGCCCGCCATTGGCCCGACCGTGTTGTGCTCGTGGCAGGGCGAGAACTCAAGCTCACCGGAGGCTGCCAGCCGCTCCGCTTTTTCCGGCGTCGCAGCCGCGCCCTCGTACAACAGCGCCCCGATGACGCCGCCACGCATGGGCCCGCACATCCGCTCCCAGGTGATGGGCGGGCCGGCATGAAGGATGAGGTTCTTCTTCATGCCGGGAATGGCGTCGAGTGCCTTGGCCATTCCAACGAGTGCCGGCTTGCCGGAGAGGATGATGCCGGTTGCCTTGTTGTTTGCTTCGTTAATGGCGTCGGAGGCCGCTGCAACGCGCTCCAGCACCGCGGGGCCAATTGCAAGCGGCGGGCGCCAGTCCACCTGGACCGCTTTGACCCCGGCGTGATCGAGGCTCTCCTTGAAGGCGGCGAGGCCGATGTTGATGATCTTCAGTTCGCTCCTGAACAGGTCGTTGACCGCCATCATCGCGCCCCCATCCGGCGGACCACATGTGACGCGAACTGCACCGCGGCTGCGTTGCCGGGAAATACTCGCGCGCCGGCCTGCCGCAGTCCGACTTCCACGCGGTTGCGGTCTTGAGGATCTTCCGGCGTTCCTGTCACCGAGCAGGCGATGATCAGGTGGCTGCCCGTCCCGGCCCCCCGCTGTCTCGCTTCACGCAAGGCCCCGGCGAGCTCGCGCAGCGGGTCGGGGTGCGAACCATAGCCAAGCACAACGTCGAGCAGGAGCAGGGCGCATTCTGGATTGCCCGCCTCTTCGTGAATCCTCCGGTTACGGAGCGAGTAGTCAATCATAGGGTGTGGGCGCCCGACCGTGAAGGCGTCCTCGCCGAAATCAATCAGCGTGTGCCCTGTGCTCCGCCAGGGGTCATCGAGCTGCGCCACGCGGTTCAGCGGCGCATTGGAGTACACGCCTCCGATCCCGGCGCGCAGCAACACCACCTGTGCTTCAGCACAGAAGGTCCCGCCGCAGAAGAGTCCGCGAATGTACCTCTGTTGCGGCGCCAGGCAGGCTGCCTCACGCCCGGCGAGGGCGATGAGCTCTTGCTCTCGCGCGGCCAGCTCTTTCCGTACTTCTTCTACCGGATGACCGGCCGCAATCGCGGCAGCGAACAGCGCGGCTTCCTCCAGGGTCGCGGCCGCAGTCACGCCGAGCCGCTCGACCGTGGAGGCATCGGCGCCGACAAACGCGGCCACCACCGGCTTGCGCATCTGCCGCGCCGCCGCACCGATGCGCTCGAGTACGCAATTGTCCGGAGGCTTTGCCACCAGCACAATGACCTCGGTCTGCGGGTCTTCTGCCAGAGCGTGGAGGGCCTCCAGGAACATGATGCCGCCGACCTTGGCTTTCACGTCGCGCCCGCCGGTGCCGATGAGCTGTGAGACGCCTGCGGCTGCATTCGACAGGATGCTGCTGACCTCCTGCGCGCCGGTGCCGGCCGCGGCAACAATGCCCACACTCCCGCGGCGCACCACGTTGGCAAAGGCCAGCGGCACGCCGTTGATGATGGCGGTCCCACAGTCCGGACCCATCACCAGCAGACCCTTGTCGCGTGCAAACTGCTTCAACTCAAGCTCGACCTCAACGGGCACGTTGTCGGAGAAGAGCATGACGTGCAGCCCGGCCTTGAGCGCCTGCGTGGCCTCGCGCGCGGCATAACGCCCGGCGACGGAGATCATCGCCAGGTTTGCGCCGGGCAGAACCTTCAGTGCGCTCTCCAGGCTCGGAGGCCGGAACTCGGTGCCGGCGGCGGTCGGAGCGGCGGTTTTTTTCAGCCGTTCGCTGCAGGCTTTCATGGCAGCTGCTGCCGCCTCGGTGCTTGCGGCCTTCACCGCCACCACCAGGTCGGCATCGCCCGCCGCGTCGAACTTCTCCAGCCACAAGCCGGCTGACTTCAGTATCGCCTTGTTCTCGGCGGTGCCCATGACAACTGCGGCATCCAGCACGCCCTCTGTGGCAGTCAGGTCGCGCCCGGCGATCATCAGGGTCACCGAGTCAAAGTACGCGCCGCTTCTGATCTCGCCCTCGATCAGCATGGTTTTGACACCCTGTCCGCGTACATCCGCATTGCCCATGCAACGCCAACGCCGAGGTCTGCACCGGAGCTGGCGCCGACCGCCACCAGCCTCCGGGTGGCGACTGCCATGCCATCCCGCTGCCCGTCGAAAAGCGTCTCAACCAGCGACTTGACCGGCGCAATGCAGCGTCCTTCGGAGGCGTGACGCAGCAAGAGCCGCGAGAAATCGTTCGCCGTCACAGCATGAGAGCAGATCCGACGATGCTCTTCCCTAAGATCAATGCCCGTCGCCAGTTCTAGTCCGTTGAGGCCAAGAAGGAATCCGGCGAGGAAGTCGTCGCCGCTGGGCGTGAGTCCCCGGCCCAGACCGCAGAGCATTGCCGCTCCGCCTTCGAGGTCTCCAGCGGTCAGTCTTTTAATCGCATTGCGGAAGCGCAGTGCAAGTGCTCTGTCGAAAGCTCCATCAGGGTTGTCGTCGCCGAGCAGGAAGACGATGCTTGCCGGCGGCGCCAACGTGCGCAGAGCATCCTCGAAGGCCCGCATGTTGACGAAAAGCCGCCCGGCGTCGAGCGGCCCGATGCGCAGCGACGAATCGTATCTCCGTTCGATGGGAAGGGCGACACCGCCCACGAAAAGACATCCCGCGGTGAAGTCGAACGAGTCCACCCGCGTGAGGGTAAGCGAGCGAACCACGATGTTCGTCGGGCCGGCCAAGCCTTCTTCTACCAGGCAGGCGAGCCCGGCAGAAGCAGGCGGGTCAGACTTATCGTTCTCCCGCGCAAACACCAGCGCATGGCGGAAGCGCGAGTGCAGCCGATAGCACCCGCTCTCGATACAGTCACCGACTTCCATCAGCTCTCTCACTTGAAAACGCTCCTCTTTCACCCGGCGTGGCGCGGCGACCTCCCGCGTATAAGAGGCGGGGCGTTCTAGTCCTCTTCCAGCTTCTCGGGCATCACGATGGTCTTGTTGCGCTCGAGGACATCAACCGGCACGGGGCGCACCAGCTTCGTCTGAATCATCTGCTCGAGGTAGTTCTTCACCGTCGCGTCCCAATACTTCTTGGTGATGTAGAAGACCTTGGCTCCGCCCAGTTCATGCTGGTTATCCGGCCAGGGATAGGAAGGCTGCGCCATCCCGATGCCCCAACGCTTCAGGCCGTTGTAGCTCTCGTAGGTCGCCCAGAATTCTTTCTGTCCGAGCGTCTCAAAACAGTACTCGCACTTGGCGTAGTACATGATGGCTCCGGCGCGAAGGCCGCGGCGGAAGGCCATGCTGTGCAGGCTGATGTTGATGTCCTCGTTCATCAGCCGGCCGTTGCAGAAAGCCACCACGTGGCCATCCACCAGTCCCAGGAGCTGGTAGGGGTCCTTCAGGCGGTTGCGGATCCATCCCAACACCTCGGCGTACACGCGCGCGCCGACGATGTCATAGAAATCGTGGTCCACCTCCATGAGCTTGCGGATGTAGGCGAGGAACGCCGGCGCCTCTTCCTTGACCATGGGACGGATCAGCATGGTCTGCCCGGTCTTCAGCTTGACGATTGCCGGCTTGAAGGGTGGTATCTCCATGGCCGGCGGCGACAACAAAGGCTCCAACTCACTGACATGAAAGCTGACGATTTCCTGCGATATCTTCTCTGGCGGTTCCTTCTTCATCGACAAATCTCCTATGACCGAACTAGATCGCTCGCGGCAGACCGCACTCCAATACCCGACGCGGCGGACCCTTCCAGGAAGGGCCACCCTCAGTGGTCCATTGATTGCAGAAGTAAAAGGTATTCCCGCGAGCAGCAGAGGTCTAGGGAATTTTTTGACGGCCCAGATTCAACAGAAACGAACGCTCAATATGGGCACGCGTTGGGTGCGGCGCAGGCAATGCTAACCTCGCGTCGTGCGCAACTATTGCGCCTCTCCCGCCTCCCCTCGCGACGAAGAACCGTTCAACTGTGATGTAAACTTTCTCGCGACTTTGCAGGGAAGATCCGGCCGGCCGGCAATGAGGTCCTAGTCCCGCCCGACCAACTTCGTAATGGGAGACGCAGGATGCGAATCAAATGGCTGAGTGCGGCACTTCTTTTTGTGTGCGCTGCAACAGCTTTGTAGGCCTTCTCCAAGCACGAACGTCAGACAATTGGTCAGACAGGCAGTTCTTCGGAAATGACGTGACCGGCGAATCATGTACCAGCGCAGAAGTCAGAGAAACTGGTACGAAATTCGCCGGTCAGGTCAGCTGGTGGTACAGAATCAACTGATGGAAGCCATGCTGAAGCCAGGGTTGGTCCACTGAGCACGTAGCCGGTTCTTTTTCAGAAGCTCCAAGTCTTGGAGTCGGCAAGCCCAAGAATGACCGTGTGTCATCGTTTAGAGCTCTCATGCGTCGGCACGGATACCGTGAGTCCTTGCAAAACAGCTACTGCGCAGTACAATTCTGGCGAATGATTCGTGCAGAAGGAGATTCCGGCTAATTGTTGTAGGCTGTTCTGTTTTCAAGAAAGGGGCATATCGTGGGAACTGCGGGATTCGTGGCTGCGGCTATCGTTGTGAAAGAAAAGCGTATCGTCGCCGCTTTTCAACGCGCTGGTGCGACATCGCCCAGCGCCGCCGTTGCGCCAGGTGCGATCGGCGTTGCACAGCGCGTGGCCTTTCGCAAGCTCTGTCAACACGCTGCTCTGCGTGAGGTTGGCTCAGGCAAGTTCTATCTCGATGAACCAAGCTGGCGGGCCAGTTGCGCACTGCGCCGACGTGTTGCCCTTATCTCTCTGTTTGGGATTCTCATTGGATTGATCGCCGGCATCGTCATTGGGCTGCAGACTCGGTAACGCTTTGTTTTGTCCCGCTCCATCCTGGCTTCGGTGCAACCAACCAGCGTGACCGCTCTAGCGTCCGCCGGGGCCGGGAGCGGTTCAACACTCGAAACCTCAGCTTGCCGCTAGCCGCAAACAGTCTCAAGGGTTCTGACGACGAACACCCCTACCTCCCAACACCCCGTTTTGCCCGACCCGATTGGGGGGGGTGAGCGTTATGGTAATGTTACGTCGACAATCGGCGACGCGTGCCGCAGGAATGCTGGACACGGTTTCTGTCGATTCCTTCGTGCCAACGGCCTAGAATGGTCGGTTGAAATGAGGCGAGGGAGCTTCTTCCCTATGGCCAGCCGAGAGTCAGGCCAGGATTTGCGCGTCGGCCTTGAACTGGGCCACTACCGCATCGTCGAGAAGATCGGCGCCGGTGGTATGGGAGAAGTCTACCGTGCCCAGGACAAACATCTGGGGCGCGACGTGGCCGTCAAAGTTCTGCCTCCGGGCACGCTGTCCGACGAAAGCGCTCGCAAGCGCTTTCGCGAGGAAGCCCTCATCCTCTCCAAGCTCAACCATCCCAACATCGCGACTATCCACGACTTCGACACACAGGCCGGAGCGGACTTTCTGGTGATGGAGTATGTTCCCGGAGTAACACTCAGCGAAAGGCTGGCGACCGGACCGCTCCCGGAAAGGGAGGTCGCTTGCCTTGGCGGTCAACTAGCCGAAGGACTGGCCGCCGCCCATGAGCGAGGCGTCATTCACCGTGATTTGAAACCCGGGAACTTGCGCCTAACATCCGATGGGCGCCTAAAGATTCTCGACTTCGGGCTGGCTAAGCTGGTGCAGCCGGTCAGTGGGGATGCCAGAACTCAAAGTTTGAGCGAAACACGCGCTTTGGCGGGCACGCTGCCGTACATGGCCCCGGAACAGCTGAAAGGCGAGAGAGTCGATGCCCGCAGCGACCTCTGGGCTGTCGGCATAGCGCTCTACGAAATGGCGACGGGGAGGCACCCCTTTGAGGGAAAGACGTCAACTGCGGTAACGGATCAGATTCTTCATGCTCCAGCTCCCGCGTTGCAGGAATTGCAACCACGGCTTTCATCGCGTTTGGCGGACATCATTCTCAAGTGCCTAGAGAAGGACGCAGAGAACCGCTACCAGTCAGCGAAGGAGCTGCAAGTAGACCTGCGGCGGCTCACCTCGCTCATGTCTACAGCAAGTGCCGCCGTCGCTGCCACTCGCAAACGAACACGCCCGAGACGTATTCGGTCGGTTGCCGTGCTGCCACTCACCAATCTATCCCGCGATTCTGAGCACGAGTACTTTGCTGACGGGATGACCGAGGCCTTGATCTGCGATTTGGCCAAGCTTCGGGCTGTGAAAATAACCTCTCGCACTTCGGTGATGCGCTACAAGGGGAGCACAATGCCCCTGCCCCAAATTGCCGACGAACTGAACGTCGACGCAGTGGTGGAAGGATCGGTGATTCGAGTCGGACCGCGTGTCCGCATTACCGCCCAGCTCATCCACGCTGCCTCTGATACCCACCTGTGGGCGGAGAGCTACGATCGCGATTTCGAGGACGTGGCTTCTGGTGCAGAGTGAGATCGCGCACGCTATCGCCCGGGAAATCCATGCTGCCGTAACGCCTGAGGAAGCAAGACGATTGAAGCGTGCACGCCGAGTCAATCCTGACGCCTATGAGGCTTATCTCAAAGGCCGCTTTCACTGGTACAAACTTTCTCGTGAACACCTCGAGACTGCCCTCAAGTACTTCCAGGTTAGCTTGGAGAGGGATCCCAGCGACCCGCTAGCCTATGGGGGGATAGCGGCTGTGTGGCTAGCCAAAGGGGATTGTGGATTCGTACCACCCCGGGAGGCATTTCCGAAGGCAGAGGCGGCCGCGCTGAAAGCGATTGAGCTGGATGAATCGCTCGCCGAAGCGCATATCAGCCTGGGCATGGTTAGGGCCTGCAGATGGGACTGGGACGAAGCGGCGAAAGAGTACCAACGCGCAATTGAACTGATGCCCAACTCTGCCGAGGCACACTTCTTCCTGTCGGATTTGTTGCTCTCGCGGCACCTTTCAGACAAATGGAAGATACACATCGAGCGAGCCCTGGAATTAGACCCGCTCAATTTCTTCTTCCAGTGTTTCTTCGGTTGGCACCTCCTTTATCTCTGCCGGTATGACGAGGCGATCGCCGAGCTCCGCAAGACGCTCAGAAACGAGCCAAATTTCCCGCCTGCGCATTTGCGTCTATGGGGCGCTTTCTGTGGGAAGGGAATGTACGAAGAGGCAGTGGCAGAAGCGAAGACATTTTTCGAGGCTTTGGGGGACAAGGAAGTTGCGCAAACTCTGCAGCGCGGCTACACCGCGGCTGGCTACCCCGGGGCGATGCGTGCGGCGGCGGAAACGTTGGGCGAGCGCTCCCATCGGACCTACGTTCAACCCACACAGATCGCCCGCCTCTATGCCCATGCCGGCGACAAAGACCATGCTCTCGAATGGTTGGAGAAGGCCTACGAGGAGCAGCTGCCCGCCATGGTTCATCTGGCTGTGGATCCGGATTGGAGTTCTCTGCGGAGCGCGCCACGTTTTCAGGATTTGATCCGGCGCTTGAATCTTTGAATTTAGGAGGGCATTTATGACCAATCGGGAGTTTTTTGTCGAATGCTGGGAACAGGAACACCCAACTTTTGTGAAAGTCTTCAAGGCTGTGCCTGCCGACAAGCTTGATTATCGACCGCACCCCCGCTCACGCTCAGCGGCTGAGTTGGTGTGGGTGCAGGTGCTGGAGAAGCGCTGTTGGTTCGAGTTACTGGATACCGGAAACATTACCTGGAAACTGCCTCCGCCCCCAATGGACCTTGTGGAGATGATCACCGCCTACCAGGAGGCCCACGCTGAGCTTGCTCTGCGCCTTAAGAAGCTGGACGACAAGAGTTGGAACGAGCAGATGACGCAATTTCTACTAGACGGTCGCGTGGTCTTTCAGACGGTTATGGGGCATATGTTCTGGACTGGTCTCTTCGACGCAATTCATCATCGTGGACAGCTCAGCGTCTATCTGCGCCCCATGGGCAGCAAGGTGCCTGCGATCTACACTGCGAGTGCTGATGATCCAGGTCTGGGTGGTCTGGTGGGTCTCATTCGGCTCGAGTAGGGCGTTGACTGTGCCGCGTTGACGTGCAGCGGCGTCGCTGCCATGAAAGGCAAGACGGTACTGGGAACGGGGACGGTAAGTGGCGGCACGGCCACCTTTACGACCTCGACGCTCAAAGTGGGCACAACGACGGTCAAGGCGGTGTACGGCGGTGAACCGAACTTCGGCGGCAGCACGTCGAACGCGGTAAAACAGGTGGTGTAGTAGGATTCATCAAACAGCACGCTGTTGTTTGTCAAACCCGAAATCAGATGGGCCGCCCGATGTCTGGGCGGTCTCTCTTTTGCATCGCGGGACGGGTTGCGCCGTCAACTGTTGAAATCAGGCGATTACGCTCGATGTTCCCCGTCTGCGGAAGGGAGACCGCCGAGACTGAGAAGCTAACCTACAGTTTGGAGTTGGAGTCAGCCCGAAACTGGGTCGGTTCACTGAGTACGCGGAATCACGGGCTGATCACGGGCTGGAGAATTCTTGGGATTCTCTCTATCCCTATGAAAAATATGGTAGGCACGAGGAGACTCGAACTCCTGACCTCTACCGTGTCAACGGCCAGCTAACCAGTGCGTTGAACAACTTACCCCGGATTTCCTTTTTGAAGTTTAGGCCATTGCCTTTATGATGACGGCAACAGCAGTGTTTATGCGGCCTTGAAGGCAAGAACATGCCTCTGGAGGGCTCCACCCAGTGGGTGAGACAAGAAACCAGGCTTTTTGCTTCTCGTTTTGTTCCTCTCTGAAGGTTGATTTCCAAGGTTCCCAAGTCACCTCAGACGCTGGCTTGCTGCTGGTCCGAGAGTTGGACGAACGTCTTGGGTTTGGCCAACTGATTGGTGAGAACCTGACCGACGCCCGTCGCGGCAACAATACGCAACTGCCCATGTCTGACCTGTTGCGCCAGTCGATCTACAGTCGCCTGGCCGGGTATGAAGACCTCAACGACGCCGAGCGCCTGTCGCAGGACCCAACCTTCCGCCTGATCGGTTCGGAGAAGATCTGGGAGCGCGGTGCGGCCCTGCCCTCCCGCCTGCACTGGTTTGAGACCGAGGTGCTGGCGCAATCTGCAAACCTTCATGGTCTGGCAACGATGAACCGGGAGCTGATTGCGAGGGGCGAAGGACAAGAGTAGTCGTGGCGGGCGGTGCTGGACATGGACAGCACTGAGATTCTGGTTTATGGCGAACAGGAACAGAGTGCCTACAACAAACACTACAAATCGACCTGCTATCACCCGCTGCTGCTGTTCAACGGCGAAGGTGACTGCGTTGCGGCGCAACTGCGGCCGGGCAACGTCCACAGCGCCGATGGCTGGGAGCAACTCCTGCTGCCGGAGATCGAACGGCAACAGCAGTTGGGCAGGGAGGTCTGGTTCCGGGCCGCCGCGGCTTTTGCCAAGCCGGAGATCTACGAAGCACTGGAAGAGCGCGGAGTGAAGTACGCGATTCGGATTCCGGCCAACGACTGCCTGATGCGGGATATTGCAGAGCTGCTGACCCGGCCGGTGGGCCGTCCCTCTCATAAACCAGTCGTGTGGTACAAGGGCTTCCTGTATCAGGCCGCCAGTTGGAAGACGGCGCGCCGCGTGGTTGCCAAGGTGGAGTTCCATGCCGGGGAACTGTTCCCTCGGGTGGGCTTCATCGTGACCAACACGCAGCTCAAGAACCGGAAGGTGGTCCATTTCTACAACCAGCGAGGTAAGGCGGAGCAATGGATCAAGGAAGGCAAGCAGGCGGTAAAGATGACGCGGCTGTCCTGCCACCGGTTTCGCAGCAATGAGGTCCGTCTGTGGCTCAGCATTCTCGCCTACAACCTGGGGAATCTGTGGCGGCGGCTGGCGCTGCCGGGCGGGATCGAGGACTGGTCACTAACCAGCCTGCAACAGCGGTTGATTAAGACGGGCGGGCGACTGGTTAAACACGCACGTTACCACTGGCTGCTGCTGGCCGAGGGGCATCTGACGCGAGGGCGGTTCGCTGCGATGCTGCGGCGAATCGCGTTGTTGC